>Ga0233427_10003375_pt1 | contig 14049 bp, 13 predicted proteins | sample SI_118_April2016_5_FD_179885 | JGI IMG/M metagenome (GOLD analysis project Ga0233427, IMG submission 179885) | Seawater microbial communities from Saanich Inlet, British Columbia, Canada - SI_118_April2016_100_MG | ecosystem: Environmental > Aquatic > Marine > Inlet | place: Canada: British...
TTTTCCATTAGCATTTTTTAAATCATTTACATTATGAAATAATACAGCCTCAAAATTTTTTTTTTTAAAAGCTAACAAGCTTTCTTTTAAATTACTTTCAAAATTTTCCAAAAAATTTTTTTTTTTATAATAAGGCAGTTTTATTTTAGTAATAATTTTAATATTTCTAAAATTAAACCTTTTAATAAAAGCATTACTTATTTGATACTCAAACGATGTATCTAAATATTTAATTTTTTTTTCTCTAAGAATAGTCTTTAGGTGTTTTTGATTTATTTTTTTCCCCCTAATACCATATTTTTGGTTAAAATTGGCAGTCCCAAAGACAAAGTGTTTCATTTATATGAAAAAAATTCTTTAAGTTTATTTAATATGTAAATTTGTTTACTTTTCGATAATTGATAATAAATTGGCAAACTAAACGTCGATCTAAAATAAATTTCTGCATTTTTATTAATATAATTACCTTTAAAATTACTAAATTTATAGATTGGTATGTAGTGATATTGAACAATAATTTTATTTTTTTTCATATAATTAAAAAATCTATTTTTATCTTTAATTAAAAAATTTGAATTGACTAGATATAAGTGGTAAGAAGAATTTATATTTTTACTGTATTCTGGAATGTTTAGGTTTTTGATTTTTTTTAGTTCTTTATCGTAAGTTTGGGCTATTTGTTTTCTTTTTTTTAAAAAAAGATTTATTTTTTTCAGTTGACTAATCCCCAAAGCACATTGAAACTCATTTAAACGGAAATTAAAACCAGATAAATTCACATCATATTGCCAATGATTATTATTTGATCTTTGAATTCCAAGAGATCTAAACATCTTAATTCTTTTATCTAAAAATTTTGAATTTGTTGATACGATGCCTCCTTCACCAGTGGTTATTGTTTTCAATGGATGTAGGGAGAAAGTGCATATATCAGAATGGAGACAGCTTCCTATTTTAACAAAAGAATTATTATTTTTGTAACTTGCACCTAACGCATGACATGCATCTTCTATTATAAAACAATTTAATCTTTTTTTTAATTTAATAAATTTTTTTGCATTATTTGGATAACCACCATTATACATTACAATGATAACTTTTACTTTTTTAATATTAAATTTTTTACAACATTCTTCCACGTGTTCTGGATGCATCTGACCAGTCTCTTTATTTACATCCGCCAAATAAATTTTTGCTCCAATTGTTTTTGCTATATTAAATGAAGATATAAAATTTATTGCAGGCATTATTACAATATCATCTTTTTTTAGGTTAATAGCTGATAAAGAGAGATGAATTGCAGAGGTACCACTATTACAAACACTTAAATATTTACATTTTAAGTATTTGATTAATTTTTTTTCGAATTCTAAGACTTTTTTACCTGAAGTTATTAAATCATTTTTAAGAACTTTTGTGACTGCACTAATATCATTTTTGTCAATATACTGTCTTCCATAAGGTATGTATTTCATTTTAATTTAAGAATTTTTCGACAATTCTTTCAATAAACTAGCAATTTTTTTATCATCGTAATTAATTTCTTTCATTATTTTGGCAGCACTTTTTGGGTCTAATTTGAATGCTAATCTTAGCAGATTCATCCAATTTACATTATTTTTTGACCTTATTTTTTGAATCTTATTTATTATGGAAGAGTAATTTTTTTTCATTATAAAGTAATTTTAATAAACATATAACATGTAAATGTTATAAAATATAATTATATTTAACTGAAATTAATTACAAAATTTTGTTTTAAAATTACTGGGGGTGTTTTTATAAATGATAAAAATAAATTCTAAAATAAGCTTTTCTTACAATCAGCCTCCTTTAGTAATTGCAGAAATATCAGGAAATCATAATCAAAGTAAAAAAAGATTTTTAAGATTAATAGACAAAGCTTTTAAAAACGGAGCAGATTTAGTTAAAATTCAAACGTACGAGCCAAAGGATATTACGCTAAATCTGAATAATAAAAATTTTCTAATAAAAAAAGGATTATGGGAAAAAAAATATCTATGGGAATTATACAAAAAAGCTCATACACCATTTGAATGGCATAAAGATGCTTTTAAGGTAGCTCAAAAAAATAAAGGGATACTTTTTAGCAGTCCTTTTAGTTTAAGAGCTGTTGATTTGTTAGAAAGTTTTGATGTAAAACTTTATAAGTTAGCCTCTTTTGAAATAACAGATCTAAAATTAATAAATTATATAGCCTCAAAAAAAAAGCCTATAATAATCTCAACTGGAAATTCTAGTGTAAAAGAAATTAAAAAAGCAATTAAAATTATAAATAAATATCATAACAAAATTATCATTCTTCATTGCGTCTCAAGTTACCCAACAGAATTAAAAAATACAAATTTAGGAAGAATTTATAAACTTAAAAAGGTATTTAAAAAGTATCATATAGGTCTTTCAGATCATACAAGCGGCATAGAAGCAACAATTGCATCTATTCCCATTGGTATTGTTGTAGTAGAAAAACATTTTAAGCTAGATAATAAAACAAACTCAGTTGACTCAAAATTTTCAATCACACCACAAAAACTCAGGGAATTAGCTAAAATTAAGAAGGATCTTTTCCATAGTATCAAAAATATAAAAAAACCTATAATTGATAAAATAACGATAAAACTTAGACGATCAATCTTTGCAATTAAGGATATTAAAAAAGGAGAAAAATTTACCTATAATAATATTGATTCTTTGAGACCTCATATTGGATTATCAGCTTCTGAATTTTTTAATGTTCTAGGCAAAAGATCAAAAAAAAACATCAAAAACGGAAGTCCTTTACGGAAAAATTTTTTTTAATATTTTTTTAAATACTCATATATATTTGTGTTCCAACTTAATAATGTATTAGGAAGATCTTTTTTTCTGTGGAAAGAGCCTTTATTATTTACTTTTATAATTTTATAACGCTTTAAAATTATTTTTGAAAAATTTTTAATGAATAAATTTTCAAGATATTTAAAAAGATTATTATATGTTGTGTTGAATGTCGCTTTTTTTATATTTTTGAAGTAAATTTTTTTTCTAAAAATTATTTTTCCTTTATCTATTTCTTTATTAATGAGATGTATAGACACTCCTTTTGGTGAATTTTTGTAAAAAGACCAGAAATTTGGATGTGCCCCTCTATTATAAGGTAGGTAGGACATATGAAGATTTATAAAATCTATTTTATTATACTTTTGTAAAATTTCTTTTTCTATAATATGTTTATATCCAAAAGATATAATTAAAATAATATTTTTATTAAAATCCTTTTCACTTAATTTTTTTTGCCCCAAACATTTTACATTAATCTTTTGTGATTTTAAAAATTTGATTATTTTAGTTTGGTTGGTTTTATAGCCTAAAAAAAGTATTTTTTTATTAATCATCAATTTTGTAAAATTTTTGTTGACTGTTCAAATTTTGAACAATAAACTAAATTTTTAGTTATAATGATTAATAGTAATAAAAATTCTAAAAATCAAGACCATCTTGATGTTCTTAGAATGATAAAAAACAAACCTAGAGCATCTCAAAGAGAGTTAGCCTTACAATTAGGTTTCAGTTTAGGTAAATTAAATTATTGTATAAAAGCTCTTAAAAATAAAGGGTTAATAAAAATTGATAATTTTAAAAATAATTCTAAAAAAGTTAATTATATACATATCCTCACCGTCAAAGGTATTACCGAAAAAACTAAACTTACTATTAATTTTATGAAAAGAAAAATGCATGAATACGATGAATTAAAAAATGAAATAGAAAAAGATAATTATAATAAATGATGATTTCTTTCAAAAAAATGTTGATAAGATTTATAAAGAAAATGATACGTTTTTCAGGCTACGAGCTTAGGGGAATTAAGCCTAGAGTTGCTCATAACGATTATAACGCGATTCACAAATTTTTAATTTCAGAAGTTTTAAAATGTGAAGAGCCAATAATATTTGATGTCGGTGCAAATGATGGGGAAAGTATTGAAAGATTCAAAAAAATTTTCTCAAAGTTTAAAATATATTCTTTTGAGCCAGATGATAATGCATTTCAAAGATTAAAAAAAAATTATCATAACAAAGAAAACATAGAAATTTTTGATTTTGGAATATCAAACAGGGACGGAAATCAAAAATTTTATTCTTATGATCATGATAAGATTAGTTCTTTAATGCGACTTGATGCTAATTCAAAACTTTTTAAATCAAGAAAAATAGCAAAAAATTCTGGTGAAGATTTTGAAAAATCAAAAGATATAAAAATAGTAAAATTAGATAGTTTTGTTAAAGATAAAAATATTCCAAGAATAAATATTTTAAAGATTGATGTGCAGGGATACGAACCTGAGGTTATAGAAGGTGCAAAATATTTAATTGAAAATAATAAAATCGATATAATAGAAATGGAAATTATTCTTGGGTATGGATATTCTAAATCAATATCTTTTTACGATATTGAAAAAAATTTAAATAACCAGGAATACAAATTAGCAGCAATTAATTATGACTCTAATATTATCTCTTTCAGTAATTATCAAATAGATGTGATTTATGTAAGTAAAATGATTTTTGAAAAAATAAAAGATTTGCATCATGAAAATATTGAAATAGAAGGTGTAACAAGAAAAACTGATAAAAATAATCCTTATTCTTATTAATGAAAAAAAATATTAAATTTAATTTTACAACTCAAAATTTTGTTCTTACAGGTGGTGGAAAAGGAATAGGCTTCGCAACATTAAAAAAGCTTTATGATGCTGGAGCTAATGTTGCCCTAATAACAAGGTCAAAATCAGACATAATTAAAATTAAAAAAAAATTTTCAAAAAAAAAAGTTTTAGCTTTTTGTGGAGATGTAAGTAATGAAGAAGATAGAAAATCTTTTTTTAATATTGTAAAAAAGAAAATGAAAAATTTAGATGGTTTGATAAATAATGCTGGTATTAGACAAAGAAAAAACTTTGAAGATATTTCTCAAACTGATTTAGATCATATTTATGAAATAAATCTTAAATCTATATTTTTTTTAACGCAAATTTTTTCAAAAATTATTAGAAAAAATATTGGCTCAATAATAAATATTTCTTCAATTGTTGGACCACTTGGTTTTAGGCAACTAAGTGGATATGCTATGTCCAAAAGTGGATTGATTGGATTGACCAAATCTCTAGCAATAGAATTTTCAGATAGAAAAGTTAGAGTAAATTCAATATCTCCTGGTTTTATTAAAAGCAGTTATGCAAATAAATTTAAAAAAAAATTACCAAATTTTTATAAGTATACACTCCAAAGAACTCCATTAAAAAGATGGGGATCTTGTGAGGAAGTTGCTGATCTAATTTTATTTCTTTTATCAAATAACTCACTTTATATAAATGGAAACAATATTTTCATTGATGGTGGCTGGAACGCAAGTTAGGACATTATGAAAATAATTGCTAAATCAAAAAATTTTTCATATCCAATAATTATAGGATCTGATATTTTGAGACTTTTACCTAAAGAAATTCAAAAATTTACAAAATCAAAAAAAATATTTGTTTTGATTGATAAATTTTTATCAAAGAAATTTGAAAATAAATTGAACACTTATTTTAAAAATTATGGTTTTGAGTGTGTATTTTTTAAAGTTGAGGCAGGTAAAAGATGCAAAGAACTTAAGGTTTTATTAAGAATCATAGATTTACTTGAAAAAAATCAATTTACAAAAGACGCAACCTTGTTAGCTTTTGGGGGAGGAACTATCGGAGATTTAGGAGGATTTGCATCTTCAATTTACTATAGAGGCCTAAATTTAGTTCAAATTCCAACTACACTCACAGCTCAAGTAGATAGCAGTCTAGGAGGCAAGGTAGCTATCAATTATAACAATAACATTAATGCTATAGGAAATTATCATCATCCCAAACTAATAATTTGTGATTATAATTTTATAAAAACTTTACCAAAAAGAGATTTTTTATCTGGTTTAGCAGAGGTTATTAAATCAGCATTAATTTCAAGTAAAGAAAAAACAAGATTTTTAGAGCGTAATTATAAAAAAATTTTAAGAAAAGATAAAAATATAATTCTGAATATGATTTCAAAAATAATTAAGATTAAATTATATTATGTCTCAAAGGATGAGAAGGAAAAAAATATGAGAATGTTTTTAAATTATGGCCACACAATTGGACAGGCTATAGAAAGCGCATTTCCTTTAAAAATGGAGCACTACAGACATGGTGAAGCTGTCGCTTTAGGAATGCTGTGTGTATCGTTTATTGGTGAAAAATATTTTAATGTAAAAAATTTATTTCAAGATCACATAAAAATTTTAGAGAAATTTAATTTACCCCGACATATTCATAAATTTAATAAATCAAAAGAACAGATGTCAAGAATAATTTTAAATAATATAATTAAAGATAAAAAAAAAGATCATACTGGTGTTAGATATGTTTTATTAAAGGGAATAGGAAAACCCCAAATCGTTTCCAATGTAGATGAGAGTATTGTAAAAGAGTCTATCCTTAGGTTATTAAATTAAAGATGAAAATTAACGTTTTTTTGCCCTGTAAAAAGGGTAGTTCAAGAGTTAAAAATAAAAATAAAAGAATTTTTGCAAATGTAGATCATGGTTTATTAAGAATCAAGCTAGACCATTTGATAAAATGTAAAAATATCCATAAAATTTATTTATCTACAAATGACGAAAAAATAATTAGGTTTTCAAAAAAATTGAACAATGATAAAATCATAATTCATAAAAGAGAGGATAAAACTCTTTCTAATGATAAAACCACAACTCAAAAATTGATTAATCATGCATGTAAAATCATTCCAGATGGGCACATAATGTGGACGCATGTAACCTCACCTTTTGTAAATGAAAGGATGTATGAAAAAATTATTGATAAATATAAAAAAGTTTTAAAAAAGGGTAAAGACTCTTTGATGACAATAACAGAACTAAAAGGTTTTTTTTGGTTAAATAATAAACCAGTAAATTATAATAATAAAAAAACAAAATGGCCAAAAACACAAGAAACCAATCCTATTAAAAAAATAAATAGTGCGGTATTTATTTGTGATCGAGAAATTTATAAGAGGAAAAAGAACCGTATAGGCAATAATCCCTATTTTTATAATTTATCCAGATTTGAAGGAATAGATATTGACGAATTGGAAGATTTTTATTTTGCAGAATATATATTTAAAAATAAAAAAAAATATTTAGAGACAATTAGAAAATAATTTAAATTTTAAATTTTTTAAAATTAGATATTTAAAAAACAAATTTATGAATTAATGAATAGACCTTTTAAAAATAAACTATTATTCATTGTGAAATTTTTTTTACGTGTAAAGATCTCATTTAGATCTCCAAAAAAAAGTGATTTAATTATTTTTGATAACACTTCAATCGATTTATTCGAAAAAACTTTTTTAAAAAAATTTCAATATTTCATTTTTGAAGATCGGTATTATTTGATTACAAAAATTTATTTATCACCAAAAATAATTTATAATACAATTAAATACATTCAATATGGCCTTAAGAGAGCATATAAAATTTCACTTATAAGATTAATTAATCCAAAACTTGTTGTAACTTATATTCATAATTCAGAAAATTTTTCATTTTTTGCTAAATTATTCAATAATGAAATAAATTTTTTAGCTATTCAAAACGGAAATTCTTATCATAAAATTAAAGAGAATAATTACCGTAAAATTTCAAGAAATTATTATATACCTCACTTACTTAAATTAGGCTATTTTGAAGATGAATCTTTTAAAAATTCAGACTGGAAAATAAAAAAGTCAGATTACGTAGGCAGCCTTAGATTTGATAGTTTTTTAAATCAATCAAAAATAAAAAATGAAAAGTTAAAAAAAAAATATGATTTATGTATTTTATCAGATTTTGGTGCTTGGGAAATAGATGAAGAAGTTATTAATAATGGTTTCAGAGACATAACTAAATTTGCAATACGCTATGCAATAACAAATAAACTTAAATTTGTAATAGCATTGAAAAGAGGAAACCCAAAAAATTTTAAAAATGTAAAAAATTTACCCGATTATATTGAGGGATCTAGAGATGAACAATTATGGTATAAAAATAATTTTTCAAAGGAAGAATTAGTATATTTGAAAAAAAATTTTGTTTATAATGATTCAATTTCATCATATATGTGTGCACTTCAAAGTGAAGTGACCATTGGAGGGATATCAACTTTATTAAGGGAAATAACCGCATATAAGAAAAAGTTTTTAGCATGCAATTTTACTTCTAATACTGCTTATGATTTTCCAGTAAGCGGGATTTGCTCTTTAAATTACAAATGTAAATATTTTGAGTTTAGTGAAAGATTAGATCATATTTTAAAATTATCAGATTTAAGTTTTTTTGGGTCTTTAAAATTAAAGAAAGATTATCTAATAAAATTTGATAGTCAAAATAGCACATCAAGCCAGATTGAAAATATAATTAAGAAATATCTATGAATAAAAAATATCTTATTACAAATTTTAGAAAAATAAATTTAAAAAAAAAAACTAACATAATTTTTGAGAATGAATACTTAAAAAATCTATATAATGATGGTCAATTGGGTAATTATAAATGTTCTTCGATTGAAAATTTAAATCAAGTTTATAAAAAAAAAAATAATTATATTTTTTGTCAAAAAAAAGTTCAAAGATATCTTAAAGACCTTGTACCAATATTAAATGAGCTTAATAATTCAAAATTTAAAAAATATCAATGGGAAATCCTAATAGAATATTTTTTAATAATATCCATTATAAATATAAAAACTAGACTTGATACCTTAAAGAAAATCAAAGACAAAAAAAATACTTATGTTCAAGTAAAAGACTACAACTTTTTTTTTGAAAATACATCTGTTTTTAAAATATATCAATTTGAGAATGAAAATTTTAATTCTTATATAAGTTTTTTAATTGCAAAAAAATTAAAATTAAAATTACTTAGACCAAAAAAAAAGAAAAATATTTTTATTTTTGAAAGATTCAAAAAAAAAACTCTTTTTAAAAAATTTATTTATTTTTTGTATGATAAATTTTTAAGTTTTTTAAAACCAATTATAATTTTTGATGGATATTTTGGAAAAAAAAACACGCTCAAAGTCACTTTTAAAAGTAAATTTAAAATTCTATTTGCTAATATTGATTACTTAAGTTTTTCATTTAAGAAAATTATTAATAAAAAAAATTTTAAATATAGATCGAAAATTTCAATCAAAGTTTTAGATGATTTTGATTTTATTTATAACGAATTTATTAAAAATGCTTTACCGAGTTCTTTTTTAGAAAATTTTCATGTTTATTTGAAATCTAACGAAAAAAAGTACTTTAATATTTCAAAAATTGGTACATCAATTCATTTTGCAGCTAATGACAATTTTAAATTTGCTATTTTAAATTTAAAAATAAAAAATAAAAAATCATTTAATTTGCAACATGGGGCATTTCAGGGTTTTAGAATATTTGCACCTGAGGATTATATCAATGAAAAAATGAGTGATTTAAATTTGTTATGGCATAATAAAAGATTAAATATTGGGTCTCAATATTTTCCAGACTCAAAATATTCATTAAAAAAATTTGAAAATAAAATCTTACTTTTTCCATGTCATGTGTTGTTGAGTCAAGAGATAGATAATTTAGCGAATAATAATCATTTATACCTAAATCAATTTATTGATTTGGTTAAATCACTAATGATTAAAAAAAAATCAGTACTAAGTATAAAGTTTTTTAATCATAAAAATGATGACTTATATAAAAAAGTTTGGAGAAAACATTTTGGTGAAAATGTGAAAATTTTAGATAGTCGAAATTCATATAAAGGAAGTATCTATAAGAAATATGATCTAATTATTATAGATGATTTTTCCACAGCTTTTTATGAGCTACTGTACTTCCAAAAACCATTCATAGTTCTAAATTCTGCACCCAATGTTAATTATAAAAAAAAGTTTTGGAAGGCAATAAATGAGTTAAAAAAGATCAATTTATGGTTTGATAACGAAAAAGTATTATCAAAATATTTAGATAAAAACTTTGAAAAAATTATTCTTAATTGGGATAAAACAATGAAATCAAGACCCTATATTAAATTGAGAAAAACATTGTTTGCAAGTGAAAATTTTAACGATAGTTTGTTTATAAAAAATATATTAAGATTATAAATTACATGAATCTTGGATGTATAAAAATTTAAAATGAATCTTAATAATAAAACAATTTTAGTCACAGGTGGAACCGGATCTTTTGGTAAGTCTTTCATAGATCGTATAATTACAAATCATAAAGGAATAAAAAAATTAATTATTTATAGTAGAGATGAGCTAAAACAGTTTAATCTTTCAAAACAATATAATGATAAAAGATATAAATTTTTAAGATTTTTTATTGGTGATGTTAGAGATTATAAAAGGTTGGACTGGGCACTAAAAGAAGTTGATATTGTTATTCATGCTGCAGCTTTAAAGCAAGTGCCTGCTGCAGAATATAATCCAATAGAGGCTATCAAAACAAATATTTTAGGAGCACAAAATGTAATTGAGGCTTCATTGAATAATAATGTTCAAAAAGTAATTGCATTATCAACTGATAAAGCATCCTCTCCAGTTAATTTATATGGTGCAACAAAATTATGCTCTGATAAACTTTTTATAGCAGCAAATAATTTTAGAGGCAGAAAAAAAATTTCTTTTAGTGTTGTTAGGTATGGAAACATATTTGGAAGCAGAGGTTCGGTTGTACATACTTTTCTAAGCCAAAAAAAGAAAGACAACATCTTAAAAATAACTGATCCGGTTATGACAAGATTTTTATTGTCAGTTGAAGAAGGAGTAGATCTTGTTCTTTGGTCAATAATTAATAGTTTTGGTGGTGAAATAGTTGTTCCAAAAATACCTTCAATTAAAATTATTGATATAGCAAAAATGGTTGCACCTAAATCGAAAATCAAGATAGTAGGGATTCGTCCAGGTGAAAAACTTCATGAAGAATTAATTTCAATCCATGAAAATAGAAATTGCTTAAGTTATAAGGACAAATATCTTATTTTGGATCCTTTAAATTATAAACTTAATAATTTTTATAAAAAAAAAGGAGCTAAAATTGTAAAAAATAATTTTTCTTATGACTCATTTACCAATAAGGAATATTTATCAAAGCAACAATTTATGAAATTATTTGAAAAATTAAACAATTCAAATTAGACAAATATCAATATGACTAATAAATCTGATAGAAATTGTCACAATTTTAATCTTTTTATCATAAATTTATTAGATATATAATGTTGTCCGAATTAAAAAATCTCTTAGGTCAAAAAATTAATAGATTTTATCTAATTATCTTTTTAAATATTACTACAATTTTTTTTGAGCTATTATGTTTGGCATCAATACCTTTTTTTGTAGGTTCAATATTTAATCCAGAAATTATAATAAATAATTATTATAATTTAAATTTAAACAATCTTTTTAAATTTGATTTAGAAAGTAAGGATCTTTTTATATATTCATCAACTTTTTTAGTTTTAGTATTTACATTAAAAAACTTTTTTCTTGTTTTTATTTATATTTTTCAGGATAGCTTTCTTAAAAATATCAAAATAAACATAGAAAAAAAAATTTTTAGATATTATCTAATTTCATCTTATGTGGATCATATTAGAAATAATCCTGCAGGTATATTAAGAAATATTAATGATGAGGTTATGTTCTTTTATAATTATGTTAATCATATATTTTTATTTACAAGAGAAGTTTTTACATTACTTTTAATATTCATAATTTTTTCATTAACCAATCTTGAAGCATCTTTATTCATTACAATAATTTTATCTATTATAGTTTTTTTATATCTAAAACTTGTAAAACCAATTGTAAAAAAAAGATCTTTTAAAAATCAATTTTTTAGAAAAAAAATTGCACAAATAATTTTAGAAACATTTAGGTCAATTCAAGATATTAAAATTTATAATAAAGAAAGTTTTGTGGATAATATTTTTCAAAATAATATAAAAAAACTTGAGCATAATCACTATTTGTTTTCAATAATTAGTAAGTTGCCCAGGGTAATTTTAGAAATTATTGTTGTAATGTTAGGTCTAATATCTGTTATATTTATACTAAACACAGAAACAGGCTTGAGTAAGCATGTATTACCTCTTTTGGCTCTTTTTACTATTGGAATGGTTAGATTTATTCCAGCTTTTAACTCAGTTACAATATCAATAAATTATATAAAAATTTTTAAAGCTAGTGTTCAATTATTATCTTCTGAATTAAAGTATTACCACAATAACGAAAAAAAAAGTAAAAAAATAAACAATGATTTTCAAAAATACTCTAAAAATAAATCTTTTTTATATTTAGATAAAATGCAATTTGAATATAATAAAAATAATCCAATTTTCTCAAAAAATATAAATCTTGAAATTAAAAAAGGAAAAAAAGTAGCTATTATGGGAAAGAGTGGTAGTGGAAAGAGTACTTTGCTACATATCATTACTGGGTTATTAAATCCTAAAAAAGGAAATATTTTTTTTCAAGGAAAAAATATTAGAACTTTAGATAAAGATTGGAAATCAAAAATTGCTTATGTTTCACAAAATATTTTTTTATTTAATTCATCAATTATTAATAATATTACAATGTATGAAAAAAAAAATATTATTAACAAGAAAAGACTTAAATTAGCTCTTAAAATTTCAAATCTAGATAAAATAATTAATAATTTAAAAAATGGAATTGAAACTATTATTGGTGTAGATAGTTTAAATTTTTCTGGGGGAGAAAAACAAAGAATTGCTATTGCTAGAGCTGTCTACAAACTTCCTGAAATTTTAATTTTAGATGAGTTTACTAGTGCAATTGATGATGAAACTAAAAATATTATAATTAAAGGACTGTTTTCAATTTTTAATAAAAAAAATATTATATTAATAACCCACGATATTGATGTAGCAAGTAAATGTGATCAAATGTATTACCTAAATGATGGTTTTTTAAAAGTTGAAAAAAATTAAATATACGAAAAGTTAATAATACTGGAAGATAAAATTAAAATGAAAAAAATTGCATTAATAACTGGGATCGCCGGCCAAGATGGATCTTATCTAGCAAATTTGCTTTTGTCTAAGAATTATGAAGTTCATGGCATTGTAAGAAGTGTAGCTTTAGAAGATGAGGCACATAAATTATGGAGAATAAAGGAATTAACTGGTCAATTAATTCTTCATTCAGCATCACTTGAAAGTTATGCAAGTTTAGTAAAAATAATCCAAAAAATTCGACCTGATGAATTATATCATTTAGCTGCACAAAGTTTTGTCAGTTACTCTTTTAAGGATGAGTTTTCAACAATAAATAATAATATTAATGGAACGCATCATGTTTTGTCTGCAATAAAAGAGTTTTCTCCGAAAACAAAATTCTATTTTGCTGGATCCTCAGAAATGTTTGGTAGAGCTCAGGAAGTTCCTCAAAATGAAAAAACTAGATTTTATCCAAGATCAGCGTATGGAATATCAAAAGTTGCGGGTTTTGAACTTTCTAGAAATTATCGTGAGGCCTATAATTTATTTTGTAGTTCTGGAATTTTATTCAATCATGAATCTCCAAGAAGGGGTCTTGAATTTGTTACTAGAAAAATTACTTTTTCTTTAGCTAAAATAAAATTTAATTTACAAAAAAAAATTGTTTTAGGGAATATAAAATCAAAAAGGGATTGGGGACACTCGAGAGATTATGTAGATGCAATGTGGCTAATGTTACAACAAAAAAAACCTGATGATTTTGTTATATCAACTGGTGTTCAACATTCTGTTGAAGACTTTGCTAAATTAGCATTTTCTCTTGTTGATTTGGATTATAAAAAATTTATTGAGGTTGATGATAAATTATTTAGACCTACAGAAACCGAATCTCTGGTTGGTGACTCATCATATGCAAAAAAAGTTCTTGGATGGGAACCAAAAGTTAAATTTGTTGAGCTGGTAAAAGAAATGCTTGATGCTGAT
>Ga0233427_10003379_pt1 | contig 14042 bp, 10 predicted proteins | sample SI_118_April2016_5_FD_179885 | JGI IMG/M metagenome (GOLD analysis project Ga0233427, IMG submission 179885) | Seawater microbial communities from Saanich Inlet, British Columbia, Canada - SI_118_April2016_100_MG | ecosystem: Environmental > Aquatic > Marine > Inlet | place: Canada: British...
AGATAATAAAATTAATATGAAAAACTATCTTGAAATTTTTAGAAATACCGGTGCCTTACTTGATGGTCACTTTGTACTTACATCAGGTCGTCATAGCGCATCATATTTTCAATGTGCAAAAGTACTGCAATATCCAGAACATTTATTAGATTTTTCAAAAAAAATCATGGATCATTTTACAAATACAAGCATTAATACAGTTATATCGCCAGCTGTTGGAGGAATTGTTATAGGTACTGAAGTTGGTAGAGTAATGAATAAAAAAACTATTTTTGCTGAAAGAGAAAATGGTCAAATGGCCTTGCGAAGAGGTTTTTCTATTGAAAAAGATGAAAAAATATTAGTGGTTGAAGATGTAATAACAACAGGAGGCTCAGTTAAAGAAGTCATGAACTTAATTGAGTTTTTTGGTGGGATTGTTGTTGGCGTTGCAGTTATTGTTGACCGTAGCAATGGAAAAGTAATCCTCCATGATAATCAATTTTCTATAGTACCCTTAGAAGTGAATAGTTATGATGAGAATGAAATCCCTGAATCTTTAGAGAAAATACCTATCCAAAAACCAGGAAGTAGGAGTTTAAAATAGTGAAAAAACTAGTATGTTTAATTTTAATTGGAGTTTTATTTATGAGCTGTTCTAAAGAAGATGAAGTGGCAGTAATTTCAACAAAATTTGGTGATATGGTAGTAGAATTTTATCCAGATATTGCTCCAATGCATGTTGAAAGTTTTACTATATTAGCTAAGGAAGGATACTTTGATGGAACAACTTTTCATCGTCTTATTCCTGGCTTTGTTATTCAAGGTGGTGACCCTAATTCAAGAGATGATAATAGAATGAAATGGGGTACGGGTGGCCGAGCAGGTAAGTATTTTGGTATCGGTCGTGAAAAGGACCCAGATACTTGGTTGATACCTGGAGAATTTAGTGATAAGCTCCACGTTAGAGGAACTTTGTCAATGGCTAGAACAAGAGATCCAAATAGTGCTTCCAGTCAATTTTTTGTCTGTCATGCGGCAACACCTCAACTTGATAAACAATACACAGTATTTGGTCAAGTAATTAAAGGTTTAGAGGTAATTGATAAAATTGTAAACGCAAATCGTCCAAAAAAAGAGAATCCTATGTATCAAGGCCCTGATGGTGATTACCCATATGATAAAATTGAAATGAAAGTAAATATCTTAAAGCGTAGTGACGCTATATCTGATTAAATTAATTGTATAGTATTTTATCAATAAATCTTGACTAGTTATTTTATTTAAAAATTGAAATGAAGCAAATTATAATAACACTTATATTTTTTATGAGTTCACTCTTGGGCCAATTTCAAAGCCCAGTATCTTTATCGGCCAAAATAGACTCAAATGCCAGATCTGGTGAGGTAGTCAAAGTTGTTGTTACTGCTGAAATGGATTCTGAATGGAAAATATATGCTCTTAGAGATCAAGGTGAAGGCCCTATAGCAACCAGGGTTACAGTTTTAGGTGATATAATTAAAGATTCTGGATTGGTTGAAGAAGCTGAACCTATTGAGAAATATGATGATGGTTTTTTAACGATTACAAAAACTCATCAGGGTGGTGCTATTTTCACTGCACCAATTTTATTAAATGAAGATATTCCTCCGGGTGATTATAATCTAGAAGTAGTTGTTTTATTCCAAGTTTGTAATGAATCACTTTGCTATCCGCCTAAAGAGGAGTTTATTACTGTTCCAATAACAATAGATTCTGGAGATCCTCGTGAAGATAGATTGTCTATTGTTTTGGTCTCAGATGTTTTTGATAAATCAGGTAACATCAATTTAGAAGCTGCTATAGACCAAGGTTTCTTTTCATTTGTTTTACTAGCAATAAGTATGGGATTCTTAGCCCTGCTAACCCCATGTGTTTTTCCGATGATTCCAATTACTGTTTCTTTCTTCACTCAACAAGGTGAATCAAAACAAGGGAAACCTCTTAAAAATGCAATTATTTATACTCTTGGTATAATTGCAACCTTTTCAATTTTAGGATTTATTCTTGCGCTTACATTGGGTGCGTCAGGGGCAAATCAGTTAGCATCAAATCCTTGGGTGAATTTATTTATTGCAGCATTATTTATATATTTTGCTTTGTCTTTATTTGGCATGTATGAAATTGAGGTTCCACAAAAATTAAGACAATTCTCTCTTAATCAAGAAGGTAGAGGAGGGGTAATTGGGACTTTATTTATGGCTGTCACTTTTACATTGACTAGTTTTACTTGTACTGTTCAATTCGTAGGCCTTTTATTAGTTGCAGCATCTCAAGGTCAATGGTTTTGGCCTATGATTGGAATGATAGTCTTTAGTGCAGCCTTTGCTTTCCCATTCTTTTTTCTAGCGCTTTTTCCACAATATTTAGCCAAAATGCCAAAGTCAGGAGGCTGGTTAAATTCTGTAAAAGTAGTAATGGGTTTTCTTGAACTTGCGGCAGCTTTTAAATTTTTAAGCAATACAGATTTAGTTTGGGGTTGGGGATTTTTCTCACATAATGCAGTTCTAGCTGTTTGGGCAGTATTGATGCTACTAGTTGGATTTTATTTATTAGGTAAAATTCAATTGCCTCATGACTCACCTTTAGTCTCAGTGAGTGTTCCAAGATTAATGCTGAGTGCAGCCTTTTTAACTTTTGGTCTTTATCTTACATCAGGTTTATTCGGTCAACGTATTCATGGCATTATTTATGCATATTTACCCCCCATTGTTGAAGCTGATACTGGTGCAGTAAGCACCAATGGTAATTCAATGGCTGAAGATTTTAAATGGTATCGCGATTTAGAAAAGGGTTTATCTGAAGCAAAAGTAACTAGTAAACCAGTATTTATTGATTTTACCGGATACACTTGTACTAATTGCCGTTGGATGGAAGCTAATATATTTACAAAAAGAGAAGTTAAAGACCGTTTTAATGAAATGATCCTAGTCCAACTATATACTGATGGTGGACCAAACCATCGTGAAAACCAAGAATATGAAATTGAGAGGTTTGGTACGGCTGCATTACCTTTTTATGTGATAATTAGTCCTAATGATGAAATAATAACAACTTTTCCAGGTATGACAAGGGATCTGAATAACTTTCTTGATTTTTTAGATGAAGGATTAGCTGGTTGAATAAAATGAATAAAATGAATAAAATGAAAATATTATTAATTATGTCAACTTTATTAGCTATTGGCTGTGGACAAAAAGATAGAATGAAAATTGCTTCTAAGCCAAAAGATATTAAAAGCACAACCTCTTCTCAAGTTCAACCAGAACGTCCTGAGTATGCAATTAAAGCACCAGAATTCACTTTAAGAACAGTTCAAGGAGATTTATTTAATTTGAGTGATTATAAAGGAAAAGTTGTATTATTAAATTTTTGGGGAACATGGTGTGGACCATGCCGAAGAGAAATACCCGACTTTAACAAACTATATGATAAATATCAAAAAGATGGGCTTGAAATTGTTGGAATAACTATCACTTCTGGCTCACCAGAAAATATTTTTAGCTTCATGAAAGAATGGGATATTGAATATACAGTTCTTACTGATATTGAAGATTACGAGACCCAAAGAGTTACCGCATATTATGGACGTGCAATTGGACAACCAATAACAGGTTTACCCACCACATTAATTATTGATAGAGAAGGGTATATTGTCAAAGGCTATATTGGTCCACGAAATGAAGAAATATTTTATCAAGATTTAAAGCCTTACCTTTCTTTATAAAAAAATAGAGCAATAGAGATGAAAATATTTACCCTCGCAATAATATTAAACTTTTCTTTATTAAATGCAAGTGAGTACTGGCAGCAATTTGTATCATATAAAATGAATGTTCGATTGGATACTGTAGAACATACGGTTGGTGGACATTCAACTATAACATATAAAAATAATTCACCTGATACTCTTTATCATTTTTACTTGAATCTCTATGCAAATGCATTCCAAGAAGGGACAGTAAAATATAGAGAGTATTTAGCAGGATTAGGAAGAGCATCTAGAGGAAATCGATTTAAAAAAGGGATGGATCCTTACTTAAGTAAGTATGATATAAGCAATTTTCTAATTGAAAGTGGGGGTTCTACGTTATCAGATACATTCCTAATTGATGACACGATTTTATCTGCTAAGCTTTCTAAAGGTTTAGCTCCTGGTGCATCCATGATAATTGATTTAGACTGGACCCAACATGTTGGAGAATTTTCAGAAAGAGCAGGACGCGTAGGTGAACAATATAATTTTGCACAATGGTACCCTCGTGTAGTTGTATATGATGAAAATGGATGGTTTAATGAACCATTTCATGCTGAAGGTGAATTTTATGGAGAGTTTGGAACATATGATGTTACCATGGATGTACCAAGTGGATATATTATTGGTTCAACAGGCACTGTTACTGCTGGCGATCCAGGATGGGAAGAAGTTCGAGTGGATACGAGCCAAAATTTTAATCAATGGCTAGAAGATTTTAAAAAAAATCGTTCTAGTTATAATAAGGATGAAAGACGTCTTGTGACTTTTCATGCTGAAAAAGTACATGATTTTGCATGGGTCACAACCCCAAATTTTGTTTATGAAAGTGGTAGCTGGAATGGGATTGATGTTCATGCATTATTTAATCAAAAGAATGGAAAGAAGTGGACTAAGAAAGCTGTTGCTAGGACTGAACGCGCTATTGAATGGTTAAGTACTAAATTTGGTATGTATCCTTATCCGCAAGTTACAAACACGGATAGGTTGGCTGGTGGTGGAATGGAATACCCAATGCTGGTAATGGATGGAAGTGAATCAGAAGGTTTAATTCTACATGAAGTAGGACATATTTGGTTTTATGGTATTCTAGGAAACAATGAAGTTCGTGAAGCCTGGATGGATGAAGGTTTCACTTCTTTCCAAACCAGATGGTATATGATGGATCGATATGGAGACCATGGATTTGATATGAATGGAGGTAGGTTAAAAGATTGGCAAAAAAAATATTGGAGGTTTGCAAGTAGTCTAGGAAATACGCAATGGGGTATGATTGATTTTATGACTAGTGGACAAGATGAGCCAATTAGTCGATCAACGTATATGTTCAAAGGACCAAGAGCTGCTGGTGCAAATGCATACACAAAGCCATCTTTAATGCTGGATGAATTGAAATTTATTTTAGGTGAAGAAACTTTTACTTTGGGTATGCAGGAATACTATCGCCGTTGGAACTTAAAGCATACAAATGAGAGACGTTTTACAGAAACTATTGAAGAAGTAAGCGGAGAAGATCTTGATTGGTTTTTTAGACCTTGGCTTCATGATACTCGATTACTTGATTATGGAATTAAAAGTTGGGAAAAGACTCAAAAATCTGATGGGTCTTGGGATATTACATTAGAAATAATACGGTATGGAAAAAGAGATATGCCGCAACTAATAGAAACTACATTAAAAGATGGTTCTTCACATAGAATTTGGTGGAAAAATCATAAGTTTAGAACATCAGATATGTTTACATACAATGTTCCATCAGAGCCAAAAAATGCAACATTAGATCCAGATGCTCAAACAATGGATATTGATTACAGAAATAATTTTACGGGTACTATGAAAAAAGAGACAATGTTTTATAGACCTGGAATGCGTTATAATCCGCGTAATAGGTATGTTGTTCAGTATCATCCAATACTTCATTATTTAGATAAGGACGGTTATCTACCTGGTTTTAGAACTAAAATTTCATATAGTACGTTAGAATATGTTGAAGCTGATCTAAATATTGGACTGAAAACAAAGAAACCACTTTATTCAATTTGGGGAGGGAGAAGGAGATCCTTCAAAGATATCGATCAAATCAACTATTATATATTTGATCTTCAAGGTGTCAGAGGTAGCGGAATGAAGTTAATAAAAGAAATTGATCAAAATTATTCTATCAATGGTTTGAAAAGAATAGAATTTAGTTACTATGAAAATCAAGTTAAAGATACGAGCCGCACACATTTATTTGATGAGGGTGAAATAATAGTAAGTTCAACAACAATCCACTCTGTTTTTGCTAAAATAAACAATCAGATAAATTTTGGTTTTACACCATTTAAATCCTCTGATTGGTCTTTTAATCGAATTACTATTACTAATTCCTTCGAGCAAAAGTTGGGTCTCTTTGGAACTCGTTTTAGACAGATATATGGTCAAATTTGGTCAAATCAAAATGATGTTCCACTTCAAGAAAGGTATAATGTCGAAGGTGCTGGTTCAGGGGATCTATACACGAAAAGTTATTTAAGAGATAAGACTAGTTTTTATGGAAATCAAAATTTCTTTGGTCAATATCATTTACCCGGAGATGCAAACCTAAGAGCTTTTGGAAATCAAAATTTATCAGGAGTTGAACAGGTCTTTGCAATAACTTTAGAAGGTTTCTTATCAAAAAACCTTTTAGGGGTTAACTTTGAATTTGCAGGTTTTATTGACCAAGGTAATCTTTCTGGTTCAAAATTTGTAGTTGGAGATAAAGGTTTTAATAATAGTACCTTAATGGATTATGGTTTTGGAATAAGACTTTCAACTAATATTTTTGGTCAGCCTTTGTATCTTAGAATTGATAAACCTATTGATGCTACTATAGATGGTAAATCAATAGAAAAAATGAATGAATGGATTTTTAGTTTTCAAAAATCTATTTGATTTGGAACTAAAATAGATTTACTGCATTAAAGTTAGCATTATGAAAATAGGAAAAATGATGAAAAAATTATATTTTACAATTCTTTTTATTAGTGGACTATTTGCTCAAAATAGTGTCCTAAAACAATTCAGTGACCAATTTGCAGATATTGCTGAAAAAGCAAACCCGGCAGTTGTAACAATTCTTACAGAAAAGAATGTTGATTTAAGCCAAACGCACAGAAACATTCCTCAAGATAATGATATGTTTCGCTTCTTTTTTAATCAACCACGTCAACGAGAATTTAAATCAACTGCATTAGGGTCAGGTGTTATTATTGATGGACGTAAAGGCTATATTATTACTAATAATCATGTAGTTGAAGATGTAGATGAAATTACAGTTCGACTATTAGATAAAATGGAGTATAGTGCGACTATAGTTGGAAAAGATCCAAAGTCAGATTTAGCCGTACTTCAAATTGAAGCACGTGGATTATCTGATATGTCTTTTGGTGATTCAGATGAATTACGTGTTGGAGAATGGGTTATAGCAGTAGGAAGTCCATTCTCTGCAAATTTAAGTCATACTGTTACCGCTGGAATTGTTTCAGCAAAGGGTAGAGGAAATATTATTCAAGGTGACGTTTACGAAGACTTTATCCAAACTGATGCTGCAATTAATCCTGGAAATAGTGGTGGTGCCTTACTTAATTCTGCAGGTGACCTAATTGGAATAAATACAGCTATTTATACAAATAGTTTTGATCGAAGCAATAAAGGTGTTGGATTTGCAATACCTGCAAATATGGTCAAAAGAGTAATGTCAGATTTAATAGCTCATGGTAAGGTTTTGCGTTCATGGATTGGAGTTCAAATACAGCCAATAGATGAAACAACTGCACAAGCACTAAATTTAAAAAAACGAAGTGGAGCTCTAGTTGCAGATGTTGTGTCAGATGGTCCAGCAGAGAAAGCTGGTGTTGAAACTGGAGATGTTATTATCGAATTCAATAATATTGATGTGAATAGTGTAGATCACTTAAGAAATACTGTTTCTTCATCGGCTCCAAATAAACGTTATGATCTAGTTGTTATTCGTGATGGGCGGAAAAAAATAATTAAAGTAAATCTCGAAGAGTTACCAGGAGATGAAGTTCTTTTATCTAGCAATCGTACTGAGCCGACAAATGAGCTGGGAATTCAGGTGTCAGAATTATCACGTTCATCAAGAAGAGAGTATGGTATTGGTTCCAGAGATGAAGGAGTTATTGTTACTGCAGTGAAAGATGGTAGTGTTTCTGCTAATGCAGGAATTCAAGTTGGGGATTTAATAACGCGCGTAGGAACTAAAAAATGTAAGACACCGCAAGAATTTAAACGATTATTAGAACAAACAAGAAAGCGTGATATGGTGATGTTGCATTTAAAAAGAGATGGAGCTGCACGTTACATGACTTTAGAGCTTGAAGATTAATTGAATAATTAATAATAATCAAGATTTATGAATAGAAATAGATTAGAACTCATTGGATTTATTAGTGTTATAGCGTCATTGGTTTTTGTAGGGATGGAAATCAGTCAAAATACGACTGCAGTAAGAGGATCAACTAATCAGGCCATCTCAGATCAGGCCAGCGAGTTATACCTTACTATTGCTACAGACAGAAATCTAGCAGGTCTAGTAAAAAAATTATACGATGATGTACCAAAAGAAGATTTTGATTCTATCGATGAAATGCAATTATTTTTGACCGTCATGACTGGTCTTCGTAGGGTTGAAAATATATATCTTCAATTAGAGGATAATATACTCGATGATAGAGCATTTGATCGGATTGGTTTAAGTTTTTATCGTTCTAAGTATGGTCGTCAAATTTGGGGTGAGAATAAACAGTTTTTTGATCGGAATTTTGTTCCTTTTTTTGAAGAATTATTAGATAAGAAATAATTCTATATATATTCTAAATTTAAAAAGGGCAGGATTTCTACTGCCCTTTTTTATTATCTATTCCTCATTGTTTGCACTAAAGAAAAAAGTTAATTTTTCAACCTTAATACAATAAATAAAATTTAATTATGATAAAACGTGTCAATCCACAAGTTGACTTCATTGCTATTGAACATGAAGTATTAGCTTTTTGGGAAGAAAAAAATATTTTCCAAAAAAGAAGAGATGCCAATGAAGGTAATACTAAATGGTCATTTATAGATGGTCCTATAACTGCTAATAATCCAATGGGTGTTCATCATGCATGGGGAAGAACTTTAAAAGATCTTTATAACAGATTTAAATCGATGGATGGTTATGAACTAAGATACCAACAAGGTTTTGACTGTCAAGGTTTATGGGTAGAAGTTGAAGTAGAAAAAGAACTTGGTTTTAAATCAAAAAAGGAAGTTGAAGAATTTGGTATAGAAAAATTTGTAAAAATGTGTAAAGATAGAGTTGAAAAGTACTCACAAATTCAAGCAGAGCAATCTAAACGGCTTGGATATTGGATGGATTGGAATAATTCTTACTTTACAATGTCAGATGAAAATAATTATACGATTTGGGGATTCCTTAAAAAATTATTTGAAGAAGGAAAAATTTATCGTGGTTCTGATGTGGTTCCATGGTCTGGACGCTCAGGAACTTCATATTCTCAAATGGAAATAATTGAAGGACGTAAATTAGTAGCTCATAAATCAGTTTTCGTACGTTTTCCACTTAAAGATAGAAAAGAAGAATATTTACTAGTTTGGACAACAACTCCATGGACATTAACCTCAAATGTTATTGCAGGAATAAATGGAAATTTAGATTATGTTAAAATAAAAGCTACTGATGGCTCTATTTATTACTTTGCAGAAGAAAACTTAAATTATAAAAGATTAGATAAACAGTTCAAAGAAAAGAAACAATGGATTGATGGAGTTCCAAAGTTAAAGACTATATCACAGATTTTTAAGGAAAGAGGAGGCTTTGAAGTCTTGGGTACAATTAAAGGTGAAGAAATGGTAGGATGGACCTATGATGGACCATATGATCATCTTGAAGCTCAAGATATTCTAGGTGGCTACCCTTACGTGGATGAATCTTTAGAAAATCAAGGAGTAAGTAGTAAATCACAACATCAAGTAGTTAATCCTGGAAAAGATAATATAGGAAATGATATAGTTATTGCTGGAGAAGGTACAGGCATTGTTCATATGGCTCCAGGTTGTGGTGATATTGACAATAAAGTTGGTAAAAAACTAGGAATGGTTAGCATTGCTCCTTTAGATGAAGAGTCAAAATTCACTGATAAATTTGGTTGGTTATCTGGGAAAAGCGCTACAGATAAAGAGACTGTTAAAGAAATCTTAGATGACTTAAAGAAACGTGGTTTTTTAGTATATGTTGAAGATTATCCACATATTTACCCTCACTGCTGGCGTTCAGGGGACGAATTAGTTTTTCGTTCAGTTGATGAGTGGTATATCAATATGGATTGGCGCAAAAAAATTAAAAAAATTGTTGATGAAATAAACTGGATTCCAGAATGGGGACAAGAAAGAGAACATGAATGGTTAGATAATATGGGTGACTGGATGATTTCCAAAAAGAGGTTTTGGGGTTTAGCCCTTCCAATTTGGATATTTGAAGATGAATCATATTATGTAGTTGGTTCAAAAGAAGAATTAAAAGAGTTAGCTGTTGAAGGTTGGGATGAATTTGAAGGTAATAGCCCTCATCGTCCATGGATAGATAAGGTAAAGATTAAGCATCCTGAAAGCGGTCTTATAGGCAAAAGAGTTGAAGATGTTGGAAATCCATGGTTAGATGCAGGTATAGTGCCATTTTCTACTTTAAAATATAACACTGATAAAGAATATTGGAATGAATGGTTTCCAGCTGAATTTGTTGTCGAATCTTTTCCAGGACAATTTAGAAATTGGTTTTATTCTCTTTTAGCTATGTCTGCTATGTTAGAAGAAAAAGCTCCCTTTAAAAACTTATTAGGACATGCATTAGTAAAAGCTGAAGATGGTCGCGAAATGCATAAATCATGGGGTAATACAATTTGGTTTGATGATGCTGCTGAAAAAATGGGAGTCGATGTTATGCGTTGGCTTTATGCATCTCAAAATCCTGAACATAATTTGCTATTTGGTTATAGTCATGGAGATGGAATTCGTAAAAAATTAATACAATTTTGGAATTCATATTCTTTTTTTGCAACTTATGCAGAAGTTGATGGTTTTGATCCAAGAAAAATTAATATTTCGGATGCAGATCTTAATATTATGGATAAATGGATAATCTCAAAACTTCATCTTTTTATTAAAGAAGCAAATACAGCTTTAAATGGTTTTTCTTCAGAAACTATGATGAAAAAATTTGAATTATTTCTTGATGAACTTTCAAATTGGTACATAAGACGTAGTCGCCGTCGTTTTTGGAAAAGTGAAGATGATACTGATAAACAAGCAGCTTATGTTGTACTCTATGAAGTTTTAATTAATACAATTAAAATTTTAGCTCCAGTATTACCATTTGTCACTGAAAATATGTATCAAAACCTTGTTAAAAACATTGATAAAACAATGCCTGAAAGTGTTCATCTTTGTAATTATCCAAAAAGTGATGAATCAAAGATAGATTTGTTATTAATGGGTAAAGTTGATGCTTTGCGAAAAATAATTGAGTTAGGTAGATCTGCAAGAAATAAAGCAAACATAAAAATTCGCCAACCTCTAGCTGAATTAGCTTTTACAACTAATGATGATGATGTATTTAACTTTGTAATTGATCAGCAGCAGGTAGTTTTAGATGAATTAAATATAAAAAAGATTAAACGTGTTGAGCACGAGACTCAACTTATAAAATATATAGTTAAACCAAACCTTCCTTTGTTAGGTCAAAAGTATGGAAGCGATTTAAAAACAATAAAAGAAAAACTAAGCAATATTGATCAGGATAACCTTTTAAAACAAATTAGAAATAAAAATAAATATGAAATTGAACTTGAAGATCAAGTGATCTTTTTAGGCAGAGATGATCTAATTTTTATATCTGAATCAACGGATGGCTATACTTCTTCAGGCGATGATAATTTCACTGTAGGTTTAACTATAGAATTAACTGAAAATCTGGTTCAAGAAGGAATTGTAAGAGATATAATTAGACATGTGCAAACTATGAGAAAAAATGCTAATTTCGCGGTCGAAGATAGAATTAAAATTTATTCCTTACTTGAAGGTTCTATTGGAGATGCTATTTCTTCATTTGAAACGCTTTTTAAAAATGAAGTTTTAGCGGTAGATATAATTAAAGAGTCTAAAGCCGGAGAGTATAGTGAAAATTTTAAAATTGGAAACCAAAATATTCAATTTGGTATTGAACGAATTTAGTTACTGAAAGGATTCTAGTTTTGGCTAAAAAATATTCAAAAACAAAATTAAAGAGTTTTAGAAAATCTATTGAAGAAAAAATGGGTAATGTTTCTGATGAAGTAGATACAATAAAAGAAGGTTTAGGAACTGCATCAAATAAAATGGGTGGAGTTACTCCAGATTCAATATTTAGTTTACACATGGCAGATGCAGGAACTGACTCTCATGAACAAGAGAAGAGTTTTATGCTTTTAAATAGAGAAAGTGACTATTTTAAAAAGTTAGAAATAGCATTGGAAAGAATCGATAATGAATCTTTTGGTGTTTGTAAAATTTGTGAAGGCCTTATCCCTGAAGAACGAATGATGGAAGTCCCAAATGCAACTAAATGCGTTGGTTGTAAAGAAAAAGAAAAGCTTGGATTAATATGAAGATTCTGTTTGTGAGTGTCTTGTTGGTATTCACAGACCAAATTTCAAAAACTTTGGTTCGGATGAATATGAATCTTTACGAATCAATACCAATTATTTCCAATTTTTTTAATTTAACCTATTTAACAAATGATGGTATGGCTTTCGGAATTAACTTTCCATTTGGTATATACATTTTTACTTCTATATCACTTATTTTTACGATTTTTTTATTATGGTACCTCTGGACGATTAAAGATTCTGGAATAGTAATTCGCATAGGACTGGCACTTATTATTGCTGGAGCAATTGGAAATCTAATAGACCGAATTTTTCTTGGTGAAGTCGTAGATTTTTTAGATTTCATGATTAGAGATTATCATTGGTATGTTTTTAATTTTGCAGATTCTTATGTGACTATTGGTATGGGCTTTATTTTATACGATTCTTTCTTTATTGAACCAAAAAAAGAAAATATTCCAGATTGACATCTAAAACTCTTTCAGCAGTTGAGGGAGAGGGTCTTCGGTTAGATAAATTTTTATCAAATCAGCTCCCAGAATTAAGTAGAACAAAAATACAAAAAATGATTAATGACGGATTAGTTTTTGTTAATAATACAGAAGCAAAAGCGAGTTTGATATTAGATGGGAGTGAATTTATAGCATACACTGTTACAGATTTAAATATTAATATAAAAGATATTAGCCCGCAAGAAATACCGTTAGAAATTTTATATGAAGACAACTTTATTATTGCAATAAATAAACAGCCAGGGTTGATTGTTCATCCTGGAAATGGTCACCCTAGTGGCACATTAGCCAATGGTTTAGTTTACTATTTCGATCAATTATCAGATCTCAATGGATCCTTACGCCCTGGTATAGTTCATCGTTTAGATAAAGATACATCAGGTGTGATTCTAATAGCTAAAGATAATGCCTCTCATAGAAAACTTGCTTCTCAGTTTCAAAATCGAACAATAAAGAAAGAATATTTTGCTATAACATGGGGAATATGGAAAGAACCTAAAGGCAGTATTAATAATGCCATTAAAAGAAAAAGGTCAGATCCAACTTCATATCATATTGATAAAGAGGGGCGTGAGGCAGTTACAAACTATGAATTAATTAAACAGGGTCAATATTTAAGTTCTATCACCTTCTATCCAAAAACTGGCAGAACACATCAAATACGTGTACATTCTTCAAGTATGAACCATCCTATCTTTGGTGATAATAAATATGGAGGTGGGAATCAAAAAATTAAAGGATTTATACCTGAAGTGAATAAGCTGTTAAAAAAATTATTAAATAATATTGAAAGGCAAGCATTGCATGCAAAAAAAATAGTATTTAATCATCCAGATAATGATGAATTAATTTCAATCGAAGCGCCAATTCCTTTAGATATACAAAATATTGAAAATAACATTGATTTAACTAATGGATAAAAAAGAAAAAGTATTAGCAGATTTCTACCGTTATTTAAAAAAGGAAAGAGGTTTTTCTAATAATACGGTTAAAGCCTATCAAAATGATTTATCAAGGTTTTTAGCTTTTTTGCCTAATAATATTTCTGGATTTGATAAAGTTAATAGAGAA
>Ga0233427_10003388_pt1 | contig 14016 bp, 13 predicted proteins | sample SI_118_April2016_5_FD_179885 | JGI IMG/M metagenome (GOLD analysis project Ga0233427, IMG submission 179885) | Seawater microbial communities from Saanich Inlet, British Columbia, Canada - SI_118_April2016_100_MG | ecosystem: Environmental > Aquatic > Marine > Inlet | place: Canada: British...
TATGCCTGTCTTGCCGGTACGACCAAACATGTTCTGACCAGCGTGACCGAGGCGGCGACGGTCGCGAAGGTGGCTGATATGGGCGCTGTCATTGCGGGCTCGGCCGAGGCCTTTCGGGAGCGGCCGTTCCTGTCGCTCAATTCCAACCATGTCGTGCCGCCACTGCGCTTTGATGCAGAGACCTGCGCGGTCCAGGCCGCAGCCGTGCGTGCGGGTATCCCGGTCCACGTCAACACCTTCAGCCAGTTGGGCGCATCGAGCCCGGTCACAATCGCAGGCTGCCTGGCCCAGACCATGGCCGAGACCCTGGCAGGCATGATCAATCTCTGGCTGGTCGACCCCGGCGCCAAGCTGATCTTCGGGCCGCGCCCGATGGTGACGGATCTGCGGACCGGTGCAATGGCCGGAGGCAGTGGTGAACAGGCGCTGCTCTCTGCCGCCGCGACCCAGATGGCGCGGTTCTATGGCCTGCCTAATTCGATCATCGCCGGGGCTGCCGATAGCAAAATCCCCGATGCCCAGGCGGGCTATGAACGCTGCCTTGCAGTGACCCTTGCCGCCCAGGCGGGATGTAACCTGGTGACCCAGGCCTGCGGCATGCATGCCGGGCTGATGGCGGTGTCGTTTGAAAGTTATGTCATCGACAACGACATGCTGGGATCGATCCTGCGCTCGCTCAGTGCGATCGAGGTCAGCGCCGAGACGATCTCGCCGGCGCGGATCGGCCAGGCCGTGCGCGGTGAAGGCCACTTCCTGGGCGAGGCTGACACCTATGCCCGCATGGAAACAGATTTCCTGTATCCCACAATCGCCGACCGGCGCACGCCCGATGAGTGGCAGGCCGATGGCGCACGCGATATTCGATCCGTTGCCCATGACCGTGTGTGTGACATTCTCGCCAACCACTATCCCAGCCATCTGGCCGGCGCAGTCGACGAAAGCCTTCGGGCAAGGTTCGACATACGCCTGCCACCAACACAGATGCGGCCATTATGAAACTGGCCAGTTTCAACGATGAAGACGGAATCGGCTTTGGTGTTGTCGAAGGCGATGGGCTGTTTGTCGTCAGCAAGGGTTTCCGCGCGCGCCATGGTTCGATCCGCGCCGCCATCGCCGCGGAGGCGCTGGACCAACTGGCCGCAGATGCCTTGGGTTCAGGGAGTCGTCTCGCGCTCGCCGACGTGGTGTTGCTGCCGCCGATCCACGATGCCACGCGCATCATCTGCATCGGCATGAATTACCCCAAGAAGTATCCGCTCGATGCCGAGGCGCCGGCGCGCCCGGACCGGATGAACATGTTTGCCAAGGTTCCAGGCACGCTGGTCGGTCATGGTCAGGCCCTGGAAGTTCCGCTGGGCGAGGCTGCCGAAACCTTTGACTATGAAGGCGAGATCGCCGTGGTGATCGGCAAACCTGCCCGTCACATCACGCAGGCCGAGGCCTGGGATCACGTCGCGGGCTACACCATCGTCAACGATGGTTCGGTCCGTGCATGGCAGCAGCACAGCGTGCATGCCGGCAAGAACTTCGCCAATTCGGGCGCTTGCGGACCATGGATGGTGACGGCGGACGCGATCGCGGATCCCGATGCGCTGGAACTCACCGCCCGGCTCAACGGCAGTGTTGTGCAGAACACCACAGCGGACCGGATGTTTTTCGCGATCCCTGAGGTCATCGCCTACCTCTCCCACACCCTGACGCTGCTGCCCGGCGACATCATCTCGACCGGCTCGCCCGAGGGTGCGGGCATGAGCCAGGACCCACCGCGTTACCTGCGCGCCGGTGATCGGCTGGAGATTGAGGTGTCGGGCATCGGCTGCCTCGCCAACCGGGTCGGCTAGTACGGATTTGCACGAGCCTGATCCCCAGCGAAGGCTGGGGCCCATACGCACCAGGGGCGATGGGTCGGCGCGCCCACACTACATCTGAGTCTATGGACCCCAGCCTTCGCTGGGGATCCCAAAATAGAGGGCCTGAACCTACGACCGGCGTTAGCCTGTCTGTTCCGTCGCTGTGCTGGCGGTCTGCTGGAAGAGCATCTTGCGTTCTTCTTCGGTGGGTTCTTCGGAACGGCGGTGTTCCTTGCCCAGGTCGACGCCGCGCTGCACGGCCGGGCGTTCCTTTACGGCCTTTCGCCAGCGGCTGACATTGGGGAACGCATCCAGGCTGGAGCTCAACGGTTTGGCGATCAGGACCCAGGGCCAGCAGATCATGTCGGCGATCGAATAATCCTCGCCCACAATCCAGTCGCGTCCTTCAAGGCGGCGCTCCAGGACACCCAGGCAACGGTCATATTCGTTACGGTAACGCTCCAGCGCGTAGGGGTTCTGGTCGGGCGCATAGTTCACGAAATGGGAAAGCTGACCGGCCATCGGCCCCTGGTTTCCGGTCTGCCAGAAAAGCCATTCCAGGGTCTCTTTCTCCAGCAGCGGATCGGATGCCATGAAACGCCCGGTCTTGCGCGCGAGGTAAAACATGATCGCGCCGGATTCGAAAACCGTGACAGGCTTGCCCGGGACATCATGGTCGACAATCGCGGGCATCCGGTGGTTCGGGCTGATCGCCAGAAACTCCGGCTTGAACTGATCACCCTTGCTGATGTTGACCGGGATCATGGTGTAGGGGTCGCCCAACTCCTCGAGCAGGATCGCGACTTTCCAGCCGTTGGGTGTCGGCCAGTAGTAGAAATCGATCATTCTGCAGCCTGCCTGGTTTCGGTTCCGAACACACCGGCAGCGCGCAGCGCGGTGATTTCCTCGCCGCTGAATCCGGCTTCGGTCAGCACCTCGCCGGTGTGCTGGCCCAGCGTGGCGCCCTGCTGGCGCAGCTCGAAATCGGTCTTGGAGAAGCGAGCTGCCGGGCGCGCCTGGCGCAGCTTGCCGACCACGGGATGGTCATGCTCGATGACGATGCCGTTGGCCTCGATCTGGGGATGTTCGATCATGCCGAAACGGTTCAGCACCGGCGCGCTGGGCACCCCTTCGGCCTCCAGGCGTTCGAGCCATTCGGCACTGGTGCGTGTGCGCAGGACTTCCTGGGTCAGGTCGAGCCGGTCGTTGATGTTGCGATGGCGTCCGGCAACCGTCTTGAAGCGTTCGTCCTCGAGCCATTCGGGCGTTTCGAGCGCCCTGGTCAGAGCGAGCCATTCCTTGTCCTGCTGCACGGCAACGGAAATATAGCCGTCGCTGGTTTCATAGATCAGGTCGCGAAAACTCTGGGCGTTCTGTTGTTCGATGCCGTGGTCGACCATGGTCTGGCTTTCCATGTCCGAACCCCAGAGGAAGGCGATAATGCTGTCGAGCATGGAGAGCTGGATCGCCTGGCCTTCGCCGGTTTTCTCGCGGGCATAAAGTGCCGCAGTGATCGCCTGGGCCGCCACGATGCCGGTCAGTTTGTCGGGCAGAATGGTGCGTACCAGGCGCGGGCGCTCCTCGTCAGACCCGGCCTGTACGGTCGCCAGGCCCGATAGCGCCTGGATCAGCGGGTCATAGACCGGCTTGGCGACATAGGGGCCGGTGAAACCGAAACCGGCGATCGAGACATGGATGATGTCGGGCGCGTGCTCGCGCACCGCTGCCTCACCGACACCGATGCGTTCGGCCACACCAGGCCGGAAGTTCTGCACCAGAACGTCGGCATTCCTGATCAGACGCAAAAGGGCGGGCAGGCCTTCCGGGTTCTTCAGATCGATCGTGATCGAACGTTTGTTGCGGTTGTTGTTGAGAAACGATGCCGCCAGCCCGGTGCCGTGACGCGAGACCGAACGGGTGTGATCGCCCCCGCCGACCGGGTTCTCGACCTTGATCACATCGGCGCCCTGATCGGCCAGCATCAGCGTCGTCGACGGGCCCGATATCATGCTGGTGAGATCAATGATGCGAACACCGTGAAGGGGACCTGGCATGGAAACTCCTGAAGCGATGGCTGTGGCCGCCTTTCTGATTAGGGGCCGCGCCGCTGCAGTTCAAGGCTCCCGCGCCCTGATGACTACCAGTTGTAGCGCAGGCCGGCGCCGACAAACGGTGCCTCGTCATAATCCGAGGCGTAGACCGTGGTGCCGCTGGCGTTTTCCAGCGTGAGTTCGCCGCCCAACTTGTAACCGCCGAAAGCAAAGACCTCGAAGGCGCGCGGATTGCCGTAGGTGACTGAAGCAAAGACCGGAAAGGCCTCCTCCTGGCCGACTCCGCCCGGCGCCGCACCGCTGTCATCGAGACGGAAGCGGAAACTTTCGTAACCGGCGCCCAGAGCCAGGGCCCAGGCATCGTCGGCCTGCCAGCGAAGCGTCGCCTGGGGCCCATCGACGACGCGGCTGGCGCCACGGGTCGAAAGGGTCAGGCTCTGCGTCATCTGCCAGTCGATCATCAGTAACGGGAAGAAACTGACGTCGTCCTCGATTTCGCTCGATACCCCAAGACCGGCACCCAGCTTGAGGTCCCCGGACACCTTGTAACTCGCCCCGGCAATCAACGTGCCTGTCACGCCATCATCGAAATCAGCGCCTTCCTCGACGTTGCTGGCGACGCTGGCGACCACCAGAACATCCCAGTTTTCAGTCGGGCCCCAGCGATAGGGAACGGCAAAGGCGAACTCTTCAACATCGTCCCAGGGGTGCAAGGCCCCGATCGCGGGGACATTGTCGAAGCCATAGCTGTTGTAGTCATAACGCAATCCAAAACCGATGCTGTCGCGACGGCTGGAAGCATAGTTCAACCCACCCTGGACCTGGGCGCGGGTGACGTCGAACGCGCCGCCCGAATCGATATCTGCCTCGAACTCGTGATTGATTCGGGCCTCGGCGAACGGCACCCATTGCGAAGGCATCGCTTCCTGTGCGTTGGCGCCAAGCGACAAACAGGGCATCGCCAGGCCAGCGGCCAGGACGGGGAGTGACATTTTCAAGGCAAGGTTCCTTTCCTTGCGGCCTTGCACGGCCGGTCGGGCTTCATTCGGTCACAATCGGGAAACCGATGACTGTGGGGCGCAGAGTTCTACTCGGCTGCGCTGGGTTGCGCCAGCGCGTCGGGGTCTTTGTCCGGTTTCTTCTTGCCGGTCTTGAACACGTAGAGCACGGGAATCAGGGTGAGCATCAGGATGAGTGTCGTCAGGAAGGCGTTGTTGTAGGCGATCATGGTTGCCTGGACGCCTATTTCGGCTTCGATCGCGGCCAAACTGGCGGGATCGCGTGCCGAGAAGACGCGTTCCATCGCGTCGTAGCGGAAGAGTTCGTTGAAGGGGTGAATGTTTTCGGTCAGCGCGGCGTGGTTGATCTGCGTGTCGCGCAGATGCCGGCCGACAATCGCGGCGACACCTAACGAACTGCCGAGTTCAAAGAACAGATAGAACAGCGAATAGCCCTGATCCTGGGTCTTGCCGCTGAGATGGCTGAGGGCCAGCGTGCTGATCGGAACCCAGATGAAGGCGCCGCCGAAACCCTGGACGAAGCCGGTCCAGGCGACATCGTTGAAGCGAACCTCCACCGTCCATTGCGCCATGAACCAGGCCGGTACCGCCATGAACGCAACGCCTACGACGATCAGGGTCTTGGGTGTGAAACGTTCGGCGATCTGGCCAACGAAGATCAGCCCGAGCAAAACGCCGGCGCCGCGAAACATCATCATGCGCCCGGTCTCGTCCGGCGGGTAACCGGCGATCTGCTGAAGCATCAGGGGCAGCAGGAAGTTGGGCAGCACGATGATCGAGCCAATGATGCCGACAAACAGCATGCCCATCACGAAGTTGCGGTCGATGAAGAGGGAGCGGGCAACAAACGGGTTCTTGGCAAAGATCGTGTGCACGAGGAAGAGATAAATGAAAAGGATCGCGGCAGAGAGTTCCAGGATGACTTCGATGGAGTCGAACCAGTCCTCGCGTTCGCCCCGGGCCAGGGCGAGCTGCAGCAGCCCGGCACCCAGAACCAGAGTGGTGAAACCGAACAAGTCGAACTTCGCCGATTTGTCGGATGGAGTATTGGGTACAAAGAACCAGGTGCCGATGAAGGCGATGATGCCGATGGGAATCGTGACGTAGAACACCCAGGGCCAGCTGTAGTCCTGGAGCAGGAAACCGCCGCCGACCGGCCCTGCCACCGAACCCAGCATGACGCCGATGCCCCAGATCGAGGTTGCCTTGCCGTGAAGGTGTCTGGGGAAGGCATCGACCACGATGGTCTGGCCAAGTGGGATCAGTGGCGCGCCGACCAGCCCCTGTGTGAAGCGCCAGAACGTGATTTCGATCAAGCTGTCGGACATGCCGCAGCCGACCAGCGTGATGGTGTAACCCGCCGTTGCGAAGAGGAAGAGGTTCTTGCGCCCGAAGCGGTTCGAAAACCAGCCGGCGCTGGCCGTCGCCGTCGCGCTGCCCAGCATGAAGGCGATCAGCACCCAGGCGATCTGGTCGGATGTTGTCGAGAACGTTCCCTGCATGTGGGGCAGGGCGACCGAGACGATCGTCCAGGTGAAGTCGTAGGCCATCGTCGCCAGGGTGGCGAACCCGACAAGCAGGACAAAGCGAAGGCCTCGTGGCCTTGAGGCGTCAGACACGGCCACTTCGGGCCCGCCGCTCATTGACCGGGCAGCACATCCGCCAGAACGCCGTCGACGAGGCCATCGAAGGTACGCTCCTGGCCGGTGTCGATCGAGACCGTGACGGTCATGCCCGAGCGCAGGGCCGAAGTATCGCCTTCGCCCTGGAGGCGCAGGCGCACCGGCACACGCTGCACCACCTTGACCCAGTTGCCGGTCGAGTTCTGGGGCGGCAGCAAGGCAAATTCGGCGCCGGTTGCGGGGCTGATGGAATCGACCACCGCAGGCCAGACAACATCGGGATAGGCATCAACCACAACCGTGGCCTTCTGTCCGACAAGGATGTGGGTGAGATCGACTTCCTTGAGGTTGACCTCGATCCAGGGATCGCTGGTCGCGACCAGGGCAAAGACAGGATCGCCGGCTTCGATGTATTCGCCGACCTCCAGCAGGACCTGTGAAAGTGTGCCGTCCATCGGTGCGGTCACCAGGGTGCGTGAGAGATCGAGCGCGGCATCGCGGCGCATCGCCTCGGCGACCCGGTACATCGGCTGATTCTCGATCGGCGATTCAAGCGAGCCGCCGAGGTCCGCCAGGACCACGGCATTCTGTTCGCGCAGCACGGCAAAGTCGCGCTGGGCTGCGGCGACCTCATGTTCTGCCGCGTCCATCTTCGATTGGGTTCCGGCGCCCTGGGCGACCAGCTCCTGCTGGCGCTCAAACTCGCCGATGAAATAACGGATGTCTTCTTCGGCGGCGCGAATCTCAGCCTCGCCCTGGCGGTAGAGCGCACGCAGGGCCGCAACTTCCTGTCTGACCATGGCCATCTCGGCCTCGGCCATGGCAATCGCGATGCCAAAAGGTTCCGGGTCGATCTCGAACAACAGTTGTGCGACCTGAACGGTGTCATAGTCATTGACGAAGACACGAACGACACGACCATCGACTTCCGAGCCGATGTTGACGATATCGGTTTTGACATAGGCATTTTCGGCGGTGACATATTGTCCACCGGCCAGATAAGCCTCCACCGCGATCCATAGTGCAATGACGGGAACGACCACCATCAGCACGACGCGAATGAGGATGCGTCTGATACGCTTCATGCGCTTCGCCAGCCTCCATCAGACCACGGTGTGCAGCCTGCCTTAGCCCATTAGCCCCAATTTACGGGCATGGCAATTGCCATGACAAGGACGTCATTTGATCGTGCCGAGCGTTTGCGGTTCCGCGTCGACAAAGGACAATACTTGCCGACCGCCATGTTTGATCCACTCGCGTCCGCGGCGTTGCCCTGCCACATCGGCTTTTGATTGTGGAAAGGGCCATGCCAAAAATCGATTTTCTGATCGCCGGCGCCCAGAAGGGCGGTACGCACGCGCTTGATGCGGTCTTGCGCGCACACCCCGATGTGGGAATGTGCCGCGTCAAGGAACCCCATTTCTTCGACACGGAAGAGAACTTCGTCGGCACGCCAGATTATGACCTCTACCACCGGCGTTTCGACATGGCGTCGGTGGCTCTGGTCCGGGGCGAGGCGACGCCCGACTATCTCTACTGGCCCGCAAGTATGGCGCGGATACGCACATACAACCCGGGGATGAAGCTCATCATTATGCTGCGTCATCCGGTCGACAGGTCCTATTAGCAATGGATGATGGCGACGTCGCGCGGCAGTGAGACGTTATCCTTTGCCGAAGTTGTTGATCGCGATATCGCGCAAATGGAAGCGGGCAAGCCCTATCAGCGTGCACAAAAAGCCTATGTTGCGCGCGGCCTCTACGGCGCGCAGATCCAGCGCTTGCTCAAGGAATTTCCGAGCGTTCAGATCAGGTTCATAAAATCCGAGGCGTTCCGGCGCGATGCCAAACCCTATCTTGTCGATTTGTGTGAGTTCCTTGGTATCCGTGCGGCCCTGCCCGAGGAACAGCCGCGTGGGTTTGCGAGCAAATACAGTGAACCCATGGACCCGGCGACGCGGGAACGCCTGCTTGCGTTCTATGCCGGGGAAACGGCGAGCGTTGAAACTCTCTTCGGCTGGGAATGCTCGGACTGGCGTGTTTGAAGCTGACCTAACTTTTCGAAGCTCTGTTCTCGGCCATCAGGCAGAGGACTTCGAACATCAGGTGGGCGGCGTTGAGTGCCGTGTAGCCTGTAGGGTCGAGTGGTGGTGAGACTTCGTTGACATCGCCGCCGACGATGTCGAGGCCGCGCAGGCCACGGAGCATGACCTGGGTGTCTCTCATATCGTAGCCGCCGGGTTCGGGTGACCCCGTGCCCGGCATGTCCTTGGGATCAAGGCCGTCGACGTCGATCGTGACGTAGGTCGGGCCGGTGCCGACAACCTCGCGCACCTTCTCGATCACCGCCTTGGGGCCCATCTCGAAATACATATCGATGTCGATCAGCGTGATGCCGACCTCGTGTGCCCAGTCCATTGCGGCATCGGTCGGGCGTGTCGTGCCGCGGATGCCGATGATGATGTGACGCCTGGGGTCGACCAGTCCTTCCTCGATCGCACGCCTGAACGGTGTCGCGTGGTTGAGCTTGGTCCCGAAGATTGCGTCATGGGTATCGGGGTGAGCATCGAAATGCACCAGGCCAACCGGGTTCTTGCGATCGACCGTACCGCGCAACACGGGCAAGGTGATCAGGTGATCGCCGCCGGCGACCAGCGGCCAGGCACCAGCCTTGGCCACCGTAGCGCAGAACGCAGTCATCCTGTCGACACTGGCTTCGTGGTCGAAGCTGTTGACCGGCGCATCACCGATATCGGCAATGCGGCAGATCTCGAACGGTGACTGTCTGGTCGACTGGTTGGTGCCACGCATGTTGAACGACATCTGGCGCATCTGGCCTGGTCCGTAACGGGCGCCATCGCGTGCGATCGTGCCGCCGTCGAAGGGCAGGCCTAGCAGGGCGATGTCGAGGCCGTCAGGCGAGTCCTGCCGTGCGGCACGCAACAGAGTGTCGGGCATGACAAAGGGCGCGGCGCCGGCAGCCATTTTCAGCGGTTCATTGGTCACCTTCAGGTCTCCTCGAATTTCGATCGTGGCATTCTCTTCAGGACACAAGAGCAGGTCATCACGACTTTGTCGCCGGCCACAAGCCTTCCCTGAACGAAAACCATGCTGCGGCCGCGCTTGATGACTTCGCCATGGCATTCCAGCCAGTCGCCTTCATGGGCCGATGACACGAACTCGCAGTTCAGCGTGACGGTTACGACCGCTTCAGCCCGGTGGTCCTCGCGGTGGTACTGGTCGATCCCGGTCAATCCGGCATCGGCGAACGCGGTCAGCATGCCGCCATGGATCGTCTTGAGGCCGTTGAGGTGTTTTTTCTGGACCCGCAGGCCGGCGACCCGCGTGCCATCGGCGTCACGAAAATAGATCGGCCCGACAACATTCTCGAACCGGTCGGTATCATAGATGGTACGGAATCCAAGCGGTGGATTGTCGTCTGTCTGCTCCATGGGTGCCCCTGGTGATTGGTGCGGCATTGTGCGGATCGCGCGGCAAAGGACAAGGCTTGCGGGTTTTGCCGCCATGGATCAGCCTTGCCTGGATACGGATCGTATTCAGGGGAAACCGCCATGGCCATCGCAGCTGAAAAACAAAGTGCACTCGACTGGGTCGAAACCAACCGCCAGAACCTTTCGGACTGGCACAGCACGATCTGGGATCTCCACGAGCCGGCCTGGCGCGAGTACAAGTCTGCGGCCTGGTATGTCGACCGGCTCCGGCAGGAAGGCTTCGAGGTCGAGGAAGCCTCCGGGGGTATGCCCACGGCGTTCTGCGCGACCTGGTCCAATGGTGATGGTCCGACCATCGGTTCCTACGCCGAATACGATGCTGTTCCGGGCAACAACCAGGATCGCGTTCCCTATCGCAAGCTGCGCGACGGCATCCATCATGCCGCCGCCGGCCACACCGACCCCCACAGCGCGCTTGGCATGTCCGCGCTGGGGGGAATCCTCGCGGCCAAGGCCTCAATGGAACAGCACGGCATCGGCGGGCGTCTGAAGTTTCTGGGTGAGCCGGCCGAAAAGGTCTGCGGTTCCAAGCCGGTCCATGCTGCAAAGGGCTACTACGACGACATGGATGCGGCGATCTCGTTCCATCCCTCGTTCGGCGGCCTGCGCACCAATACAGCAATCTGGGACACCCATTGCGGCAGCTACTGGAGCTGCATCTACAACTTCATCTGCGATGAACCCGAGACGTGGAAAAGTGTCGGCGCGCCGGGTCCGGGTTCGGCCCATACCGTTGCCCGCGCACCTGGTGCCAACGATGCGCTCTGCCTGATGTACACGACGACGAAATACACCAAGGAATCGATGCTTCCGCACACCGGAACCTGGACCCTCAACGAAGCGCTGCTCGCGACCGGCGATGCTACCAGCGATAATCTCGCGCCACGTTTCAGCCAGATCCAGTATTCCTGGCGCGCACCGACGCTCGACATGCAGCAGCGCATTTCCGAAGTGCTCGACAACAACGCCGAACATGTTGCCGGGATCGCCCACTGCAGGGTCGAGAAACGCTGGGTGACGAAAACCCGGGTCGGCTTGCCTAACCACGCCATGGCTGAACTGACCTATCGAAATCTGGAACTGGTTGGTGGCCCGCAATGGGATGACGAAGCGCGCGGTTTCTGCCGTGAACTGCAGTCGAGCCTCGGTCTCGAACCGATGGAACAGCCGATCCTTGACGCGATGATCGATCTCTGCCCCCCCGAGAAAGGCGAGGCGCAGTTGCGCGCGATGTTGCCGCCCTGGCAGCTCAACTATACCTCCGACGATTATGTCGACTGGACATGGCACACCCCGACGGTGCGTCTGATCGTTGGACGCTGCACGCTGAAGTCGCCAGAGGGTTACGACTATCCCGGCTGGTCGTGGAATGCGCTGGGTGGTTACAGCCCGACGATCGACCCGACCGTGATCTGCGCTGCCAAGACAATCGGCGCGACGGCGATCGACCTGTTGACCCGGCCCGATGCTCTCAAAGCCGCGCGTAACGAGTTCGATGAGCGCACCGGCGGCGGCATTGGCGGATCGCGCTGGGTGCCGCCCTTGTTACCGGCCGACTTCGATCCGCCCGTGGGTTTCCATTGGCCGGAATATGTCACGACAGAACGTGGAGACGGCTGGTATGTGCCGGAAACTGCCTGATTCGTGCGGTTTTGGGCCACTGCGATGGTGCGGTGGCCCTTAAGGTGGTCTCACGCTGATGTTTGACAGTCACTGTTTGCACCGGCGCGTTAAATCGGTTTAATGACCGAAAGCGGTTGGGCAACCGCATGAACGGACAAACACGTTCAAGGGAGACGGAGCAGCTATGTTCCGATATCGACAAGTACCAGACATGGAGGGGCGGGGAGCATGCTGACCCTGGTGGCACGGCGATTGGCTTTGGGGGTTGTGACCCTTTTGGCGGTTTCCGTTATCATTTTCATCGGCACGGAAATTCTGCCGGGCGATGTCGCAGATGCCATTCTTGGCCAGTCCGCTACGCCGGAGAACACAGCGGCCATCCGCGAACAACTCGGCCTCGATCGGCCACCCTATGTACGTTATCTGAGCTGGCTGGGAGGCTTCGTTCAGGGTGACCTGGGGACTTCGCTGGGCAATCGTCGGCCGATTGCACCACAGATCGGGTTCCGTTTTTCGAACACGATGCTGCTCGCGGCCATGGCCGCCTGTATCGCCGTGCCGCTGGCGATCAGTCTTGGCCTGGTGTCCGCGATCAAACAGGGCACGCCCCTGGATCGTGGCATCTCGGTTGCCAGTCTGATGGCCATTTCGGTGCCGGAGTTCTTCATCGGTTACCTTCTGATCCTCTTCGTCTCGGTCAAGCTCGGCTGGCTGCCAAGCCTTTCGAACGTCAACGACCGCATGGATTTCGGAGAACGATTGGCCGTGATGGCGCTGCCCGCCATCACCCTGACCCTTGTCACGGTGGCGCACATGATGCGCATGACGCGGGCCGCGGTGATCGGCGTGATGAACAGTTCCTATATCGAAATGGCGCATCTCAAGGGCGTGACCTACTGGCGCATCGTCGTCCAGCACGCACTGCCGAATGTGCTGTCCCCGATCATCACCGTGGTCATGCTGAACCTCGCCTATCTTGTGGTCGGCGTGGTCGTCGTGGAGGTGGTCTTTACCTATCCGGGTATGGGGCAATACATGGTGGATTCGGTCTCGAAACGTGACGTTCCGGTGGTCCAGGCCTGTGGCCTGATCTTCGCGGGTGTCTGGGTCCTGCTCATCCTCGGTGCAGATATCGCCTCTATACTGGCGAATCCGCGCTTGCGGCATCCGAAATAGGGGAGGCGAACATGACAATCACCTCAGAAAATGCCGTTTGGGTCCGTCCCACCAAATTGATGATGGTCAAACAGTTCTTTGCCGAGATGCCGCTTACGGCGCGTGTCGGCATGGCCATCATCCTGATCAACCTCTTCGTCGTGCTTTTTGCCCCGCTGATAGCGCCTTATAGCGAAACGCAGCTGGTGACCGATGTCTGGGCGCCACCGAGCAGTGAAAACTGGTTGGGTGGTGATCAGCTTGGCCGTGACATGCTGACCCGCATCATCTACGGCGCGCGCACGACCATCACTATTGCCTTCATCGCGACCATGCTGTCTTTCGTCCTGGGCATTATCGCGGGTTTTGCTGCCGCAATTATGGGCGGCGTCGTTGACATGGTTCTGTCACGGCTGGTCGAAGCCCTGATGGCGATCCCAACCTTGATTCTGGCCCTGGTCATCATCTCGGTTCTGGGAACAGACATCATTGTTCTGATCGGTGTCATCGCTGCTCTGGACTCAACGCGTGTGTTCCGACTTTCGCGTGCCATCGCGATGGATATCGCCGTGATGGAATATGTCGAGGCCGCGCGCCTTCGTGGCGAGGGGCTGTGGTGGGTTATGACACGCGAGGTTCTGCCCAATGCGGTCATGCCACTGGTTGCAGAGTTCGGCCTACGGTTCGCCTTCGCCTTCCTGTTCATCGCATCGCTCAGCTTCCTGGGCCTTGGCATTCAGCCACCGTTGGCTGACTGGGGCGGGATGGTGCGTGAGAACGCCACGGCGATCATTTACGGCATCCCTGCACCGCTTTATCCGGCCGCCGCGATCGCGGTCCTGGCGATTGGCGTGAACCTGCTGGTCGATTATGTGCTGGCGCGGTCCAACCGTTCGGCAGCCGCCGAATTCGAGGGTTAAGAGCATGAGCGAAGAACTTCTTCTGGATATGCGGGCATTGCGCATCGAAGCGCGTGGTGCCGATGGCGTGGCGTTCCGCATTGTCAGCGATGTGGATGTCAAGCTGCACCGCGGCGAAGTCCTGGGTCTGATCGGTGAATCGGGTGCGGGCAAGTCGACGATCGGGCTGGCATCGATGTGTTTCGCCCGGCCGGGCTGCAAGATCACCGGTGGCAAGATCATCTTTGACGGCTCCGATCTTGTGACCTTGCCCGAGGATGAAGTG
>Ga0233427_10003389_pt1 | contig 14015 bp, 12 predicted proteins | sample SI_118_April2016_5_FD_179885 | JGI IMG/M metagenome (GOLD analysis project Ga0233427, IMG submission 179885) | Seawater microbial communities from Saanich Inlet, British Columbia, Canada - SI_118_April2016_100_MG | ecosystem: Environmental > Aquatic > Marine > Inlet | place: Canada: British...
CAGCACTAACAAAATGCTCAAGATGTTTACAAAGATTCTGTAAGATACTATTTTTATCATATTCCATTATATAAACTCTTAAAAATTAAATAGCTTTGCGTAAAGCATCACATAAACGTACGCAGGGCTGCCAACTTGGCAACACTAGAACCAAAGGTGCAATATCACATACCCAATTTGGATGCCTTATCTCACGTACTTTACCAGGGGTTAACATTGGCGCATATCGCAATAAAACAGCTAACCAGAGATTAATGTCAGCCAATAATGAAAGCAATGTTACTGGTATAAAAATACAGCGCACTGGCCGCCCCCAGACATCCTGTGCTATTGAAGCTAAGGAATGGCAGTCATATCCTTCTCGCATCTCGTCACCAAGTTCATATACGCCCTGTATTCGCTCATTTGTAACAAGCCAACACAGAATTGCTGATACTAAATCACTAACATGTATAAGGCTATAGCGTGCTGTTTTGCTCCCAACCATAGGTAATATTCCGTATCGAGTTATCCTAAGAAACGGGCTAAGCTCCTTATCACCTGGGCCATATACTGCAGTTGGTCTGAAAATAGTCCATGGCATGATACCAGAATTATCAGCTACTATCTGCTCGGCCAAATACTTACTTTTTGCATACCAAGATAAATCTGGTTCCCTGGCAGCTAATGAAGAAATTAGCAGAAATTTTGGTGGTGGATTTTGTTGCAGAGAAATATGTACAAGATTATTTGTACCATCTACATTAGTACGTGTGAATTCTTTAAAAGAGCTGCCACGAACCACGCCCGCACAATGAACAACTGCGGTAACACCTTTTACAAGGTGCTGCAACGCGACCTGATCATCCAGATCTCCAGTTATCCATTCTATGGATTCATTACTAACACGAGGGGTTCTTGTCAATGCCCGGATTTTCCATCCATCTCTGATAAGTGAATGTATGAGTAATTGACCAATGAAACCAGTAGCACCAGTTACCGCTACCGTTGATTCTGACATATATAAACTATCTGTCTCTTGACTCGACTGACATCGGGTCTGCAAAGTCTGCTCTTTGTATAAAGCCTTTGCGCGCTGCGTAGCGCGATAGTTTGCCAGATGAAGTGCGCGGCAAGGTGTGTGGAGATACTAGCTCTACCATACTTTTTACACCAAATGCCATATATACCAATCTCTGCAATCGATTTATAAGAGACTGCCTCTCTTCTGTTGAGGTTAAGCGACATTCAATAACCAGTACAATTGAGGTTATATCATTACCATCAGTAATACTAAATGCAGATGCTTCTCGCGCTCTTATTTCTGGTTGCTGCTCTGCAAGCTCTTCCACATCCTGAGCGCGAATGTTACGTCCATTTACTATAATAACATCTGTACGACGACCAGTGATGTATAAGTTACCTTCAAAGAGAAACCCGAGGTCTCCTGTATCCAACCAATTATCTGGCTTTAAAGTTTTTTCAGTATCATCTGGACAATGAAAATAACCAGTCATAATACTTGGCCCGTGCATTAATACACTACCGACCCTTAAATCAGGTAATTCTTGTTCAGAATCATCTACTACCTTAATCGTATGGCCCGGCAATGGGCTACCGCAATTTACAAATTCGTTGTGTTTCCTGCCATCTGCCTGCATTCTTACTGCAATTCTCTTATCTATTAAAGTACCTGCATCAACTTTAATACTTTGAAACCCATGACCAGTATGAGAAAACGTTACCGCCAAGGTTGATTCTGCGAGGCCATAGCATGGTAAGAAAGAATTTATACTAAATCCTGCTGGTGCAAATTTTTCTGCAAAATTTCTTAAAATATCAGGTCGTATCATCTCAGCACCCACACCTGCCGCTCGCCAGCAGCTAAGATCAAGATTATCCAAGTCTGCCTTACGAACCCTTAGAGTACAAAGCTTAAGACCAAAGGGCTGACTAAATGCAATAGAACAACGATTGCGGCTTATTAATTTTAACCACTGCATTGGTCGTATTGCAAAATCCCTGGTGGCCAAGTAATCTACAGAAACTTGTGCAACCATTGGTGCCATTAACATGCCTACCAAACCCATATCGTGATAAAAAGGTAGCCAAGATGCCGCACGATCATCAGGATTTATTTCTAACCCGGTACGAACTATTCCCTTAAGATTACTCATTAATGCACGTTCTGTAATAATCACGCCACGCGGGGCTCTTGTACTACCTGAGGTATACTGTAAATAGGCCGTTTCACTTGGGTGATTTCGCTGTAGTGTTTTATCTGGAGCAGGTAGCTTTGTCAGCTGTTCTGGTGTTCCAACCCATCGTAATGCTTGCAAACCTTCTGCAGCCTCTCCTAGAAAATTAATATAGTCTTCATTGGCCAACGCAGCACTTGCCTGACTACCCTCAAGGATGCCACGAAGCTGCTGAACGTACACCGCATGACTACCAAGATTAACCGGTACCGGCATTGCAAAAGGAATTAATCCTGCATAACGACATGCAAAAAATAATTCGACAAATTCTGGTGTTGTATCAGCAACAATCGCAACGCGTTCGCCGCTTGTCAATCCAAGGCCTAATAAACGCTTCGCTGAAACACGAGCTCTTTCTCTTAATACGCTGTAGGAAAGAACGGAATGTAGGTTCCCTTTTGCATCATAAAAATTGTATCCAGTCGTTCCACTTGCAGCAAAATCAAGCGCTTCAGTAAGTGTATCGAAGTCTGCTAATCTCTGGATTTGTGAATTTTTTGTTGGAGTTGGTTTTATTGCCATTGTCTGTATGTCAGACGATTTGGAATCCAATTCTTGCGGTAAAGAAGAGTTCAGATCTGCAATTGTTGAATTCAAGGGCTTTATCTCCAAAACTTTTTCTAATACATATTGAATAATTTTCAATACTTCTCGCTTGATTCTTAAATTTGAGCTAAATATGCTTCATATGCTTCTTCACTCATATCTAAGCCCATTGATTCTATTCTGTACGAATTTTGTTCTTATAGATAGCTATTTAAAGGATTACAATGACAATATGTATCTTTTTTACAACAGTATTTTTTATATTTTATTAGACTCCAATTTTATTACAGCCAGAAAATTAATTATAAGTCTAAGAATTCTCATCGCCATTAATCAATAAATTGCTGATAAATAATAATTTATTGACTCTTCTGCTAACTATAACCCTCCAAAAGTTCATATTTTTTTAATAGCACCATCTTAGTCTCTGCCCAAATATTAGCTTAAAATAAATCTGTAAATTTCTAGTACCAACAAATCATCAATAATAATCACACATAATGCTCATTACTTATTCTTGATAATTTCTGGCACAGAAGCTTTTAATCCTAACAATCCACCTGTGACGATAAATCCTATTCCTGTTAGTGAAAGCAAAGACAAAACTTCACCCCAAATTAGAATACCCCAGATACATGCAAATAGAACCGTACTGTAGGCCAATGCACCAACTACTAGCACCCTCCCTGTGCGATATGCGCGCGTCAAAGCAAACTGTGCCAATGTCGCAGTAATGCCAATGCCTATAAGTAATAGAAAATTAAATGGGGTAATGGGATGGAATGTGCCAAATATCATTAAGATACTGGTGATAATGGTACTAATTAATGTGAAATAAAATACTACGCGCCAATCAGGTTCCCCCAAATTACCAAGAAATTTTATATTTAGATAGGCGACAGCTGCCAAAAAACCGGAGGCCAGCCCAATTAACCCAGCAACCCACTCCTCTTCTTGTATAGAGGGATGCAACAGTAAAACGACACCAGCAAATCCAATAATTACTGCAACCGCAAGTTGCCAGTGAAAATGCTCTTTTAGCATTATGGTAGTAAATAACGTTAAAAAAAGTGGCGATGTGTAACTAAGCGTCACGGCTGTAGCTAGCGGCAATTTTGTAATGCAATAGAAAAACATCAGTAGTGAGCAGAGCCCTGATAACCCTCGCCAACAATGATTTCTCCAGTGTAATGTTGAGATAGGAAGGCGCTTAATTCCGATCACTACAGAGACAATCAAAAATCCTATTATCGAACGATAGAATACGAGCTCGGTGCTTGAGAAATATACCGAACCAAACTTCACCAGCACTCCCATACAACTGAAAAGTAAGCCGGCGATAAGCATCCAGAGAGAGCGCATTAATATTTTGGCTAAATGGTTATATGTAAAAAAGACAAATACACAATTGTTATCGTGCTCTTATATAACATTAGAGGCGCTTTAATGAGTTATGTAAATATGACAAATAGGCATATTGGCATATTGGCATATTGGCATTTTACATCTCATTAAATATTTAAATACCAACAATCTATTCTCTATATAGAATATAGAATGCTATCTGACAGATTAAGCCTTGCCCAGTCAAGGGAAGACCTCATCCCGAATGTTCTCACAATCAAATACAGAAAATTAAAACTTTAATAAAAAATTTACTTAATTTAATTGACCTAACCCAGTCAACTGCGTTACTTTTACCACTTTCCATGAAATCCTCTGAACACCGTTCCCACAATAACCTTGTCATGGCAAAGCCTACTAAACTCGATACATCATCCCCACCCAAAGATTTTGAAGCGGGATTGACCGAATTAGAAAATATTGTGACTTCGATGGAAGGAGGAAAAATGTCTCTAGAGGCCTCACTCTTAGCACACAAACGAGGCGTGGAATTACTCCAATATTGCCAAACTACGCTACAAGGTGCACAGCAACAAGTGCGCATACTTGAAGCCGATGCCCTCAAAAAATTCTCGTCGACCAATATCGATGAGAAATGATTTTAGGAGTTGGGCAAAGGCCCACCAGTCGCTTATTGAAACATCCCTTGTAACTCTACTTCCCACTAAAGAGCTATTGCCAGAACGCCTACATGATGCCATGCGTTTTTCCGTGCTGGGAGGAGGAAAAAGAATACGCCCACTCCTTGCCTTTGCTGCAGGAGAGCTCAGCGAGGCAGATGAAGAACGAGTAACCATTGCTGGCGTTGCAGTAGAATTAATTCATGCATATTCGCTAGTACATGATGATCTGCCTTGTATGGATGACGACATACTGCGACGAGGCAAACCTACCTGCCATATAGAATATAATGAAGCCACTGCTTTGCTAGTTGGGGATAGCTTGCAGAGCCTGGCCTTTCAACTGCTAGCAGAATATCATTTAGCAGATACTCCAAAATTACAACTAAATATGATTAAACTTCTCGCGCAAGCAGCAGGTTCTCGTGGCATGGCTGGTGGACAAGCATTTGATCTGGAAAGCGTTGGCAAAACATTAAATCTGCCAGAGCTAGAATTCATGCATATACACAAGACGGGAGCATTAATTCGCGCTGCTGTTATGATAGGTGCTTGTTGTGGTAATAATATGAGTGATGTTCAGTTGAAAAGCCTTGATCATTTCACAAGACACATTGGCCTTGCGTTCCAAGTAGTGGATGATGTACTGGATACTGAAGCCACTACAGCGACTTTAGGAAAAACTGCTGGGAAAGATGCAGATAATAATAAGCCAACATATGTAAGTATTTTGGGCGTAAAAAAAGCTCATGAACTTGCCGAACAGCTACGTCTAGATGCATACCAGGAACTTGAAATTTTTGGAGAAAAAGCAGCACGGTTACGACAATTAACAGATTATATTATTCAACGTGATTTTTAAGCTAGAACCTGTTTTCTTAATTAATAAATAACTCTTAATTTTTTAGGATTTGAATGTATCCTTTGCTTGATACTATTAATGACCCTGCTCAGTTACGTAAACTGGAACGTAATGAATTGGACCAACTTGCCAATGAATTACGCAATTTTCTGATTGAATCAGTATCTAAAACTGGCGGGCATCTATCCTCTAATCTAGGCACAGTTGAGCTAACGGTAGCCCTACACTATGTATTTAACACACCACATGATCGTTTAGTATGGGATGTTGGTCACCAGACATACGTCCATAAAATTCTGACAGGTAGGCGCAAAGGCATGGAAAAATTACGCATGCATGGAGGCATGGCTGGATTTCCTCGCCGCGATGAAAGCGAATATGATGCCTTTGGAACAGCACATTCGAGCACTTCAATCAGCGCCGCATTAGGTATGGCGGTTGCAGCAGAACTGGAGAATAAAGACAGATACGTAACAGCTATAATTGGCGATAGCTCTATGAGTGGAGGTTTAGCATTTGAAGCCTTAAATAATGCCGGTGCAATGGACACAAATCTTCTGGTAATTTTAAATGACAATGACATGTCAATTTCTCCTCCAGTAGGAGCGCTTAATAATTATCTTACTAGCCTGTTAAGTGGCAAAGCTTATGCTACGGCTCGACAAGCCGGAGAGAAAGTACTTAAGGTTGTCCCCTCTGTTCTTGAACTTGCTAATCGCACCCAAGTACATGTAAAAGGAATGCTGGCACCCAGCACCCTATTTGAACAATTTGGTTTCAATTACATTGGCCCAGTTGATGGCCATGATCTTGACAAACTAGTCGCCACACTAAGTGGGATCAAAAATCTAAAGGGACCACAATTCCTGCATGTAATCACACGAAAAGGCCAGGGTTATAAGTTAGCAGAAGACGACCCAATTCTTTATCATGGTGTAGGTAAATTTGACCCTGATGTAGGTATCGTTCCTAAAGCTCCCGGCAAACCTGCCTATACTCAAATATTTGGTGACTGGCTATGTGACATGGCTGCCCTTGATCCTCGTTTAGTTGGAATAACGCCTGCCATGCGAGAGGGCTCTGGACTAGTGAGGTTCTCTCAAGAATATCCTGACCGGTATTTTGATGTAGGTATCGCAGAACAACATGCAGTTACTTTTGCTGCAGGCTTGGCATGTGATGGTATCAAGCCAGTGGTAGCAATTTACTCAACTTTCTTGCAACGTGCTTACGATCAATTGATACATGATGTGGCTATCCAGAATCTACCTGTAGTATTTGCTATTGATAGAGCAGGACTGGTAGGAGCGGATGGACCCACCCATGCCGGAAGCTTTGATTTAACCTATTTACGTTGTATACCTAACATGACAGTAATGACTCCTTCTGATGAGAATGAATGTCGTCAAATGCTATACACTGCCTTCCAAATGGACAGCCCATCGGCGGTACGTTATCCACGTGGAGCTGGAATTGGAGTTACACCGATAAAGGAGATGAAGGCATTAGAAATTGGACTTGGCGAAATATGCCGCAAAGGAGAAAAAATTGCCATACTAGCATTTGGAAGTATGCTGCAGCCTTCTTTGGAGGCCGCAGAAGAACTTAATGCTACTGTTGCAAATATGCGATTTGTAAAACCACTGGACGACGACCTCATATTATCCTTAGCTGCAAATCACGACCTTCTCGTAACTATTGAAGAAAATACCATTATGGGTGGGGCTGGTAGTGCTGTTCTTGAATCCCTTGAGAGTAAAGGTATTTCAACTTCCGTACTACAGCTAGGACTACCAGATACTTTCATAGATCAGGGCGATCCTATTCAGATGCTAGTAGACTGTGGCCGAGACAAAGTAGGAATTATTAAAGAAATCAGAAATAAATTATCTAAGTACTCATAAATTTATTATACAGGGTCTATAATAATTCTTAGCTGGTTCTGCCCTCATAGAGATAGATAATATGAATAAACATTCCCCCATTGCCGACGTACAAAGCACACCTGACACCAGACATATAGCCATAGACAGAGTAGGTATAAAAGCTATTCGTCATCCAATTAAGGTTGCAGATAAAACTGGCGGCGTTCAACACACTGTTGCAATATTCAATATGTATGTAAATCTACCTCATAACTTTAAGGGAACCCACATGTCACGTTTTGTGGAAATACTTAATAGTCATGATCGTGAAATTTCTGTTGAATCATTTGAGAAAATATTACGCACTATGGTGGAAAAATTAGGAACAAAGGCGGGTCATATTGAAATGACATTTCCTTATTTTATTAATAAATCCGCCCCAATTTCAAAAGTTAAAAGCCTATTAGACTATGACATTACTTTTATTGGAGAGATAAAGAATGGATGCTATGAATTTACAATAAAGGTAGTGGTTCCCGTAGCCAGTTTATGTCCGTGTTCCAAAAAGATTTCTGATTATGGCGCACATAATCAACGCTCCCATATGTCTATCTCTGTACGCACTAATAGCTTTGTTTGGATAGAAGATCTTGTGCGAATTGCGGAAGATAAGGCATCATGCGAGCTATATGGGTTACTTAAAAGGCCTGACGAAAAATATGTTACAGAAAAAGCTTATGATAATCCAAAATTTGTTGAAGATCTTGTGCGTGATGTGGCGGTAGAATTAAATAAAGATTCACGAATTGATGCGTACACGGTGGAATCAGAGAATTTTGAATCTATCCATAACCATTCTGCCTATGCATTCATTGAAAAAATAAAATGACAAGCTAAGAGCTTATCTGCAGAAAGAAACATATCTCTACCAACCTAGAAATAGCATTCCGACGCCGCATGTAGATATAACCAAACCTCCAATTGCATGAATATACTTTTCTAATTTTTCTGTATCATAGAACGAATAGCCATATAAACCTAATAACACCATTGTTAGCATGGTAAGTACCGTACATATTGCAAAGACACTAATCAATACTATAATTTCCAAATAAGATCTCTGTACGCCTGAATAGAATAACAACGGTAGCAAAGGCTCAGTTGGCCCCATCACAAATATCGCGAATAAAACTAATGGCGTAACTTTTACCCTACTCTTAGGCGCAACAGTATCACTATGATTGTGCTCGTACACATATACGTCTTCATTCATTACATCAAAGTGTTTATGTGGTTTATTTTTTCCTGCCTTCCATAACCCATATAATAAATACGCAACTCCAAACCCAAGTAAGCACCATGCAGCAATATTTCCTCGATATTCCTCAAACCAATCTAAATTGGAAAGCTGCCATCCTAAAAAAACTCCAACCATTCCGACAGCTACTGAACTTAAAATATGTCCAAAACCACAAGCAACTGTAATAGTAATTGTCTTTGTAATTGACCATTTCTGTGAGCGTGATAATACAATGAATGGCAAATAATGATCTGGGCCCGTTGCTGTATGCAAACAGCTAATTGCAACGGTAGATAGGATTAAAGTTATTAGTTCAGATGTCATTAAGGTATGTTAATACTCAATATTTTTATTATTTAATTTATATTCTGCCCTCAAGCAGGCTATTGCTTAAGATGGCATGTATATTTTCATGTCAAATCACAAACATGAGCCATCTAATCGGGAATTATATTAATTTATATTCAGATACTTAAGGGGTATTTCTTATTGCAGATCACATACATAATTACCTAACCCTCTCTACAAATATTGTTACTTTTAGAGTTATAATCATGGTTACTACAAAATAATTAATTTTCATATCATCAATTCCAGTTTCACCCTATTATCTCATCCACAACAAAAGATATGAATGTATTTTATGAAGAAAAAGGAACTTTTAAGGTTGGTATAGTCCTTTCCAGTAATATGACCTCACTACAAATAGAGGCACCCCATGGCAAACGCTCAAAAATTAAAAATACTGCAATTCTTTTGCGATTTGATGAGCCACTTGTATCAGTATTCATGGAATGTGCAGAGAAATTAGCAAATGATATAGATATAAATTTTCTATGGGATTGTTGCAATTGCGAGATAGAATTTAATAGCAATTCATTGGCCACAGAATATTTTGGCCATTCTCCTAGTCCGGTGGAGGCTGCTGCAGTCCTAATTAAGCTTCATGGCTCTCCAATATATTTTTATAAGAAAGGTAAAGGTTGCTATAAATCTGCTCCGGCTCTTGCTCTAAAATCTGCTCTTATAAGCCAGGAAAAGAAGAAACGCCAAGCAGAAAAACAATCACGCTATGTTAAATGCCTAAAAACATTCACTTTGCCAGAAGAATTCAGTTCACTATTACCAGGGCTTCTCTACAAACCTGATAAAAATTCAGTTGAATGGAAAGCGTTAAATGCTGCTTGTATTACAACCAAACTAAGTTTACTAAGTCTACTTAACAAATGTGGTGCAATACCATCCTCACACGATTATCACCTTCATCGATTTGAAATTGATTATTTTCCGAGTGGCATAGAACCTAATATCCCTGATAATAATGACAAGGAACTAAGCGACATAAACGCTCTTCCTATAGCCGATGTATGCGCTTTTAGTATTGACGATGCAGACACCACTGAAATTGATGACGCTTTTTCTGTCAAACTTTTATCTCTAGGCAGCTTTCGAATTGGTATACACATTGCGGCTCCTGCTTTAGGAGTCACTGTAGACTCCCCCCTTGATAAAGTGGCTGCACAACGGCTTTCTACGGTTTATTTTCCGGGCAACAAAATTACCATGCTCCCGAAAAACGTAATACACCAATACACCCTTGGAGAGGAACGCCTATGCCCTGTTGTATCTATGTATTTAGAGGTGGCAGATGACTTTACAATAACCTCAATAAATAGCTGTATCGAACAAATAAGGATTGCGGCGAATTTGCGGCATGATGCACTAGAAAAAGATTTTAATGAAGAGACATTAGCAAGAAACAATATTAATTGTGCCTTTGGGAATGAATTAAAATTACTGTGGAATTTTGCCTGTAAGATGGAATCTGCCCGAGGTAAAGCTAACGACAACAACAATGAAAGAATTGACTATGGCTTTAGCCTGGAGGACGGGAGAATTATTATCAAAGAAAGGTGGCGTGATTCCCCTATCAATAAATTAGTCTCGGAATTGATGATTTTTGTAAATGCTGAATGGGGGAAACAGTTAGCCAATGGCGGAATTACCGGAATATATCGCAACCAAAGTGGCGGCAAGGTTAAAATGAGCACATCACCAGCACCTCATCAAGGTTTAGGTGTCTCACAGTATGCTTGGTGTAGCTCGCCAATGCGTCGATATATAGACCTTATAAATCAAAGACAATTAATATCACTTCTACGTGGAGAGAAGGCCCCTCATCCCAAAGAATACAGCAATTTACAAATAGCTATTAGGGATTTTGAAGAAGCTTATAATGCTTACAATGAGTTCCAACGTAAAATGGAAAAATACTGGTGTTTGCGCTGGTTATTACAAGAGGAAATTAAAACCACCAAGGCAGTTGTAATTAAGGAAAATTATGTAAAATTAGATTGCCTGCCACTAATAATACGGGCGCCCTCTTTACCAGAAATAATTACCGAAACATTTGTTGAATTGGAAATATCACAGATTGACCTGCTAGAGTTAACAGTAGATACAAAATTTATCAGGAAGCTGGAAGAATGAAATAGTATCTACAATGTGACAAGTACACCATGGTTTCTTACAATAAGTGAGATTTAGTAAATTTCTAGTTTAAACTGTCTATATTCCTAGTACATTGACTGCCAAAGTAAATATGCCAGAATTTAATCTAGCCGCGTTACGCAGCTGGATCCTTGATCCATCTTCACGCTTAGATGTAGCTATTCTTATATCTTTCATTGTTCATTCCGTCATAGTATTTGGAGTTACCTTTAAACTACCAGATATAAAAAATAATAATAAAGCCAGGCCATTAGAAGTAGTTCTAGTAAACAGTAAATCTGAGTCAGAGCCTCACAAAGCGAACTCACTCGCACAAGCTAATTTAGATGGTGGTGGAAATACCGATAGTAATCTACGCGCCAAGACTCCTTTTCCTTTAATCCCTAAAAATGAAAAATCAATTGATATACTTAAAGCCAAACAGAAAAAAAAGCAACTAGAACTGAAAGCCAAAAAATTAATGACCGCAGTCAGAAGTAAGAAAAAAATTTCTCAACCAAATTTACATAAAGAAGAATCAAAAAAAGGGGGCAAAACTCTAAGTGCTTCTGACTTAATTCAGCGTAGCCGTGAAATTATTCGTTTAGAAGCACAGATAGCCAAAGATTATGAGGTGTACCAGAAACGCCCAAAACGTAAATATATTGGAGCTCGCACAAAAGAATATCGTTTTGCACGTTATGTAGAAGACTGGCGTACTAAGGTCGAACGTATTGGAAATTTAAATTATCCTGAAGCAGCCAAAAAAGATAGACTATATGGAAACTTAATACTAACAGTTGGTATTATGGCAGATGGCAAGGTTGAATCAATTGAAATCAATCGATCGTCTGGAAATAAGGTCTTAGATCAGGCGGCTATAAATATTGTTAAGCTTGCAGGGCAAAGTGGATTCTCTCCTTTTCCTCCTAATATAAGTAGAGACACCGACATCTTGCATATTACACGCACATGGATGTTTACCCGTTCAGATGCACTAACGAGCAAATAACTTATATTTTCCTTACACTGGATCACAATACTTATGTCCGATGCTTACGCCGTCATTGGCAACCCTATCACTCACAGCAGATCACCGCTAATTCATGCTGAATTCTCGAAACAGACTAAACAGGATATGCATTATAAAGCTCTATTTGCGCCACTGAATGGCTTCACAGAAGCAATTAGGCTTTTTCAACAAAATAATGGAAAAGGTATGAATGTGACTATTCCCTTTAAGTCTCATGCTTATAAAATCTCCACTCAATTAACTGAGCAAGCAGAAGCTGCACAAGCTGTTAATACATTAGTATTCAATGGTAATGAAATTCATGGCCACAATACTGATGGAACTGGACTAATACGGGATATTATTACCAATCTTGGGTTCACTATTACCTCTAAACGAATACTAATATGTGGTGCAGGCGGTGCCGCTAGCGGCATAATACTTCCATTATTAAAACAAAAACCAAGTGTGCTAGTAATTTCAAATCGTACCGTACAAAAAGCATACAAATTACAAAACCAATTCTCATCGTATAATAATATTATGGTATCTGATAGTAATATGGATATTCCAGAGAAAGAGTTTGACCTTGTAATCAATGCCACCTCTACTAGTCTTATCGGAAAACCACTATTATTGCCACAAGGTATATTTGCTACCGGATCACTTGCATATGACTTAATGTACTGTAATGAGCAGACCCATTTTTTACAATCTTCTCAAAAAGAAGGCGCATGGCATCTATCGGATGGTTCCGGCATGCTTGTAGAACAAGCGGCTGAGTCGTTCTTTCTATGGCGTGGAATTAGACCTAAAACTAAAGAGTTAATTAAGATGTTAAAAGAAAATAGGTTATAAATATGAATTGTGAAAAATGAATAAAAAAAGTCGCAGCTACTGGGTCTGGAAGGCTTTCTTTTTTCTTTTCTGTTTAATTTTCTTCTATCATATATGGATTCTTGCTCAGATAGTATATTGGAATTTTTACAACCCATCTACCAGCTCATTCATGCAATACCGTCTGAATATATTACAAAAAGAAAATCCTAATCACAAAATAAAACTTCAATACAAATGGATCTCCTATGATCTTATCTCATCTCATTTAAAACGTGCGGTTATTACTGCTGAAGATGCTAAATTTATGAAACATAGTGGCTTTGATTATAAGGCCATACAGATGGCCTATAAAAAAAATTTAAACAAAAGAAAAATTGTTGCAGGGGGCTCTACTATCAGCCAGCAACTTGCAAAAAACCTATTTCTTTCTGCGGAAAAAACTCCCTGGCGTAAAATCGAAGAAACAGTCATCACATTAATGATAGAAAATGTAATGAGTAAACGTAGAATTTTAGAAATCTATTTAAATATAATTGAATGGGGAAACAACGTATTTGGAGTAAAAGCTGCAGCCCAGTACTATTATAATATTTCTACTTCTTCCCTTTCTGCAAGGCAATCATCTCGGCTTGCAGCCATGATCCCCAATCCCCGTTTTTACGATCGGAACCGTAATAATCCGTCGCTGTTAAGAAAATCAGATATCATTCGCCATAGAATGGTGTCTATACGAATCCCATAAAATTATTACAGGGCCTCTAATTTGAAGGGTCCATCTTTTTATACTGATTTTTTCCTGCGAAATAAATATTCGACGTATATATTTATATTCCTTACAA
>Ga0233427_10003391_pt1 | contig 14014 bp, 13 predicted proteins | sample SI_118_April2016_5_FD_179885 | JGI IMG/M metagenome (GOLD analysis project Ga0233427, IMG submission 179885) | Seawater microbial communities from Saanich Inlet, British Columbia, Canada - SI_118_April2016_100_MG | ecosystem: Environmental > Aquatic > Marine > Inlet | place: Canada: British...
CAACTTCTCTTACACCGTTATCTTTTGCATATGATGGTGCTAGACTTGGACCTGCTGATGTGGCTGAAGGTGTTTTACGTAAACAAATTCTTAGTGTAAAATTCTTAGATGCATATTTTGGTACTGATGGTTCAAAAATTGAGGTTGCACCTGGTGACAAAAATGTTCCATTTACTGTAATAATGAGTAATGTAGGAACGCAAGATATTACTGGAATTAAAGGAAAGCTCTTCCTTCCTGCAGCATACCAATCTCCAAGTGGTAGAGGTATTGCAATAGTTGCTGATAATGATTCAAAAGCATCTGCTGGAAATACCTTCGCTCTAACATTTTTTGTTGATGTTTCCAGTCTAGCCACTATCAAAGATTATTCGGGAACTATCGAACTTAGCTTTTCACGACTAAGAGAATCTGGCGAAAGAAATGAAACATTTCCTTTCACTTTCAAACTTACTGGTGATAGTATAGTTAATCTAAAAACATTATCGGGCGCACTTACGTCAATTGTAAATAATTTGGTCGTAATTGAAATATCAAATGCAGGTAGTGCACCATTAAACAATGTGGACATTGTTCTACAAAATGATCTCACTTCCGTTTCTTCATCTTCAAAATCTATTACAAACTTGGAAAATGTAATTTTTGATCAATCAAATTGGGATGTAGGAACTATAGGTCCACAATCAGCTGTAACATTTTCTTTCCATGCATTTATTCCCGAGTCAATCAAAAATGAACCTCTGCATCTACCAATGTCAATTACATATTATAATGCACATGGAGAAAAGCAAACTATTACTAGAGTTGCAGACTTTTACATTAATGGTTTAATTGATCCATCAATTTATGGTGTTAAGGTTATTGATTTATCTGGAAAACCTACAGTTATAGGTGAAATTTTAAACGAAGGAAATAGTGATGGATTATTTGGATTTGTTACTCTAAAACCAAGAGGAGAATCTAATATTAAAGAATCAATACAATATATTGATGAAATAGAACCTGATAGTCCTGTACCATTTAACATTCCAATTGAATATGATGGAATATCATTATCTGGCAAACATGATATTACAATTGAAGTAACATACAAGGATTCTATGAGGGATGAACATTCTTTGTCATATGATACTACAATTGATGTTTCTGGATTATCTTTGTTGAATAGTAATGATGAAGAATCACCTGTAGGTAGTATTATTACAATAATTATCATTCTTGGAATAATTGGATTTTTGTACAAGAAAGGTAAATTACCAATGATAAGCAAAAAATCTGCATAAGTCAAAATTTAATGCATAAATTAACATAGTCTAGATTCATCATTTCAATAATGCATTGGAAAGATTCGCTTCCTGACTGGTACGTAAAAAAATATGGTCATCAACCATGTGTTAACATTGGTACTGCAGGTCATGTAGATCATGGAAAAACCACTCTAATTCAGGCACTAACAGGAAAATGGACTAGCGTTCATAGTCAAGAATTGAAGCGTGGAATTACAATTCGTGTTGGTTATTCTGACGCTGCATTCTACAAATGCCCTGATTGTGAACCTCCTACAAATTATTCAACTTCTCCCAAATGCCCAAATTGTAAACAAGAAGGAGAACTTAGTAGAGTAGTTAGTTTTGTTGATAGTCCTGGACACGAAAGTTTGATGGCAAATATGTTATCAGGTTCTGCATTAATGGATGGAGCCATATTACTAGTAGCTGCAAATGAAAAAGTTCCTCAAATGCAAAGTAAAGAACATCTTTTGGCATTACAAACATTAGGAATTAAACAAATTGTTGTGGTTCAAAACAAAGTCGATTTAATCACATACAAAGAAGCAATGAGTAATTATTCTGATATCTCAAAATTTATTAAAGGAACAAACGCTGCAAAATCTCCTGTAATCCCTGTATCTGCACAATCTAATCTAAATTTGGATGCATTAATTTACTCAATAGAAAATGAAATCAAAACACCAGAACATGATGATAAAAAATCTCCTGTAATGCATGTCTTACGTTCATTTGATATTAACAAACCAGGTTCAAAAATTGCAAATATGAAAGGTGGTGTTATTGGGGGAAGTCTAGCTGAAGGGCAGTTTAACATTGGAGATGAAATTGAGATTAAACCTGGATTAGTAAATGAAAAGAGAAAAAATTATGAACCGCTGATTACTGAAATTGTTTCTTTAGGAACTGGTGCTGGAACAGTTGATAATGTAAAACCAGGTGGTCTTATAGCAATTGGAACTAAACTTGATCCAAATCTAACACGTGGTGATTCATTCATTGGTTCTGTTATAGGAAAACCAGATTCATTGCCAGAAAATTCTGATCTTGCAAAATTAAAAGTTAGTTTATTTGATTCTGCAGTTGGTTCTACAGGTAACGAGAAAATTGCTCCAATTAACATGGGTGAAATGTTGAGACTGAATATTGGTACTGCACCAATTCCTGGAAAAGTTACTAAAGTAAAATCAAATGATATTGAAGTAACATTGAGACGTCCTGCATGTTTATTTGAAAAAAGCAATGTTGCAATTAGTAGAAGAATCGCTGATAGATGGAGATTAATCGGTGCTGGAGTAATTGGTTAACGTAATATCAGATACTAGCTTTTTAATTCATTTAGCCACTCATAGAATAAAAAATATTGATTATATAGAGACTGAAATTGGTACTCTATCCTTCATTATTCCTAAAATTGTGAAAAAAGAGCTGGAACATCTTGCAGGAGATCCAGATAAAAAAATTATTTCAGAACAAACTCTAGATTTTATTAAAAATTTTAAAACAAATGATATTGATGGTAGTAACGCTGATGCAGCAATTCTTGATTTTATTAAAGAAAATAGAAGCATTGTTGCCACAATGGATAAAGAACTGAAAAATAAAATAAAACAATCAGGAAGTTCAATTTTATCCATTCATAATGATAAGATTATACTTGAAAACTAGAAAACTTTATTTTAAAAATAAATAATCAATGAGTCATGTCGGAATTTTCTATCAGTTCTCCAGATTTTAAAGATGGCGAAGAGATTCCTAAGAAATTTGGTTACAAACATGGAAATGAAACACCACTTATCGAATTACATAATGTTCCAGAATATGTTTGCTTTTCTGTTGCATTAATAATGGATGATCCAGATGCAATGGCTGCAGTTGGTAAAGTCTGGGTACATTGGTTAGTACTTGATGATAGCCTAATGAATTTTCCAAATGGTAATGTTGCTGGAGTATATGGTAAAGGTAAAAATGATTTTGGTGAACTTGGATATGGTGGACCTGCACCTCCAGATGGAAGACACACGTATGTTTTCAAAGCATATGCACTTGACTATACACCTGAATTGAAAGAGGGTTATTCTAAACAGGAATTAGAGGATGCAATGAAAGGTCACATTCTTGCCGAAGCCAAACTTACTGGAACTTTTGCATCATAGTGCAATAAACTGTAAATAAGTATCAAAATTGAATTGAATTATGCTATCTAATCAGAAATTATTTTCAGTAGGTACTTTCGATTTTAGATTACAACATCTACTTGTAATTGGAGTATTAGCACTTTCAGTTTCTATTTCTATGCTAATTCGTTCTACACCTTTGATATATGGGTTCGAATTATTTGAATTTGATTCTTTTTTCAATTTTAGAGCAACTGAATATATTTTAGAAAATGGCTATGATGCATATTTCCAATGGTTTGATGAGAAAAGTTGGCATCCTTTTGGACGAGATATTTCTGAAAACTCACAAGTAGCATTACATATTTCTGCAAGTATTTTTTATCAATTATTTGGTTTTAATTCGTCATTATATGATTTTGTTATTATTTTTCCGTTGGTGATTGGCTCATTAACGGCTATCTCTGTTTTTGCATTTGTGCGAGTTCTTGGTGGTACTACTGCGGGACTATTAGCAGCATTAATGTTTTCAATTTCAGCGCCAATATTTACTAGAGGACTAATTGGTTGGTTCAAATCTGAGCCATTAGGATTATTTTTTGCATTTCTTGCAATGTATCTTTTTGTTTCAGGTATAATGTACAATAAAGGAAAATTTTCTTTTATTAAACTTATTTTTGCAGGATTGTTTTTGAGTTTAGGTCTTTCTTCATGGGGTGGAATATTATTTTTCTTAATTCCAATAATCTTATTCTACTTGATTCTCCCATTTCTAAAACGAGAAAAAAATTTTACGATCTGGGCAGCACCTGTCTTTTCAGTCTCATTGATATTATCTTTGTTATTGTTTGAAAGAACTAGTACATTTACTATTGGCTATGCTGGACTTGTAGTTGGTTTCTCTACAGTCTTTGTTGTTGTATGTGAATTAATTAAAAAATTTAGTAATGAATCTAAACACGTTCAAAATTGTTTCATATTTCTCACGTCGATTATTATTGCTATGATAGGAGTTTTTGCTAGTGGAATAGTTAGTCTTCCTGGATTTAGATATCTTAATGCAATGAATCCATTTCTAACTAGTCTAGATCCACTAACTGATTCAGTATCTGAACACATGACTACATCCATAAGTACATCATACATTTTTGTGTCAGTTTTCATAATATTTGGTATAATTGGAATATGGTTTCTTTTTTCAAGAAAAACAATTGATCTAAAAATTGATAAACGTATTTTTGCTCTGATTATAGGTATCACTGCAATTTACATTAGTTCTTCTTTTGTAAGATTAGAAATTTTTGCCTCTGTTGGATTAATTATCTTAGGTTCTATAGGTCTGGCAATACTTTTTAAAAAAATACTTGAATCAAACATATTTTCTCCAACAAAAATATTGTTCTGTGGCGTAATATTGGGACTATTTCTAACGCCTGTAATACTTCCTGAAGATCTGTCTTGGTCTTCTTGGGCTGACTTTCCTCCAACAATACTCCATGGAGGATCATTCTTTCAAATGTCTACTAATGATTGGCCTCATGCAATGAATTGGTTAAAAAATAATACTTCTGAAGATGCAATAATTGCGTCTTGGTGGGATTATGGATATTGGATTACGACATTGTCTGATAGAACCACTATTGTGGATAATGCAACAGTAATTGATTGGCAAATTAAAAAAATGGCTTACTCTCTGATAACAACTCCTGAAAATGCTTGGCATATACTATCATCTGATTATTCTACAGATGTATCTCAATATCTTGGCAATGAAAATATAATTAAATTTGGAGGTGAATCTGAGAATGATTTTCTTTTGAATTACCAATCACGATTATTGTTTGGAACTTTTCCAGGTCCTGAAGTACCCTATCAAACCCTAAGCACAGAAGACAAACAAGTTGTTGATGATTACATTCAAAAAAATGGTTTTCCTGAATGTGAAAGAATTTTCTTCTCAGAAAAAATACCCGACCCTAATGGAACCTATTTGTCTCAATATTGTAATCCTATTACTAAAGGAATGGATGCTGATTATCTTCTGATTTATGTGGCAGGCGAAAGAATTGACATTCCTGACTCTAATCTTTTCTTTTATACTCTTGATGGTGGTGGAGATGAAAGTAAAAAACAATGGTTTATGAAAATCTCGAATCATGAGCCATCGAAATTTCTTGAATATGATGGCATTACCCCTACACCATATTTCATAGAAAATTCCACATTGGGAAAATTAATTCCATTTTCTGTTTTTAAATTCGTTGACCCAAATACTAGTAGAGCTTATGATGAATATCGAATTGGATTGGTACCTATTTACATTAAAGATATGAAATATATGGATTCTGAAAATGATCCCTTCTATCTTGTCTATGCATCACCTAGCTTCTACAGCGAAATTCCAGGTCCAATGTCTACAGTCCTAATCTATAAAATAAATCCAAATTATATCCCTTGATCACTTTTCGGCAATTCTATACCTAAGATATCTATCATCAGGTGAAAATTTTGCAGGATGAACACTCTTTGTCATCTCCTTACACTTCTTACATTCATTTTTGAGCGTATATGTAAAACATTCAGGACATTTCCTAAGCTGAAAACGCAATTATCCTTCTCCTGTTTTAATTGATTCTTCTCGTGTAAAGTTGTATAATCCACTTTGTTTTTTCACATTTTTCTCAATTTTCTCTAAAATTGGTTTCAAAGATTTTTCAGCAGTTTTAAAATCTTGAGCAACTAAACTTAATCTATATCTTGGTGCACCCAAATATGTTATCTCTATTTTTACATCTTCTGCATTCTCAGCATCTGATAATGTTTTTTGTATTAATTCAACTCCATTTGATTGATTGTTTGAAATCTCCAAAATTCCTCTTAATTCTACTGATGGAAGTTTCATTTTTGAACAAATATCTTCAATTGTTGTAAGAATCTTTTTTTGTAATTTCAAATCATTTATTTCTCCGGTACCCTTGATTGCAACATTTAACATTGCATCATAAACGGAATCATATTTTGATAAAAATTGATCTTCAAGTTCTTCAATTTGTTTTGTAGTCAATTCTGATTTTTCTTGAATATTTTTTAATATTCCTTGTTCTTTTTCAAATCGTTTAACGTCTAGCAGTTTCTTTTTTCTTTGTTCTTTTGAAATCTGTTTTAGAGACAGATCAATTTCTCTTCTTTCACTTCCAACTTTTTTTACTAGAAGAACTTTTTTCTCTCCTTCTTTGACATAACGGTGTACTTTACGAACCCATCCCGGTGCAATTTCTGATACATGTAAGAATCCTTGAATTTTATTATATTCATCTAGTGTAACATATGCACCATGATCACTGATTTTTGTGATTGTTGCAATAACAATCTCTCCTATTTCTGGTAATTCTTGTGTATCTGATGGCATTTCTGATTTTATCCTACCGACTATGGTTAAAAATCAATTCCTTTCTTAGCCTTTATTCCTGATTTGAATGGGTGTTTGATCTCTTTCATCTCTGTAACCAAATCAGCCAATTCAATTATCTCTTCTTTTGCATGATTACCTGTTAAAACAAGATCAAGAGCAACAGGTTTTTCATTAATTAATTTCACAATCTCTTTCACATCTATCAAACCTAAGTTAATTGCATAATTCACTTCGTCAAGTATGACAACATTATATTCTTCTGATAAAATCTTCTCTCTACAAATTTTCAAGGCTTCTGCGGCATATTTTTCATGTTCTTCTCTTGGACTGTTGTCATCTAAAATTCCAACAAATCCTTTTCCTATGGCGATTAATTCCAAATATGGCTCTAACTTTTTTGAAGAATCCATTTCCCCATAATGCCATGAACCTTTAATGAATTGTAACATACACACCTTATGTTCATATCCAATTGCTCTCAGTGCCATACCTAATGCTGCAGTAGTCTTGCCTTTTCCATTTCCTGTATAAACAATAACTAATCCATCTTTACTCATATTAACACAGAAAAATCATCTAGTAAAAAGATTGTAATTTCTAAATTAAATCCATTTAAATAAAAAACAACATTACCATAAGAAATTGAGACTTCCAAGATTAGTAATTGCAGGTTCCACTAGTGGTGTTGGTAAAACATCCATTACAAGTGGAATTATCTTTGGTTTGAAAAAAAGAGGTTACTCAGTTCAACCATTCAAAGTTGGACCTGATTACATTGATCCCAGCTACTTAACATCTATATCAAAAAATGAAACTAGAAATTTAGATGTCTGGTTAATGGGTAAGCAAGAACTAATTCAAAGTTTTACAAGAAACTCAAAATCTGATATATCAATAATTGAAGGTGTGATGGGTTATTATGATGGATTTGGAGGAAAAACAAATTTTGCAAGCACACACCATGTTGCAACATTATTAGATTCTCCTGTGATTTTAATACTGGATGCAAGTAAAACCTCCCGTTCAATTGCAGCAACTGCATTAGGTTTCACAAAATTTCATAAAAATTCACGAATATCAGGAATCATTCTTAATAAAATTGGCAGTAAAAAACATGAAATTCTATGTAGAACTGCATTACAACATCTCAAAATTCCAATAATTGGGGTTATCCCAAAAAATGCATCAATAAATCTAGAATCAAGACATCTAGGATTAGTTCCTATTGCAGAACAAAAAATTCTTCATGCAAAAATTAGACAAATTTCAAAAGAAATCTCTGATTATCTTGATTTCACCCTAATTGAAAAAATATGCAAAAAAACATCTCCCATAAACAGAACAAAACCAATCAAAACTAAAAAACCAAAAATTTCTATAGCTATTGCTCTTGATAGTTCATTTAATTTCTATTATCATGATAATATTGAAGCGTTGAGACGTGAAGGCGCAAAAATAAAATTCTTCAGTCCGATTAATGATAAAAAAATACCAAACTGTGATTTAATTTATCTAGGCGGTGGCTTTCCTGAAGTTTTAGCTTCTTCTCTTGAAAAAAACACATCAATGAAAAAATCAATAAAAAAGCATGCTGAAAATTCCATTCCAATTTATGCTGAATGTGGTGGATTGATGTATCTCACAAATTCAATTACTTATGGAAAGAAAAAGTCCAAAATGGTTGGTCTATTTGATGTAGATACAATTATGACCAAAAAAATGACATTAAATTACACTGAAGGGAAAATTAATTCAAATTGTTTAATATCCTCACCACAAAATTTCCGTGCACACGAATTTCATTATTCAAAAATAATTAACATACAAAAAGATGCAAAATTCCTTTACGATCTAAAAGTAGGCGAAGGAATCTCATCACACAAAGATGCATTAACTGAATATAATACTATGGCATCATACTGTCATCTTTATTTTGATAGTGCAAAATTTGCTTCAAAATTAATTGAAAATTCTCTGAAAATCTAGTTACTTCCTTGTCTTAACAATTTGTATAATGCATTAATTATTGCAGATGCACAGGGGCTTCCTCCTTTACGACCAATATTTGTAATAAATGGCATGTCCATCTTTGATAACTCATCTTTTGATTCCACTGCAGAAACAAATCCAACTGGAATTCCAACAACAAGCGCTGGTTTTACTAATCCTTCTCTAAACATCTCCATTACTTCTAAAAGTGCTGTTGGAGCATTTCCTACAACAACAATCCCTCCATTGATCTCTTTTTCAGCCACTCTCATAGACATTTGTGCTCTTGTCTTTCCTGCTTTTTTTGCTGATTTCATTAATACTGGATCTGAAATGTTACAGATCAAATTATTTCCAAAATCTTTTGGGTTCTGTTTATTCATCAATCCTATTACTCCATTAACATCTGCAACTATACTACATCCATTTTTTAGTGCATTAATTCCATTTGAAATTGCATCTTTGTGAAATAGAAGCCTATTTTCTCCAGCAAAATCAAAATCTGCAGTTGAATGAATTATTCTTCTAACAATTGGCCATTCCGTCTCATTATATGAATGGGAACCAATTTCACTTTCAATGATTTGCATACTTTCATCTTCTATCTCTTGACCCTTTCTAGTTTGCATTTTCTACCTCTCTTGCTCTTTCTAAAATTAAATCAATCATTTTTTCATCTGCGCCCAAGTGTTTCGTAACAAATGTTTTCTTTAAATTTGCATTGTCTAATGCTGGTAAAAGATCATTATTGACATCTATCTTCACATGGGCACCTTCATGTAAAAAGTAAAAAACAATAATCAAAACTTCTGGGTTATTCTTTTCACATGCTTGTATTCCTTCTTCTATCGTTGGTCCTTCAATTTCCAAATAGCATCTACTAACATTTCTATAAGATGGCTTTAGCTCATCTACAATATAATCAATTGAATAACCTGAATTTGGGTCCTTACTTCCATGTCCGATAATCAGAACATCTACATCTTCTTTTGGAATATCTACTGAATTTTCTTTTAATGTGGTGGTTACTCTATTATCTACTAAATCTACTAATGTCTTATGCATAGTCATTGGTTTTGAAACTAAAAATTTGATCTTTGTATCTTTTTGATATTTCATTGCGTCAGCTACTGCAATTTTCACTTTTCTTCCTGGATATAGAAAATATGGAATTATTGTCATTTCATCAACATCTTTTTTCAAACATTTTTCCATTCCATCTTCAATAAATGGTGGAACAACTTCTAAAAAGCAAAACTCTGTAAAATCATAATTTCCTTTTTGTTTCACTTTCTCACAAATAATTTCTAATTCTTCACCAGCTTCTCTTTCTCTACTACCTCTATCGATTATCATTAATCCTCTTTTCATTGCATAATCCTTGCTATAGCTACTGTTAGGTTAGGAGGAAATTTTTGTTTTTCAACTATTAACTTGCCTCTTGATGATTTTATTGCTGCAGCTTCTGATACACTTGCAGTTCCTTCAAATGCTTGAACTGTTTCTGAAGGATTTGGTGCTGTGATTGTTGCTAATTCTGCTCTATCGATGTATTCTATTGGTATGTTCATCTCTTTACCCAATTCAATCAACCCTGCCACATCTTTTTCTTTTTTAATAGATACAAACCTAGCTATTTGTTTTTGTTTTAATCCAAATTTTTCCAAAGTCTCATTCACTCCATTCAAAATAGTTTCTTTAGGTGTATCCCAATGTAATCCTATCCCTACAACTAAATTCGGAACTCGGTATACCACCGAATCTCTCAATACATTCTCGTCATCAATTTGATCATTTGTAATTATCAAATATCCTTTAGAATCAGAACTCTTCAAATCTTCTATATTTGAAAAAAATGTAATATTTTCTGGGAGTTTACCTTTCCACCACTCCTTATGACCTATGTTTTGAAAAATTCCAATTTTCTCTTTGTTAACCATGAACGCACTAATTCTAGTTACATTACTATCATCATCAATTTTCCAACCAAATTCTTTTCCAACAAGATCAACTGCAATAGTTTTGTTAACATCTGCAGCAGTAGTGATAACTGAAGTAGATCCTATTTTCTCTGCAATTTTGTTTGAAAGCTCATTTGCTCCTCCTAAATGTCCTGATAATACACTAATTACAAAATTTGCATTATCGTCAATTACAATTACAGCAGGGTCTGTTTTTTTATCTTTGATATGTGGTGCTAGTAATCTAATGACTGCACCTAACGAAAATAAACAAACTATACCTTCATTACTTTTGAATAAATCAACAATCTTCTGAGTTGTGGATTCATCATACCATTGAATTTTTTCATTATTATCTGAAAATTTTATTGGAGCAAATATCTCAAAATCAGAAAAATGTTCTTTTATTCTCAAACTCATTTTAATCCCATTTTTTGTGATTGCTAGAACAGCTATTTTCTTCATATTGTTAAAAATTCAGAATTAATTAAATGCCTTACTCTTTTTTATCTCTAGATAAGACCTTTCCATCAAAATCAAAGAGTATTACCTCTACTGGAATTTTTTCTTCAGAGTGTTGTCTCATCTGATTGCATGCTTCTTTTGTAACTTCATCAAAAAATCCATCTACTTTATCTTCTATAATGATCTCTTGAACATTTCTTGCTGTATTTGCACCTAGAATTTTACTAATTGTGTCTGATTTTGCATCGCATCTCTTTGCAAGTTCTGAAAGAAATTTCATGTCTACCTTTCCACCTTTTACATGAGTTTGTTTTACACCTGCTGCCATTTTTGCTAATTTACCAATAAACCCTGCAACATATGCTTTCTTCAATCCTTGTTTTGCACATTGCTTAATTGTATAACCTGAAAAATCACCCATTTGAATAAATGAATGATCTGGCAATTCTATAATTGCTCTTGCAAAATCCTCACTTCTTCCTCCAGTTGTTAAAACTACATTATCATCATTCATAGAACTTACAACCGCAATTTGTTGTCGTATAGCTGCAGCAAACGATGCAGTTGAATATGGAATTACAATTCCACTAGTTCCTAAAATAGAAATTCCTCCCATGATTCCAATTCTTGGATTATCTGTTTTTGGTCCAAGTTCTTTTCCATTTGGTACAGACACTTTTATCATAATGCCATTTTTTTCAAGTATCTCTTTACTTATCTCTGTAACATTTTCCAAAATCATTTTTTTTGGTGTAGGATTTATCGCTGCACTTCCAATCTCTAATCCTAATCCTGGTTTAGTAACTCGTCCAACACCTTCTCCACCATCAATCTCAATTTTCCCAATGTTATTTGTTAATTCAACATATACAAAAATTTCTGCACCATGAGTAACATCTGGATCATCTCCACCATCTTTTATCACAGAACATGTTGCTGAATTTTCAGTAAATTCACACGAATTAATTTGAATATCTAATTTAGAACGTTTTGGCAAAATGATATCTGTCTGTTCAATCTTTTTTTGATTAATAATTGATAAAACACAAGCTTTTGATGATGCAGTTGCACAACTTCCAGTTGTAAACCCTGTACGCAACTTTGTTTTTGTTTCTATATCCACGTGAAATTTTTAATTTTTTACGTAATAACTTTTGTTAAAAGTGAAGAATTTCATTGAGAATGATCCATAATGCAACAACTCCTAATCCTCCATAAAGCAAAAAATGTGTTGTTTTTTGTGATATTGGTTTTTCCCTATTATGCGTCTCTTGATTATAATCTCCCCCAAATTTTTGATTTTCTTGTCTTAATTCCTCAAAATTAAATCTCATTTCATCTCCCATCTTTTCTCCTTGTGCTTTCCAAAAATTCTGGTAATCCTCACCTGACACATGTTCATCTTTATTTGATTGCTTCTTTCTGTGAGATTTTAGATATTGATATGCTTCTGTAATCTCTTTGAATCTTTCCCCGTCATTATTTCCTGTATTTTTATCTGGATGGTATTGCAATGACAATTTTCTATAGGCTTGTTTTATCTCCTTATGGCTAGAATCTTTACTTACTCCTAAAATCTCTCTACATTCTTGTGTATTCTTGCCAAATCTTACATGAATTTTTGTTGTCATCTATCTTTGTTTGGATATCTTTAAAATAAAATATTTTATCACTTCATCATGTCTGCCAAAATGATTACTCATGTAGCTATCTCTGGCGCAAAGGGGTTTGTAGGAAAAAACCTAAGAAATTTCTTATCCAAAAATAATATACGTACGATATCCATATCTCGAAATCATTTTAAGAAAAATCAGTTCCCATCATTAAACAATACATCTCATTTTGTACATCTTGCTGGAATTGGTTCAGAATCTATCGATCAAAAATTCGAAAAAGTTAACATCGAAACAACAAAAACTGTAATTAATTTATGTAAACAAAATAAGATAAAAAATATAATTTATCTTAGTGGCCTTGGTGTTTCCAAAAATTCACGTTCTTCTTATTTTATTTCTAAATTTAATGCTGAACAATTAATAAAAAAATCTGGACTGCGATATACAATTTTCCGTCCATCATATATTATAGGAAATGATGATTATCTGACAAAAAATATTACAAAACAAATATCCAAAAAACAAATTCTTGTACCAGGTTCAGGAAAATTTATCATACAACCAATATCTATTGAAGATGTCTGTTCTTGCATAACTATTGCATTAAATTCTCCAAATTTTTCAAATAAAATAATTGATTTAGTTGGGCCCAGAGAAATCTCTTTTCAAAGTCTTATCAAAAAATCCATGCCATCTAATATGAAAATCAAAAAAATTAATCTTGAATTGGCATATAAAAAAGCACTAAATGATATTAATTTTGAATATGGTATTGATGATCTAAATATACTAGTTGGTAATTACACTGGAAATCATAATAAGTTACAAAAATTATGTAATTTCACTTTTAAAAAAATTGAATCATTAAATACCTGATTCTGCTTTTAATTTATCAGCTTTGTCTGTTTTTTCCCAGTTAAATTCAGGCTCATTTCTACCAAAATGACCATACGCAGCAGTTTTTTTGTAAATTGGTCTCTTCAAATCTAATTCTGATACAATTCCTGCTGGTCTCATATCGAAATTATTTCTAACTAATTCTTCAATTTTATCTTCTTCAATTTTATTTGTACCAAATGTATTTACCATTAAAGAAACTGGTTCTGCAACTCCAATTGCATATGCAACTTGCACTTCACATCTATCTGCTAATCCAGCTGCAACA
>Ga0233427_10003392_pt1 | contig 14013 bp, 10 predicted proteins | sample SI_118_April2016_5_FD_179885 | JGI IMG/M metagenome (GOLD analysis project Ga0233427, IMG submission 179885) | Seawater microbial communities from Saanich Inlet, British Columbia, Canada - SI_118_April2016_100_MG | ecosystem: Environmental > Aquatic > Marine > Inlet | place: Canada: British...
AGCTGGGTGAGCGTTGGCAAAATGTAAGTTTTGTTTTTGCGTAGATATTTTTTCATCGCTACGCGCCACTGGCCATTCTCGTAATGGAGACCAGAGTTCGCCTCGTCAATGCAGTAAGTCGCCACGCGCGCAAATAATTTATCTTCGTACCAATGCGCAGCGCCGACGTCGAACCATCCGGCTTTCTTGTTGCCGATCCATGACACTTTATGCACCGACGACAGCATTAAGTGAATCGAGACATGCACCGCGTTGCGCACGACTTCGAGGGCGTCATTACTCAAACCGTAGCCATTGCTAAAACTCGACACCGCCGGATTCACTCCGTAAAACTTTAAGTCGGAGCCGCCGTTGCTGCCAAGAATCTCAACGCACACTTCTTGGTGATCTTTTTCTGAAGTCCAGTACCATAAGCGCGCACGGTTCGAGTAGTTGAATGGCTGAGCCTCGAAGTGCTCATCAAATAAAGATGCCGCCGCCTCACATTCCGTGGCCATGGAATGCATCAACTGATGAGTGTCCATGTTTTTGCTACCGTTTTTCATCTTTTTCGCGGTAACACATAAATCAAAATGATCCGTCAGTATTCGCGGCAACTCGCGTTCGAGTAAAACGCCCGGTTCGGTAGTCGATTTAACAAAGCGCTCCATTTTGCCGAGTTGCTGTTGACGCTTGAGAAACAACGGCCCACTTTCGCAACCATTGCAATCAACCAGCAACGCTCCGGAACAGTCTTTGCATTGCACGGCCTCCCAGCAATACGTTACCTGGTGCTCGGCATCAAATAATTTGCCGTGGCTACTACAGTCTTTAGCCCCCATGAAATCACATTTCTTACAGCCAAGCGAGATGTCAATCTCGGGCTTGGATGGTGCTTCATCTAGCTGTGGGCATAGTGATAGAGCGAGAGCAACGAAAAGCATCATCTGTAAATCATAGCAATCCGCCAAGTTATCATGTTGAGGATGCCATCCGTATTCCCGCCGTTTCTTAAATCGTCGATCCCTAAATCAGAGTTCGCTGTTTATCGCGCGTTAAGTAATAATTTGTCTGACGGGTGGCTGGTGATCTATTCGCCGCGATGGACGAAAGTCACCAAAGAAGGAAGGCTGTTTTCGGGCGAGGCTGACTTCTTAGTCTTTCATCCGAAGCACGGCATGTTGTTGATAGAGGTGAAGGGAGGTGGTATTAAATACATGCCTGACACTAACGAATGGTTCACCACTAACGCGGCCGGCGATTCGCATCCGATTAAAGATCCCTTCCAGCAGGCTAGTGGCAATTTGCGCTCGGTAGTAAAAACATTATGCGAACAGCAAAATCTCGCATCACTACCTGTCACTTATGGTCACGCAATCATGTTTACCAGCATGCGCGAATTAGGTACTTTTAGTCATCCACAAAATCAAGGTGGAATTGTGGCGACTGCAAACGAACTGCCTTTTATTGAAGACTGGATCATCGCGGTCTTGGAAGGCTGGGGCGGCCCCGAAAGCGATTGCGACTTGTCGTCTGGACAGTTCGCGGAATTACTTAAACACACCTTCGTTCCTGCCCTCGACATCCCGCCGCAGCTTGGTGCTGATATCGCAGTCGAGCGCCTTACTTTCCAAGAACTCTCTGGCGAGCAATTCGATTTACTCGACGGCTTACACGCGGTGCCCAATGTCGCAGTACGCGGTGGCGCTGGTACTGGCAAAACTATTCTTGCGATGAAGAAGGCGCTTAATCTGGCATTAAGCGGCGTTCCAACTCTTTTAACGTGTTACAACAAAGCGCTAGCCAAATGGATGAAGACTCGTTTAGAGTCCATGCTCGAGCGCAACAATCAGCTGTGGTTAATGAAATCAGGAATGCTCACCGTCAGCAACCTGCATAACTACGCACTATCAAAACTAGACATCGATACTCAACAAATAGATTGGGACACCATTCCGAGTTTGCTGAAAGAAAAAATGGCCGAGGCCCCTGAAGAATTTATTCGTGCCATCATCATCGATGAAGGTCAAGACTTCGGCGCCGATTGGTGGGAAGTTATTCAAGAGCTACAAGTTAAAGAAGGCTCGAGCCTCTGGATATTCCATGATCCCAATCAATCAATTTATCAATTGGAAGATGAAGTCGCTAAAGTGCCAGATATGGTGCCGTTTGAATTAACACGCAACTACCGTAACACCAAGTCCATTCACAACGAGCTCATGCCACTATTCGAGGGCAAAGCATTGACGGCAACGGGTCCTAGTGGGCGTCCACCTGAACGCGTGCAACTTAAAACTGGGCAGTCGTCACTTGAAGTGGTCACTACACTAGTCGATCGTTTAGTGAATCAAGAGAAAGTTCCGGCGCATGAAATTGCAGTGCTCACGCCGACGCGCAAGCATAGTGATTTGTTCGTTAAAGAAATAGCCGGTATTAAAACTCAGAAATCGGGCGAAGTCGAATTAGATAAAGTCATTGTCGAGACCATTTTTAGTTTTAAGGGGCAAGAGCGTCCCGTTATCATTTTGTGCGAGATGCATAAACAAGAATACGCGGATACACGACGTTTACGCTACACTGCGATTAGCCGCGCTTCGCATCACTTAATTGAAGTCATAGAATAAGCATGTTAAATGAAAAACAACTAGTCACCGACATCGCACAGCAGTTGCAAACACTTGCTGGTGCGGCGCCGTCCGCGTTTGCCGTTTTGGGCTCGGGATGGAAAGAGCAAGCGGAATCTTTAATCAGCGTTGAGCAGCGCATTAACTTAGCCGACATCCATCACTGGCCATTGCCAGCAGTGGCGGGGCACGGTGGCGAGTTGGTTGTTGGTCAACTCAATGATTCTGATAAACGCGTGGCGTTTATCACTGGTCGCGTTCATGCCTATGAGGGATATAGCGGTGCCGAACTAGTACGTGGCGTGCGTGGCATGATTGAGTGGGGCGCGAAGAATGTGCTACTACTAAACGCCGCCGGTTCCTTAAGCGAAGATATGCCGCCGGGCAGCTTAATGTCGTTAAGCGATCACATTAACTACTCACTGCCAAACCCATTGGCCGGCGGCGAGTTTGTTGACCTGGTGGACATGTACCATCCCGAGTGGCGCGCGGCGCTACTTGAAAAATGCCCCGACATCACGCCGGGTATTTACGCGGCATGCATTGGCCCGTCATACGAGACTCCAGCCGAAGTAGCGATGCTCCAAAAAATGGGGGCCAACGCTGTCGGCATGAGCACTATTCCTGAAGCCATTGCCGCCCACGCGATGGGCGCACGGGTTATGGCAATATCGATGCTGACAAACCTCGCAGCAGGCATCGCCGGCAGCCGTCCGAATCATCAGGAGGTGCTTGATACCGCGCGTGAAAATTCCCAAAGGGCCACAGAAACATTGCGGTTAGCCTTAACACTGGCATTAGATTAAACAGCTTTAGTTGACGTCCGCACTTGCTGCAGAGCTCAGCACTCGCTCCGAGTGATCTAAGGCCTGAAACCAAATCGTTTGACCTTGAAGAGCAGCTGGCACGGTAAAGCTCACTGAGCCACTGCCAAACATGTTGGACTGTGTCGCGCCAAGATTGACCCGTGGGTTACCAAGTTCGGCAATGCCAAAGGCGGTGTTGCTGAATTGATGAATGCGTGAGGCATAAATCTTGATGGCACTGTTTGCTGCCGCGCCTACAAAATTCACATTGGCGACTTGGCCGGCACTTAACGGTTCAACGAATAATTTGAAACCATTGTTGTCCGTTGCATCTGGGATATCCTCAATGCGAGTGATTTCTACTTCAACGGTTGCCACGTTAGACAAAACTCCGCAGTCGTCACGAATCGTATAGTTGAAAGTATCTGTCGTAGAAAGTGCGCCACTTAAATCACCCGTGTAGGTGTAAGTTACCGTGCCATCTAAGTTGTTGACAACCGTACCCTTGGCTGGGTTTTGAGTGATATCAACAGTTGTTAAATCAAGAGGGCGCCCTGACGGCACCGTGTCGTTAGCGGCGATGTCGTATGTTTGCGGTCCGTCTGCTTCTGACATCGAGTAGGCGTCGTAGTTTGCTTCTGGCAGCTCATTGTTACCCGGAGAGTCTACTTGCACTGTTGCGATGTTTGACACTAAGCCTGTGAGGTCACTGATGTGGTAGTTGAAGGTGTCTGCGCCTACCCAAGCGTAGTCCGCAGTGTATTCGACCAAGCCGCCACCCAACACCACAACGGTGCCGTGCGCGGGGTTGTGCGTGATGACTACGGACTCTAGATCGAGATCGCCATTGACATCGAGGTCGTTATCGGCAACATCGATAACTAGCGGGCCGCAGTCTGCCGGAGTGCGTGTATCGTAAACGGCAATAGGCGGTCCGGGAGGCAAGGGCGCGCCTGCGTCAAACAGAATGAGCATGAGTTCCGGGTCATCAACACGATGATAGAGGTTGTCTTCGATTGCAGCGAGGTCTGTTGAATTCCAGTCGTTGCCGTACGCCGGTATCTCGACGTCTGCGAACTCTATTGAGTTATACACGCCGATGTCGTTCAAGGACGATGAAGATGAGAAAGACGATGAACTGCTGAAGTCAGGGTGATTCGGCCCATTGCTGTGAATGGTGTTGTTTCCTGGCTCGGCTAAAGTCCCGAGGTCGATGCTAAGGTTTACAGAGCTCGAAGGCGAAGAGCTATTCGTTATGCTGAAGCTAATTCCTTGGCCGACGTTCGAGGTGATGGTGTTACCACGCAGCTTTAAACTATTGTCAATGCTGCTAGTGTTCGACCACATCCCTAAATCGAAGCGTAGTCCAATCTCGGAATCGCTAATCGTATTATTGTTGCAGTTGTTCTCGATGTTAGCCACAGCGCCAACCGAGCTCAAAGAGTAATAGATGTGGATGCCAGTATCTGCGCCCCCATAAATCGAATTACCGCTGATGGTCGTGTTTACGCTAATGGTGTCAGAGATGTCATAGATAGCGTTGTAAACTTCGATTGGGTCGTAATCCGTATTCTCAAACGTGTTGTCATTAATGTTAATGACAGCGGCTACCGATGAGTCCGAATACGCGGATAAGCTAATCGTAAACCCATCGTCATCACTATTCGTAGCAGTATTATTATTGATGTTTAGATTGAGGTCTTGGTACTGCTGAATTGCGGCGTCAATTACTTCGTCGTTCGCTAAATTCCAACTGTTGTTCTCGATGGTGATATCGATAATAGGGGTGTTGTGTAAGTCAAGGACAATCGGATTGTCGCCAATGACATCGCCGACGTTCCCCGAGATCGTAATATCGCAATTCATGTCACTCAGGTTTTGAATGTCGATCGCGTCAAAGCTCGCGTTGTTCACCGTGTTATCGGTGACGCTAATCACTTGGGTACCGGACAAAGATGCTGTTCCCATTGCCATGCTCAGCTCCAAGATATTGCCGTCTGTGACATTACAGTTAGAGATGGTGAGGTTCGCCAACACATTGTCGGTGTTGACACTTACCATGCCGCCGTCTCCGAGCCCATTAAAAGTGACCTGGTCAACGACGACAGATGTCGTTGCTGATTGCGATCCGAAGACAAATAAACCGTTCTCGGCCATGCCATCGAGGCTGACGTTGGACAGAGTGGTGTTGGATACTCCGGGTTGCGTGGTGAGCTGAAGAATTGCGCCGCTAACTAGTGGCGAGCTTGGCACCTGAATTTCGGTGCTGACACCGGCGCCGATATAGCTGACGCCCGGGACCAACTGCACTGGAAAGTTTTCAGTGTCGTAAATTCCGGTTGCGATGTGAACGGTATCGCCATCCGCTAACTGCCCGGAATCAACCGCCTCTGAAATAGTTGCCCAGGGGAGGGCCGAAGAGCCATCGCCGCCGGCAGCAGCGCTGATATCCACATAATATTCGGTGCCCGCTAAAGCGAAAATCAGATTAGAGGGTGAACCGACGATTAAAGCGGCTATAAAAAAGACTCGAAGCAGTTTGTGCATGATTGACTTAACAGGGCAGGAGGGAGTCGCATTCCAACAAATGCAACTTGCTTTATAGTAGCCTGATGGCCAAGTAAATGCGAATGCTATTGCCAGGAAATACCGACAGGGGCCATAATATTAGAGGCGAAATCGGGGGCTGTAATGGTTGCGATGAGGGGCAGGTATTTCGGGCCACGGTCAGGTTTGATGCCTAGCTCACGCTGTTCGTCGCGGAGCCGGCGTTTTTCGTCACGCTCCTCTTGGGTCAATTTAACTCTTTGGACAACTTCAGGAACGTCATACCGAACAGTTACAGGCATTCCGGCTTGTAAATCGAAGGGCGTCTCGAATAAATACTTTTGCTTGCCGGCCTCAACCACCAAGCGATAGCGGCCTGGGCGTAAATCAGTCATCAACACCTCGCCCTCTTCAGAGAGGTCAGCCTTTTTGATGCGTTTCGCCCGCTCCCATGGGTCTTTCTCTTCCTCCCGCTCATCATTCCGAGCAAACGCGTTGCGCTGTACTTGGCCCTCATCAAGCTCTTCCAAGCTAAGATCAATTCCTTTGCTCATTTCGCCATTGGCTATCAAGCGCAATAAAGTTTTGTCGGCCACCACAACCGTCGCTGATTTACGTTCAAATTCAAGCAAGGTTGCTGCCGTAAGACTGCGAAGCCCAGGAGATCGCGGGCGTCCTACCGAGATGTAATATTCGCCAGCGGGTAGTGGTGGAGAAGTGAATCGTCCTTTCTCATTCGCGAGCGCATAAAACATATCCTTGCGGTAATCATCATGCAATTGCGGGTGCTGTTGCTCACTCGTTAAAAAGAAGAGGTGCTCGCGCGCGACAGGATTCCCAAAGGAATCGCTCACTTTACCGATAATTTTTGCCGCACCAAACAGCTGGACGTTGACTTCGGTAGTGTTGGCCGTAACGACAAACTGTTGCGTGTGTGCCATGTAATCTTTTGAGGTAACATCAAGCTGCCATTCACCCATTTGCAACAAATAGCTGTGGTGCGGTTTGTCGTGAAAATCGAATTGCTTGGCAATGTCATTTTTGTTAACCAAAATGACCCGCAATTTTTCAAGCCCTTGAGCTTTATCTCCAATAATATTCACCGTTACTTCTACCAAGTTGAGTGGGTTAGAGCGCTCGATTCTGGGCGCCGGCTCGGCGGTTATTGTTTCGACAGAAGCAATCTCTTCTTTAACAATCTCAGCAATGGGCGCACTATCGCCCATCACAACGAAAAGTAATGCACTAAAGCAACCTAGCAAGACGAGTATTTTTTTCATTCGACGAGATCTCTTAGTGTCTCATTGTTGTCAATCATTTTTTGCCAACGCTCCGCATTAACCTCTTTAAGGCGATTCATGAACCCTTTTGCCTCTTCACGACGGTCGCTCTCGGCGGCTGCGATAGCCGCAGCGCCTAGCACGGATGGCGAGTTTGGCGTCACACTGAGGACTACCTCCGCGCCTTGCAGCGCATTTTCATAATCTTGCAGTAGGAGTGAAGCGCGAATGTACTGATTCCACGCCAGCATCTCAGAAGGCTCGGTGCGGCAGGCAGCCTCAAATTTTTGCTGTGCCCCCTTAATGTTTTGGGTCTCAAGGAGTAATAAACCATAGTTGTAGTTTGCTTTGAAATCATCGGGGGCTGTTGCCAAGGCCCTATCGTAGTAAGGCTTAGCCTCAGAGTAATCCTTAGCGCGCATCATTAGATTTCCGAGGTTAACAAGAGTCAGTACGTGATCATCTTGTAGCTCGAGAGCTTTTTGGTAGTACCCAATAGATTTTTGAGAAGACTCGAGTGTTTCGGCAACCACGCCAAGGTTGTACCACGCTTCAAATGCAATTGGATCATACTCGATAGATTTTTCGAACGCTTCCCATGCAAGTTTTTCGTTACCGCGACGATGTTCAATATTGCCAATGCCGACCAGCGCTTTGGCAGAACGTTCGTCTAACTCAAGGGCTTTCTTGTAGGCCAGCAAAGCGGCTTCGGTATGACCATCCTCTTGCATCCAATCACCTTCGCGCACCCACGGCAGAGGATCACGCGGATCCATCTGTTTAGCGGCCATCATGTGTTCCTGCCATAGACCGTTTTCCATTTTGCGATCGAGCGTACATAAACGCAAGAACACCGAATTGCGCGCGCCCCTCATGGTTGACGTCTCTTCCAGTAGTTCAAAAGCCTCGGTATAGCGTTCGTCTTTGATGTAAATTCCGGCGAGTGCAGAGCGCGACAAAATAGCTCCAGGATCTTCGGTTAAGATTTCCATTAACAAAGCCTCGGCCTCCTCCGTCCGCTCACCGCGTACCAAGTTATTTGCGAGCTGCGATTTCTCCCACATATCTACTTTGTCTTTCGGGTCATCTAATGTGCCGTCATCTTCTTCAAGAGGCTCTTCGTCATCTGACCAGACGTAGCCTAATTCTGCAAGCGCAGAACGCATCTCAGGGTCCATCGATTTAATGTCGTCACCTTTGCTGTCGGCCTCGCCATCGGCAAGATAACTATCTAGCGTGTCGATATAAGCCTTCGCTTGAGATTCTGCGCCAGGCAACAAGTTCTTCAATTCGTTAGGGTCGCGGAACATATCATAAAACTCAGCAGTCGGGGCCATGAGATAACGCGCCTGGTCATCACGCACTGCTCGAATCGAAGACCAGCCGTGGTTGTAGTAAGGGTTCATCGCTTCTTGATATACCGGTGGACGCTTCACGATTCCTTTGGCGCCTGGTCGGATGTCGCTGGCAAAACTGATGCCATCGAATTCCGCTTGTGCCTTGACATCAAGTAAATCTAAAACGGTAGGAGTAATGTCAACCGATGACACGGTGCCATTCACTTGCATGCCCTGCGCTAATTGCGGATGCATCATTAGCAATGGCACGTGCGTGGTTGCATCGTATACAAACATACCGTGCGTGCTTTCACCATGCTCTCCCATAGAGTCGCCGTGGTCGGCGGTCATCACGACTAGCGTTTCGTCAAGTTGGCGTGTCTTTTGCAAAAACTGCATGATTTCTCCCAAGCCTGAATCGGCATAGGCTATTTCTCCGTCATAGCTATCGCCATTCGCTTTATCTAAGTAAAACTGGGGCGGGCTGTAATTAGCGTGTGGGTCGAAAAAGTGCACCCACAAAAACCAACGTTCGCCATTGCGCTCTTTGAGAAAGTTAATGGCGCGCTGGGAAGTGTCGCTCGCTTTGGTCTCGCGAAACATAAACATAGGAGCCTTTTCCGCGTGTGCCAAGTTGTCATCATAAAAATCAAAACCTTGGTCGAGGCCATAGCGAGAATCAAGCACCAATGCGCTGACCACCGCTCCGGTAGAGAAGCCGCTATCGTTAAGTTGTTCAGCGATGGTAATAACATCTTCAGGCACATGGTGGGTGCCGTTATTTCGTGCCCCATGAGTGATAGGGTATTGGCCTGATAAAATGCTGGCGTGGGAGGGCAAGGTAATCGGCGCCACAGTCATGCAGCGCTTGAACAAAACCCCGTTGTCCGCCATGCGATCGAGGTTTGGGGTGTAGGCGTTCATGTTGCCATAGCTGCCAATCGCATCAGCGCGCGTAGTGTCGAAAGTAACGATTAAGCAGTTCTTAAAGTCGGCATCAAGGCCGGTTGGCGCTGGCCTGAATGCGCTGTAAGCCGCTACTGCAAACGTAATCACAGCCACTAAAGCAATGTACTTCGCCCAATTAGGGAGATTGAGAGAAGAGTTTCCCATGCCTCATCTTACATCATAAGCCTTAATGCTTGCATTGGATTAAAGCGTTTTTAGAATATTGGCATGACTGTTCTAGTAAACCAATCTGCACCTGCTTTCTCAGCAGCTGCAATCATGGAAGACGGATCAGCCCAAACTGTTTCTTTGTCAGATTACAAAGGTCAGTATGTGGCTCTGTTCTTTTACCCTAAAGATTTCACTTTTGTTTGACCTTCCGAGTTAATCGCTTTTGATCATCGCATCGATGAGTTTCAAAAGCGCGGCATCCAAGTTTTGGGTGTCTCCATTGACGACGCAGAATCTCACGCAAACTGGCGCAATACTGCTATCAACGAAGGTGGCATTGGCCCGGTTAAGTATCCTTTGTTATGCGATGAAGATCGCAGCATGACTAAGGCCTACGACGTGTTGCATGAAGAAACTACATTCGCTTTGCGCGGTACTTTCTTAATCGATAAAGAAGGCATGGTGCAATCGCAAACTGTTAACAACTTGCCACTAGGTCGTAACATAGACGACGTGTTGCGCATGTTTGATGCATTAGAGTTCTTGGCAACTAGCGGCATGGTTTGTCCAGCCGGCTGGGCGCCAGGTAAGCCAGGCATGGAACCTACCGCTGAAGGCGTAGCTTCATACCTAGCTGATAACGCATCTTCACTATAAAGTGAAAATTTATACTCGCGGCGGAGACGACGGCGAGACCGGCCTTTATGGCGGGTCGCGCGTATCGAAGTCTTCGCCGCGAGTTTCTTGTTATGGCGGCAGCGACGAATTGAATTCGGTGTTGGGGTGGTGCGCGGTAATCGAATCACCATTAAGCGCCTTGCTTAGCCGCGAGCAACATCACATTTTCAATGTCGGATCACACTTGGCGACGCCAGCTGACAAAGCCAACGACAACTTGCCCAACCTGCCAACAGATTGCGTAGCGACCCTCGAAAAAGAAATTGACGATTTTGACGCTCAGCTAGAGCCACTGAAAAACTTTATTTTACCAGGTGGATGCGAGCTATCAGCGCGACTGCATATTGCGCGGACCGTATGTCGCCGCATCGAACGCGATTTAGTCGAACTCGCGGCTAATGAAAATATCGATGGCGAATTTATAAAGTACTTTAATCGCTTATCCGACTGGTTGTTCACTTTAGCGCGTTATGCGAATAAGCTAAACGATACTACGGATGTTTTGTGGCGTAGCGACGTTTAAACTCAACAAATTCCTCTGAGTCAACCATTGCCTGCGCACAACGCGTACCCGCTGCGATAAGTTGTTCTCCATTGTGGAAGTCAAACAAACCAATGCCAAACACCGCTGGCTCTAACACCAACTCAGGATTTTCAGCGGCGATTTGAAAACGGCAAATGCGTTGTTCCATGTGAGTAATGGTGTCACTTAATGAAGCGAATAAGCCAGGGCGTCCTTCTTTGTTTGATTGACGCATTTTTAGCAGCAATCGCTCTAGGCGGTTTAACTCTGCCTTTGAAGTTTGATCGATAGGGTCGAGATCGCCTTCAAATGGCAGGTTGGTGTTAAACAAATTGACAGCAATCACCGGTAAGCCTGGGCATAATTTGCGTGCGGCTGAGATGGGCACGGGTGAAGACACTCCGCCGTCAACGAGCCATTGGTTATTCACTTGTACTGGCGCGAATACTCCGGGGATAGCCATCGATGCGCGGATGGGTAGCCTGACCGGCCCTGAAGCATGCAAAACCTCTTCTCCGTTTGTGATGTTGGTTGATACTGCGCAGAAGGGTAGGCCTAAATCTTCAATATCAATATCAGGTATAAACTCATCGAGTTTTCTGGCAATGCGGTTGCCAGCGAATAATCCAGATCGTGGTACCACTGGGTCAAGAAGCTTAAGCATGCTTTTGGCGTCTAGTTGCCGAATGAAAGATTCGAAGTCTTCTAATGTATTCGCGGCGCGTAGACATCCGATGATAGCGCCGATACTGGTGCCGGCGATTCCTTTTACTTCGATACCATTCTTTTCTAATACCTCTAATATCCCTATGTGGGCGATTCCACGGGCTGCGCCGCCACCTAGAGCCAGCACTACAGATACTTTGTCGTCTTTCGTCATTGTGTTAAGATTATAGCAATGCAAGCCCACTTCGACATCTACGAAGAGATCGTACGCCTCCGCAAATTAGGCGAACCGGCAGCTTTGTGCACAGTAATGCTGTCGCGCGGCTCGACTCCTGGCAAAGAGACCATGAAAATGCTGGTACGTGGTGATGGCTCGACAGTCGGCAGTGTCGGTGGAGGCTGCGTTGAAGAAGACGTGCGGCAGATGGCGATTGAAGTGATTGCCAATGATCGTTCAGAAACTAAATCATTTCGCCTCAACCAAGTAGACGTCCCCGAGTCCGGGTTAATCTGCGGAGGCCAAGTAACCATCCTCGCCGAACCGGTGGTGCCGCCTTTATTGGTCTTACTCGGCGCCGGACATGTGGCAGCAGCGGCGGCACGCGTCGCTAAAGAGTGTGATCTGCGCGTATGGGTATGCGACGACCGTGCCGAATATGCAAATGCCGCGGAACATCCAGCGGCTGACGAGGTAATAGCCGGCGAATGGAGTGAGATAATCGAAAAAGTCGGGTTGGCACAACACCATTACCTTGTAATAGTCACCAGAGGTCATAAGGATGACGAAGAGGTGCTGTGGCAGATACACGAGGGCGGATGCCGTCCAAAGTATCTGGGAATGATTGGCTCTAGGGCCAAAAAGGCGCAGCTGGATAATATTTTGCGGGATCGTGGCGTATCTGATGAATGGCTTGCGTCTATACAAACCCCAATCGGCCTCGATATCGGCGCTAAATCGTCTGGAGAAATTGCAGTTAGCCTCGTTTCGCAACTAGTGAAATTACGGCGCAACGGTATTCTGTAAGACCCAAAATCACTGAACATGCTTAACATTCTTGCTACTACGATTCTCGCTGTTTGTGCGCAAAGCACAGACCAACTTGTTCTAACCGATGGCTCTGTGCTTGAGGTCGATAAAATCACCGCCGAGACTTACTCTGAGGTGAGTTACAAGAATGGCAGTTCAACTGGCCGCAAAGATGCGGCTGATGTCGCCGAGGTCATACACGCGTTGGGCAACAGTAAGCTCGCAGATTACGCAGCCGGCGTAGATTCTATGAAAGCAGGCGATTACACCGACGCAGTTTACAGTTTCCGCGACGTGCTGGCAGATGAGAAATTGTTAGAGCGTTCGACTTATGCTTGGGCTAACCAGCACGCACGTTTTCGCGAGATGCGCTGCCTTTATGCTTTGGCGCAATTCGAAGTGGTGGCGCAAAAGGCTGATGAGTTAATTGCAGCAGTGCCAGATACTTTCTTTTACGCGCAAGCTCTCATCATGAAAGCGAAGTCGCTTAGCAATATGGGCGACAAGTCTGGTGCCGAGGCCGCATATTCGATGTTGAACGATAAGGTCGTTTCAATGGGGCTTTCTAGGCGCTGGGAAAACGAAGCCGAACTTGGCTTGGTGTTGATCGACTCGAAGTCTGATGCTCAATCAAAGCAGCGTAGCCTACAGGGTCTCGCTGAAAAGAATGCAGATTCTTATCCATCAGTAGCGGCGCGTGCGCGCGTTGAGGTGGGCCATGCGATGGTCGATGGCGAAGAATACGAAAAGGCGTATAACTTCTTCACCGTGATTCTCGAAGACGAAACTAGCACCGAAGCTGTGCTGGCATCTGCGATTTCAGGTATGGGCGATTGCTCTTACCGCCAAGCTTTGGCTTTAGATTCGCTCGATGGGCAAAGGCCTTTGCTCGAAAATGCTATTCTAGATTTTTTGACTGTTGCGAGTGTTTACCGCGAGCACGTTGAATTCGTGCCGCGCGCCATGTTCTTTGCTGGCGATGCTCTAAAGCGCATCGGCGACCCTAGTTCGGCTAAAAAAGTAGCAGGCCGTTTGAAGAAACTTTTTCCGGGCTCAAGCTGGAAAACTAAATTGTTCAAAGAACTTAACATAAAGTAATCCACGTTGATAAGTTAACGTCTGTTGAAAAGCGCATCATTTGATGCGCTTTTTTTATAGATATCAACAACTGTGCTTTTCGTTGGTGAAAACGTCATCGCTGTGATGACTTTAACTCACCAAATGGAATCGCCACCCCCCAATTATGTAAGCCTGCGTTCGCAGCTGATTGGGTACTGCATAAAGAAAGTGCAAAGCAAGCATCTAGCCGAAGATCTGGCACAAGAGGCTTTGACTCGATATTTAGATTACCTTCAGAAGGGCAAGGTAATCCACAATCCACGTGCCTGGCTGTTTCAGGTCGTACGTAATCTCATCACCGACGAGCA
>Ga0233427_10003395_pt1 | contig 14001 bp, 13 predicted proteins | sample SI_118_April2016_5_FD_179885 | JGI IMG/M metagenome (GOLD analysis project Ga0233427, IMG submission 179885) | Seawater microbial communities from Saanich Inlet, British Columbia, Canada - SI_118_April2016_100_MG | ecosystem: Environmental > Aquatic > Marine > Inlet | place: Canada: British...
CAAAATGGCACGCTCAAAGAAACACTCCATTCCGTGGTTCGTTTTGGCGATGATTTTGGCAATCATCACCATGAGCACCATCCAAGTCATTTGGCTTCGGTCATCTGTTCAAATGAAGCAGCAAATTTTTGATGACAATGTTTACCACAGCCTCAGTCAAATTTCGGAGTTAACAACTCGGCCAACTACGGACATTCTCCAACTCCAACTCGAAGCCATTGCCGCACAACAACAGACCAACTCTCAGCAGCAACCGCTAATCAAATCGCATCCCTCATTGGGGTTGGGGCTCCAAGAAGAAGAAAAGCGCATGCTTCGCCGCATTGACGCCCTTGGGTTGGATAGCTTGATCGGCTTAAGTCTGATTCAACATGGCATTCGAACCCCCTTTGTGTTAGGGGTTTTTGACCGTTACGGCCAGCCCGTGCGGCTGAATGAAAAGGATGAGTCTTCTCGTGAAGCTTTGGAAGCGACGTCATACAAAGCATCCGTTCAATCCCTGAGTATTCGGTTGCATTTCCCAAAACTTGACGGATACTTAATGTACAGTCTGATAGGACAATTCACCCTCACTGGGTTGATGTTGGCCATCATTGCTTGGGGCTTTTTCAGCGCCGTCGTTGGCGCCAAACGCAACAAGCGAATTGACCGAATTCGTCGGGATTTAATGAACAATTTGACGCATGAGTTGAAGACCCCCATCAGCACCATCGGCCTAGCTTCAGAAGCCTTAGAAGACCCCGATATGCGGAAAGACGAAGAGGGGTACAAGCATTACATTGGATTGATCAAAGAAGAGAACAAGCGGTTGGGTGTTTTGGTGGAAAACGTGCTGCAAGCCAGTATAGCAGATTCAGGAAAAATGCAGTTATTTCGGCAACCTGTCAATGCCCACGACCTCATCAAGGAGGTTTTGCGCAATCTCGCAATCCAAATTCGCAAAAGAGGCGGCAAAGTGGAGTTGGAGTTGAATGCCATCGACCCAATCATTGATGCTGATCGAATTCACTTTACGAATGTCATTTTCAATTTGATTGACAATGCGCTGAAGTATGCTTCTCATGATCCTGTTTTGTCTATTTCAACCCGCCAAGCAACAGATGGCTTGGAATTGCGTTTTAAAGACAACGGCATTGGAATCGCCAAAGAACATTTAGGCAAGGTCTTTGATAGACTGTACCGTGTCCCAACCGGAAACGTTCATGACGTAAAAGGATTTGGCTTGGGCCTCAGTTACGTGAAAACCGTCATTGAGCGCCATCAAGGTCAAATCAAAGTCGAGAGCGAACCAGGAAAGGGCAGCACTTTCATTTTGAATTTGCCTAAATAAAAAGGCGCCTAGCACGGACCGACAATCGAAAATGACCTCAGCATGAGCAACAAAACGAACTCTTCTATCCTTCTCTGCGAAGATGACCCCAATCTCGGGCGTCTTCTATCGGACTACCTCCAGGCCAAGGGATTTGAAACCACATGGGCAAAAGACGGGGTCGAAGGTCTTAAGGAATTTCATCGCGCGTCATTTGATTTCGTGATTTTAGATGTCATGATGCCCCGCAAAGACGGGTTTCAAGTCGCTGAAGAGATTCGACGTGAGAGTCGGCATTTGCCCATCTTATTCTTGACGGCCCGCTCCACCAATGAAGATACGTTGGAGGGCTTCAAGGTGGGGGCGGATGACTACATGACGAAGCCATTTAGCATGGAGGAACTGTTGTTGCGAATTCAAGCCATCTTACGTCGTTCTGCAGCACTGCCAGAAGACGACGAAACCGTGGGAGAGATACCCATAGGGTCATTCTCATTCGAATACAACACTCAGATATTGCGAAGAAATGGTGCAGAGCAACGATTGACCACCAAAGAAAACGAACTGCTATTCCTTCTTTCGAAGCACAAAAACAGCTTGTTGGAGCGAACCTTTGCGCTGAAGAGTATCTGGGGAGATCCGAATTACTTCAATGGCCGATCCATGGATGTGTACATCGCAAAATTGCGTCGCCACCTCAAGCCCGATGAGCGGATTCAAATCATCAACGTCCACGGGAAAGGTTTCAAAATGATTTGTCCCGATTAATCCTTCAGTAGATTATTGGCACGGTTTTGGAACTTTTGGATAGAATTCCAAAACACCGTTGTTATGAAGGCCCGTTCCAAATCACCCCGGTTTTTACATCTCGGATTTATCGCTTCACTCGCCCTTGTTTTGGCTGCCTTTGAATGGACTGCCACCGAATGGGCAGAGCCTGCGGGATGGGGTTACAATGCCACATCCCTTCTCGAAATGGAATGGGCTCCCGTTTCTGCTCCCCTCAAGCCAACTCCTCCACCTCCCATTCGGATCACCCCCATCATCACTCCCGATCCAGCCCCGCCTCCGGGACCAACTCCCGATCCCAACCCCGATCCTTTGCTCGGAAAAATCTATGATTTCGGATCGTATGAAGAAGGGCCGATTGGAGAAGAGGAAGAAATTAAAACGGTACTCATTGCCGAACATATGCCTCGATTTGAGGATTGCACGGATGTATTGAATCCCGACGCGGAACGACAGTGTACTGAAGCGGCTATGATTCGCTGCATTCAATCATGCGCCAAATTCCCGCGCCATCTGGTTGATGCGGGTGTTGGAGGCGTAGTTTACTTGCAATTCAACGTCAATGAGTATGGCCACATCCAAGATCCTATGGTGCTCAAAAGTGCGCATCCAGCCCTCGATCGTTCAGCACTCCAAGCCTTGGGCTGCATCCCCCCAATGATTGCCGGAACACAGCAGGGAAGACCTGTCCGTGTGACATACACGATTCCCGTTAGATTTACCGCTCGTTGATTGGGAAATAACGAACACAAAAAGCATTGTGTTTACGCAGGGTCTTCCCTACCTTTGCACGCCCGTTAAAACACTGCTAAAGTGTCTGATATGCTTAAAATACTCGCCGGTTCAACTTCTCAGCCTTTTGGTGAAATGGTTGCTCAGTTATTGGGCACCAGCCTTGTGCCTGTTAAAACCACTCGATTCAGTGACGGTGAGTTTACGGTGAGCATTGAAGAAACCATCCGAGGTCAAGAAGTTGCAATCGTTCAATCCACCTATCCTCCCACGGATAACCTGATGGAGCTTTTGTTGCTGATTGACGCAGCGAAACGAGCCAGCGCGAAGCGCATCATAGCCGTGATGCCATACTTTGGTTTCGCTCGTCAAGACCGAAAGGATAAACCTCGTGTTGCTATTGGAGCAAAGCTTGTTGCCAACTTGTTGACGGCAGCGGGCATTGATCGCCTAATAACGATGGATTTGCATGCAGACCAAATCCAAGGCTTTTTCGAAATTCCCGTGGACCATTTGTATGCTAGTTCCATTTTCATCCCCTACTTGACGACCTTGGACCGGGAGAATTTATGCATCGCCACGCCAGATACCGGAGGAACCAAACGTGCCAATTCATACGCGAAAACCTTAGGAGTCGATATGGCGATTTGCTATAAGCAGCGAAAGGTGGCCAACGAAATTGATAGCATGACCGTCATCGGTGATGTAGAAGGCAAGGATGTAGTCCTGGTCGATGACATGTGTGACACTGCTGGGACATTGACAAAAGCTGCTGCCCTGATGATGGCTCACGGTGCGCGTTCTGTGCGAGCACTTTGCACGCATGCCGTATTGAGCGGGCCAGCATATGAGCGGATCGAACAAAGTGTTCTAACCGAACTTGTTGTGACAGACAGCATCCCATTGAACTCTGAAAAACCCGCAAGCAAAATCAAGGTCCTATCGGTCCATGATATGTTTGCACAAACGTTAACCTGTCTGATGGAAAATCGTTCCATCAGCTCCACTCTTCTTATTCATTAATTATGAAAACTGCATCATTGAGCGGCTCTTCACGTGAGAGCGTAGGAAAAAAAGATGCGATCCAATTGCGAAAAGACAACCGGGTTCCCGGAGTTCTTTATGGCGGTGGTGAGCAAAAACACTTTTCGGTTTCCGAATTGGAAATCACAAAACTGATCGTCAATCCTGACGTATTCCTGTTGAATTTCGATTTGGATGGAAAAACCATCAACTGCCTCGTACAAGAGATCCAGTTCCATCCAGTAACGGATCGGATCATTCATATGGACTTGCTTCAAATTGTTGATGGTAAACCCATTCGTGTGGAATTGCCATTGCGCACAGAGGGCGTAGCTGTCGGCGTCATCAATGGTGGCCGTATGCAAATGTTGTTTCGCCGTGTTCCCGTTCGTGGACTGGCGAGTGACCTTCCTGATGGGCTTACAATCGACGTCAACGCGTTGGACATCGGCGACAACGCCCGAGTGAGCGATATCGAAGTTCCCAACTGTGAAATCCTTTTGAGTGACTCCACACTTCTTGTGGCTGTTAGACGGACGCGTGCAGCTATGTCCGCTGAATCAGAGGAAGGCGAAGGAGAAGGCGAAGGAGAAGGCGAAGGCGAAGGCGCAGCAGCAACACCAGGAGCTGAGGGTGCCGCTACTTCTGAAGCCGCTTCGGAATAATTTCCTTGCATGGACTACCTTGAGGGTCCATGAAGCTTGAAACGCATGAAATACCTCATCGTCGGTCTCGGTAATCCGGGTTCAGAATATGAGGAAACCCGACACAATGTGGGGTTTAAAGTGGTGGACAACATCGCCCAAAAGCGAGGATCTTCTTTTGAAAGTTCTCGCTTGGGGGAGGTGTCCACCGTGCGTTTCAAAGGGCGAACCTTCATTCTTCTTAAACCGTCGACATTTATGAACCTCAGCGGAAAAGCTGTGCGTTATTGGATGGATGCCGAGAAGATCCCGCTCGAACGTGTTTTGGTAATTACCGATGATTTAGCCCTTCCGTTCGGAACCTTGCGATTACGTGGCAAAGGGAGTGGAGGGGGGCATAATGGTCTTGCCGACATCGAATCCATCCTCCAAACATCCGGCTATGCTCGGCTTCGGTTCGGTATCGGTGCAGAATTTAGCACCGGTCAACAAGTGGACTACGTTCTAGGAAAATGGGGTGAATCCGAGCTCAACGCCTTGACTGAACGTCTTGAAAGATGTGAGGAACTCATTTACGGTTTTGCCACTGCAGGATTAGATCGAACCATGAACGCGTTTAATAACACGTAAAGAATTATTCGTACAAATGGTTGTTGCTAATGTAGTTCAGCACCGTGTCTGGCAATAAGTACCTGATGTCTTTGTGTTCTTGAATGACGTGCCGCAGGTAGGTGGACGAAATACTAATCATGGGGGCGTCACACCAAATAACGTGTGGGTGATCAGCGGGAATCTTCTTATCCGAATCAATCATCTCGGAAACCATTCCTTCTAACTCCAATGATCTTCGAGGATAAACCAAAATCCGATGATGTTCCACCAATTCCCAATGATCCTTCCACGTGTGCAATTGATGGAAATTGTCTTCTCCTATGATGATGCTGAACTCCCCATTCGGATGGATGGACCGCAAATGCCGCATGGTCGCAGCCGTGTAGTTCGGTAGAGGCAAATCGAATTCGACATCGCTCCCGCTTAACTTCTCGTTTTCGGCCAAAGCCAAATGAACCATTTGTAGCCGGTGATCCTGGTCCATAAGATCTCCTGGGTTCTTTTGAGGACTCCGAGGAGTAACCACCAACCACACTTCATCCAAGTCCGTCTGAGTAGCCATGTGATTTGCAATCACTAGGTGACCCATATGAATCGGATTGAACGTGCCAAAATACAGGCCTATTTTTTTATGTGATGTGGACGGAGGTTTCATCATTCAGGAATTCGAGGCCAACGTGGAATCCTCACAATGAGCACGGATCCAATCTTGTGCTTGTACACAGGCCGTCTTTAAATCGTCATTGACAAGAATGCGGTCAAAATTCGGGCTTTGGTCCCACTCCCAAGCCGCCTTTTTCATCCGTTCTGCTATACGTTCAGGGAGATCTGTGCCTCTCCCTTCCAAGCGCTCCCGCAATACTTCCATCGAAGGTGTTTGCACAAAAATTGACAATGCCTGCTCCCCCAAAATCTCTCTCAATTTTAATCCACCAACAACGTCTACATCAAAGAGCACTATTTTCCCGTCGGCCCATAACCGTTCCAATTCGGTTTTGAGTGTCCCGTAAAATCTTCCCGGATAAACCTCCTCCCACTCCACCATTTCTTTTCGTTCGATATGGCCTTTAAAGGCGTCTACATCCATAAAGAAGTAGTCCTTTCCCTCCGCTTCCCGTCCTCGAGGTGAGCGCGTTGTTGCACTAATCGAAAAGCCCAAGGGCAATTTCGATTGTTCGAGCAAATTCCGCACAATCGTCGTTTTACCGGAGCCCGAAGGAGCTGAGAAAATCACCGCATTTCCGCTCATGATTCAAAGAACATTGAGCACTTGCTCCTTGATTTTTTCCAATTCATCCTTCATCTGCACCACAAATCGTTGAATTTCTGCATCATTGGCTTTGCTCCCCAACGTGTTGATTTCCCTGCCCATCTCTTGAGCAATGAATGCCAATTTCTTGCCCTGTCCAAAATCCGCCTCGAGAATATCCATAAAGTACTGACAATGTGCTTTTAACCGAACTCGTTCTTCAGACACATCCATCTTCTCAATGTAAAACAACACCTCTTGCTCAAATCTATTTTCATCCAATCGACCCCTGTCCTTGATCTCGTCAAAATTTGCCTGAATCCTGTCACGGACCCGCTTGATGCGCTCCGTCAATAGAGGATCCAATTTGGATTCCAACTCCAAAATCTGGTCAATCCTTCCGCGCAAATCAGATTCCATGGCCCTTCCCTCTTGGATCCGGAATTCAAGAAATTGTGAGACCGCCCCCTCTACCAAGCGCCTAATTTGTTTCCACTCATCCTCATTTACCTCTTCGCGTGATTGCTGCACGGTATCTGGAAGACGCATGGCGGTTCCCAGCAATCGGCCGTCTTTTTCATACCCCTTTTTATCCGCAAGCTTTTCCAAATGGGTCAAGTAATGCTCAATCAAAGGGATATTCAGCTCCCTTTGATCAGTTGCATCTGCTTCATAATGCAAATTGATGTCACTCTTTCCTCGAACGATGGCCGAAGAGAGCAATTTTCTCAGCTCCATTTCCTTCTCTCTGAATGCCTGCGGCATCCGAACACTTAGGTCCAGCTGTTTGCCATTCAATGAGCGCACTTCCGCAGTATATCGCCTCGACCCGATGGTCGAAGCGGATTTTCCATAACCGGTCATGGAATGAATCATGGGGGGGATTTTCGGTAAAGATAAGCCCCCTTGACTAGCGTCCCTCGCATGTACCTTTGTCCTCTATGAACCGCATCCAACAAATCCAAGCCCCCGTAGCAAAGGATATGACCGAATTTCAAGGTCACTTTAAATCGGCTATGCGCACGGACGTGGCTTTGTTGGACACCATCATGCGTTACATAATTCGTCGTAAGGGGAAACAAATGCGGCCATTGTTCGTGTTTTTGTGTGCCCGCCTCCATACAGAACAAAGGGAAAAGCCGTTGGGGCAACGCGCACATGTCGCCGCCGCCTTGATTGAATTACTCCACACTGCCACACTCGTACATGATGATGTTGTGGATGAAAGCCCCATGCGAAGAGGGTTTTTCTCCATCCAAGCCCTTTGGAAGAAAAAAGTGGCCGTGCTGGTGGGGGATTACTTGCTTTCCCGCGGCTTGCTCATGGCGGTAGAGCAGGAGGCTTTTGATTTACTGAAAATCACGTCTGAAGCCGTTCGGCAAATGAGTGAGGGCGAATTGCTTCAAATCGAAAAGGCGAGGAGATTGGATATCACGGAAGAAGTCTACTTCGATATCATTCGTCGAAAGACGGCTTCATTGATTGCTGCGTGCTGCGCCTGTGGAACGGCGTCGGTCGGTGCGGATTCGCTGGCCGTAGAACGCATGCGCACATTTGGAGAATTGGTCGGGCTTGCGTTTCAAATCAAGGATGACCTCTTGGACTTAGGGGACGGTGATCGCACGGGCAAACCAACCGGTGGTGACATCCGTGAACGAAAGATGACCCTCCCCTTGATTCACACCTTAGACCAAGCCTCCAAAAAGGAAAAAAGGAGACTCATCCGATTGGTCAAACACCATCATAACCAGCCCGAATCGGTTGCAGAAGTCATGCGCTGCATCATCGAAGGGCCTGGCATGTCTTATGCACGGGATCGAATGAAGTCATTGCGCGATGAGGCCGTGAAATTGCTGGAAGGCATCCCCAATCATGCCACAAAAGAAGCGTTGATTGATTTGGTCGACTATACCATTGAACGAAAGAAATAATCCGATGTGCTGGAACCACCCCGCTTTGTGTTGTTTGATCTGTGTGGGATTCCTCGCACATTGTGACACTCCTGTTCAGAATAAGACGGTGGTTACAGCGCAATGGCCCGACGGAACAACGCATCGAGAAGTGGATGTGGCGGCCGGTGACAGCATCGCAGTTCGCATGTACCACGAAAATGGAAGTCTCGAAAAAACAGGCCATTACCAAAACGGATTAAAACACGATGTGTGGAGATCTTTCTATCCGGACGGAACGCCATGGTCAGAGCACCAGTATGAAAATGGCATACAAATAGGAGACTACAAAACGTGGCATCCCAATGGGCAGCAATTTATCAGCGGATCATACGACGACCAAGGCCAGCCCAATGGAGAATGGGGATTTCGGAGCGCCGAAGGTGAGTTGATGCGGCGTGTTAGGGGAGATTCTTTGCGGTAATTCCCTGTTGCTATCCACATTAGGCCGTGAAAATCAGACAAAACGTTGCCTGAAGCCCTTGCCAGATGAGACTACTTTTGACATTGCCCATCTTTCATTAGGAGCAAGAGTCCCCACGATGCCTGAAAAACAATTTCCGTTTGTTTCCCGCGTCATTCCCGCCATAATCGCTTGGATGATTGTTTGGATATTTCTTGGGCTCGCTTTTTCCGTAAATGCTCAAAGTTCAAACCCCTTGAGCAGTGAAGATTACTTGAAAAAATGGAAGGATGAGGCCGTTTATCAAATGGCCATCCACAAAATTCCCGCAAGCATCACGCTGGCGCAAGGCATTTTAGAAAGTGGCAACGGCAATAGCACCCTTGCCGCCAAATCCAACAACCACTTCGGCATCAAATGCCATGGAGACTGGACAGGGAAAACAGTCAAGCACGACGACGATAAACGGGGGGAGTGTTTTAGGGCATACCCCGATGCCGCACAGAGTTTTGAAGATCACAGCGTCTTCTTAAAAAAGGCCCGCTACATCCAATTGTTCGAATTGGAAATGACAGACTACAAAGGCTGGGCGAAAGGTTTGAAAAAGTGTGGATATGCCACCAATTCAAAATACGCGTCCCTGTTGATCGATCTGATTGAACGCTATGATTTAACGCAATACGACGAAGAGGGTCTGAAGCTCATCGCGGAGCGCGCAGCTTTTGCCACCAATTCGCAGCAAATCGATGAGCGCCAAATAGCTCTGAATCCGAAAAAGTCGTTGACGTTGCATGGAAATCGGGGTTTGCAAATCAGTGACAATCACATTCAGTATACGCTTGCTCTAGCAGGTGACTCCTACGATGACCTTGCGCGTGTGCTCGATATGATGCCTTGGCAACTTTATCGCTACAATGAAATTGATCGCATCAAAGATTCCCCGTACCAACCCGCGGCCGGGGAGGTCATCTATTTGCAGCCCAAGCGAAACCGTGGAACGAAAGACTGGCTTCAGTTGAAGAAAGACGAAACCCTGTGGGAAGCATCCCAAAGAAGCGGGGTTTCAGTGAAGTCGTTGATCCGAAAAAATCGATTGTCCCCCAAGAATCCACTTCCGAATGGCGGAAAAATCTCCTTGAAATGGAAAGTCACCGAAACAGGACAATTGCCAGGTTGGGTTCGCACACTTTTTGGGACATCCGGTTAGCAACACTCTTGCGTTGCCCCGGCACAAATTCAGCTCATTTTCTTTAGAAAGGAGGTGTCCGTCCTAACTTAGCGCGTGCACGCGCGGTGGCCAAGTTGGTGACCTCGTACAAGCACACACACGTCATGCCATTCTACCATCATCTCGGAAATTTCCCTTCCAAGCGTCATACCCAGTTTCGAAAAGACGATGGAACACTGCACTATGAGCAACTTTTTGGAACCATAGGGTTTGTAGGAATGAGCTCCTTGCTCTACCATTTGCACCGACCGACCATGGTCAAACGGGTAGGGAAGTCCGAAGACATTCGTCCCATCGCTGCGGTCGAAAACAATTTGTTGAGTCGGAGGTTGGAAGGTTTTAAGGTAGCTCCCCACTCCGAATACCTCAAAAGCCGTGTCCCTGTGCTGTTCAACAACGATGTGACCATCCTTTTGGCCGCACCAACGGCTAGCATGCCCAATGATGCGTTCTATAAAAATGCCGACGGCGACGAAGTCGTGTTTGTCCATGAAGGATCCGGTGTCCTGCACACCATGTTGGGGAAAATCCCCTTTAAATCAGGAGATTACCTCGTCATTCCCCGTGGAATCATCCACCGATTCGCTTTTGACGACGCTCAAAACCGGCTCTTCATTACGGAGTCGGAGCATCCTGTTTATTCCCCGAAACGCTACCGCAATCATTTTGGACAATTGCTAGAGCACAGTCCATACTGTGAACGTGATCTTCGACCTCCACTTAAGCTCGAAACCCATGATGCGTTGGGGGAGTTCACCATCCGCATCAAAAAGCAAGGCCAGCTGCATGATTATGTGTACGCCTCCCACCCCTTTGACGTGGTCGGTTGGGATGGATACCATTTTCCTTACGCCCTCTCCATTCATGATTTCGAGCCCATCACGGGCCGAATTCACCAGCCTCCTCCCGTTCACCAGACCTTTGAGACTGACGCCTTCGTGATTTGCAGCTTTGTGCCACGTTTGTACGATTACCATCCGCAATCCATCCCAGCGCCATACAATCATTCGAACATTGACTCCGACGAAGTGCTCTATTACGTTGATGGCGATTTCATGAGCCGCACGGGCATCGATCGAGGAAATATTTCCTTGCATCCTGCGGGCATTCCACACGGTCCGCATCCAGGCACCTACGAAGGCAGCATTGGGAAGAAAAGCACCGAAGAGTTGGCCGTGATGGTGGACACCTTTCGTCCGCTCCACGTGACCGCTCAGGCCTTGGCTATTGAACACCCTGATTACCATTCATCCTGGCTCGAACCAGGAATGAACCCTAAGAATTGAACACATGAACGGATCCTCATCTTCACCTCAATTGGAAAAGATCAATCCCGAAGCGGAAGATTTCTTGCCTTTGCTCGGTACGGACCACATTGAATTGTATTGCGGCAACGCGAAGCAAAGTGCTTATTACTACATCGCAGCTTGGGGCTTTAAACCCCTAGCTTATTGTGGATTGGAAACGGGCATTCGGGACCGGGTTTCTTATGTCGTTCAACAAGAAAAAATCACCTTGGTTCTAACTTCTCCACTGATCCCCGATGGACCGATCAATGATCATATCAACCGGCACGGTGACGGGGTTAAGTCCATTGCGTTGTGGGTAGATAATGCCAGCAAAAGCTGGGAAGAGACGACGAGTCGCGGAGCCGTAAGTGTCATGGCGCCCGCAACAAGAGAGGACAAAGATGGATCCGTTGTGCTGAGCGGAATCGAAACGTATGGGGACACCGTCCACACGTTTGTTGAACGAAAAAATTATCAGGGGGTATTTCTTCCGGGATACGGCCCATGGAATCCCTCGCAACCGATTAAACCGCTGGGCCTGCGTTATGTAGACCACATGGTAGGCAACGTAGGTTGGGGCGAAATGAATACATGGACCGATTTCTATGCTCGAGTTATGGGATTTGCACAACTCATTTCATTCGACGACAAAGATATTTCCACCGAATTCACCGCCTTGATGTCCAAGGTCATGTCCAACGGCAACGGGCGGATTAAATTTCCGATCAATGAGCCCGCTGAAGGAAGAAAAAAATCCCAAATCGAAGAATACATCGATTTTTACCGAGGTCCAGGGGTACAACATATTGCGTTAGCTACCTCCAACATCATTGAAACGGTTACAGAGCTGAGAAACCGAGGCATTGAATTTTTGCAAGTCCCCGGCACGTACTACGACACAGTGCTCGATCGGGTTGGGCAGATTGATGAAGACTTGAATCCCTTGCGAGAATTGGGCATCCTCATCGACCGAGACGACGAGGGGTATTTGCTGCAGATTTTCACCAAGCCTGTCGTCGATCGACCAACCATGTTTTTTGAAATTATCCAACGAAAAGGCGCCAAGTCCTTCGGCAAAGGAAATTTCAAAGCGTTGTTCGAGGCCATAGAGCGGGAGCAAGAAAACCGGGGAACTCTCTGATTTTGAAAAATTCGGCGCTGTTACCCCTGCTAAAGATTCGCAACTTATCGGTTGCATTCCACAACGCCGAACCGGTGACCCATCAGGTCTCTTTTGACCTCTTTGCTGGAAAAACAACGGCGCTCGTTGGAGAAAGTGGTTCCGGCAAAAGTGTAACCTCTGCAGCCATCATGGGCCTCCTTCCTCCAAGCGGCCAGGTCATCAGCGGAACGGTCACACACATGCCTTCGGGGGATCATTGGGTCAATCCTTCCCAACCTCTTGGGGCACCAAGAGGGAAAGGGCTGAGCATGGTGTTTCAAGACCCCATGTCTTCCCTCAACCCATCCATGCGTGTCGGCTGGCAAGTCGCCGAAGTGCTGATCGTCCATGAAGGCCTATCTGGTAACGAGGCGAGATTGGAAGTGGAGAAATTATTGAACGAGGTGGAATTGCCAGATCCCAAGCTCACGTTCGATAAATACCCGCACGAACTCAGCGGAGGCCAGAAACAACGCATCATGTTGGCCTTGGCCTTGGCGGCAAAGCCAGAAATCCTGATTGCCGACGAACCAACTACGGCCCTGGATGTGACCGTTCAGCAATCCATTCTAGATCTGCTCCTCCAATTGCAAAAAAAACGAGGGCTTTCGATTCTATTTATTACCCACGATTTAGACGTAGTCCGAGATATTTCCGACCACGTAGTGGTACTCAAAAATGGCCGTGTGGTGGAAATGGGTCCGGTGGCTAACGTGCTCTTGCAGCCCCAACACGAATACACCCAGGCCTTGCTATCGATTCGCAATCGCAATCCGCATCAAGAGGTCATCCCCCCCACCCATTCCATGGTCACCACAAAAGGCGTTTGGAAGTCCTTTCCGACGAAACGGAATATCTGGGGAAAACCCATTGAGCAGTTTGATGCGGTAAAAAACGTGACGGTTGATATTAAGCGGGGCCAACGAATTGGGCTCGTGGGCGAAAGTGGAAGTGGGAAATCCACCCTGGGTAGAATAATCCTAGGGCTCAGCCCTCTTTCCAAGGGCGAAATCACCCTTGCGGGCACACCCGTTTTGCATCACCATCGCGCGTCGATGTCACGCATCCGGAAGACCGCTCAACTCGTTTTCCAGGACCCCTACAGCGCGCTCAACCCAAAAATGAGGATTGGACAAGCCATCCAGGAAGTGCTTCACCAACATGGAGCCGCAATCGAAGATGCCGAAGCGACTGCCATCCAGCTGTTGGAAGAAGTCGGGCTAGAACCCTCAGATGCCGAGCGGTATCCAGAAAGTTTCAGCGGTGGTCAACGCCAGCGAATTGTCATTGCTCGAGCCCTCGCGGTGAATCCTGAATTTTTGGTGCTGGATGAAAGTGTAGCTGCATTGGATGCACAAATCCAACAGTCCATTTTGGATCTGCTAGCACGGATCGGCGATGAACGCAGCTTGACCTTTCTTTTTATCAGCCACGACCTAGGCGTTATGGAATCCTTTTGCAGTCAGCTTTGGGTGATGCAGAATGGTCAGATCGTTGAGTCGGGGTTGACTTCTGAAGTCATGCATTCCCCGCAGCATCCCTATACTCAACAATTGCTCGATAGCCGGGCTGGGAAACGCACATTGATCCCTTCAAAAATCTCGAAGGACCC
>Ga0233427_10003396_pt1 | contig 14001 bp, 9 predicted proteins | sample SI_118_April2016_5_FD_179885 | JGI IMG/M metagenome (GOLD analysis project Ga0233427, IMG submission 179885) | Seawater microbial communities from Saanich Inlet, British Columbia, Canada - SI_118_April2016_100_MG | ecosystem: Environmental > Aquatic > Marine > Inlet | place: Canada: British...
ATTGTAAATGAGGCAATATAACAAATAATAATAATTACGATAGGTGTGTCCATTATCTTTTCCTATGTATTCCCCATGCTAAGAATATTACTAATGCTATTGCACCCACTATTATAGTTGGGATTGCTATTAGTCCGAAGAATGACAGTGCAAATATTGTACTGGCAGATATTAATACACCGACTATTGGTGACACTCTATTAAAGCCGACCATTGAAACAAGTATTACAAACAGTCCGACAACATCTATTGCACCAAAGTCACCGTCAGTTCCGTACTCACCAGCCGTAAAGTTTGTTACTTGTGTTACTAGAGGAATGTTAGGAAGTCCAGTTGATAAACTGTTTTGTGTCATAACATATTTTGCTGACACGCCATCATCTTGTGTGGATTGTTGAGGTGCACATTCTACTTCAATTACTTCGTTGTCAATATCCTGAAATGCAAATCCTATAACCTGTTGGTTTGCGTCAGCAGAATTAATTTGTGAAGTCATATCTTCACCCTCAACATACTGCTCTGTCTTTTGTGCGAACTTGTAATCCACATCACAAGTCATGTCGTCCCACCATGAAGGGTATGCGACTTGTAATGTGTCAGTTGCAGTTCCGTTAATGGTTTGGGTTTCTCTTTGGAACTCTATGACATTAACTGTTTGGTCATTTACTGAATCAATGTCAAACCATTCCATGCCACCAGTAGTAGGGTCAAATGCCACGATACTTCCATCAACACTTGTAGTTACAGTGACATAGTTACTGAATCCAGAGTTGCCTAAAGGCGAAATAACCTTTACACCAAAGATGTATGTAGTATCATAATCCAAGTTAGGTGCAAAATTAGAATAAGTGTTGGTTGTAGTTCCAGCACTGGTAGTAGGTGTGGTCACACTTGCAGTTACTTCAGAATAATAAACTTCATAACTTGTAATTTGTCCCTGATAATATGCTGGTTCGTCCCAGTCAATTACAGCACCAGTTCCAGTTATACCCTGTGCTATCATGCCAGTGATTTCAGTTTCAGGCGTGGTTGTAAATATGTTTGATGCTACACTGTCACCTAATACTGAAACTGCCTTGACGGTGTAAACATAGGTGTTGCCAAATACTAAAGTTTGAAAGTCAGAATGATTTGCAGTTGTTACAGTGGTCATTAAATTACCGTCACGATAAATTTTGTAACCAGTTATTGTTGCATCACTAGATGGGATAGTCCAAGTCATTACAGTAGTTCCAGTAGTTCCAGATAGTATTGGTGCTGTTGGCACATCACCTGTTGTAATTGTGGTTGTAACGAAAGCAGTAGATTCACCTACATTGTTTAATGCAGTTATCTTGTAAGTATAACTTTGATTTAATGCAGTAGGAACTGTGTCATTAATAGTTAGTACCGACTGTGTTGTAGTTGCAATTAAACTGAAAGAACCACTTCCAGTTTGTCTATAAATTTTATAATTAATCAATGATGATCCACCGTCACTTGTTGGTGCTGACCATGTTACAGTTGTATCATAAGATGCCGTATCAATATTTGGTATAACTACACTTGCGTTAGTTGGTGCAGTTGGTACAGTTGGTGTGGCAATATTATATGATGAGGATAGTAAACTTGTACCGACATTGTTTGTTACTTCAGCCTTAAAGTAATGTGTACCAGCTCCCGAAACTGTGTGGGTGTATGGTACAGTTGTACTATTTATGAGTGAAACATAAGTAGAATCATCACTGGAATATTCCAAGTTATAATCAATAAGTGAACTGCCACCGTTGTTACTTGGTGCTACGAATGAGGCTGTAATGTCAAACGGATTTGTGTTAGGACTATTGATTGCCAAAGTTATACTTGGTGCATCAGGCACAGTTGGTGTTGCGATAGTGACTGCACTACCTAAAGTTCCGTTACCAACATTGTTGATAGCTTGTGATTTAAAATACCATGTTCCAGCATTTGGTACTGTTATTGTTTGGTTAGCTGTTACTGCCTGTGCAACATAATCATAAGTAACATCATCAAAGGAACTGAGTAGGTTATATGCAGTTATGGCACTTCCACCGTCACTGCTTGGTGCTACGAATGATGCTGTAATATCAAACGGACTTGGATTAGGATTGTCAATATTTAGTAAAACACTTGAAGCATCAGGTGCGTTAGGTGTTGCGATAGTAACTGCCGTACTATTGTTACTTGTACCAGCGTTTGATATTGCTTCAGATTTGAAATATTGTGTACCTGAATTACTTACAGTATAATTATAATTTCCATTAACTGCACTTGCAACTGAAGTGTAAAGTGAACCGTCAGATGAATGATACAAATTAAATCCTGTCACTGAAGATCCACCGTTGTTACTTGGTGTTGTGAATGTTGTAGTTACTTCAAGTGGACTTGGATCAGGATTGTTTATTGCCAAAGTTATACTTGGTGCATCAGGTACGGTTGCAGTTGTTATTGAAACTGCACTGCTTAAAGTTCCGTTACCCACATTGTTAATTGCCTGACTCTTGAAATACCATGTACCTGTGTTGGCAACTGTTATTGTTTGGTCAGCCGTTACTGCCTGTGCGACATAGTTGTAAACAGAATCATCAGGTGAACTGAGTAAGTTATATCCAGTTACAGAAGATCCACCGTCAGAACTTGGTGCTGTAAATACTGCAACTATATCAAGTGGACTTGGATCAGGACTAGGAATTGAAAGTGTTACACCTGAAGCAGTTGGTACAGTTGGTGTGGTTATACTTACGGAACTGCCTTGATTGGCAGTACCTACGTTGTTAATTGCTTCACTCTTAAAGTACCATGTACCACCAGTCGCAACTGTTATTGTTGTATCAGTTGTTACTGCACTTGCGACTGAATTGAATGTTACATTATCATCAGAACTGTAAATGTTATATCCAGTTACAGAACTGCCACCGTCAGAACTTGGTGCTACTAATGATACGGTTATATCTCTAGGACTTGGATTAGGATTGTTTATTGCCAAAGTCGTTGAACTGTCACTACTTGGTACAGTTGGTGTTGCGATATTAGCTGAAGTTCCTTGAGCTGAAGAACCTAACAAGTTTGTACTGGCAATTTTATAATACCAAGTTCCAGCACTTGGAACTGTGTCAGTGAAGTCTAAATCAGTTACAGTTCCGACTGAAGTATAAGTTCCAGTTTCAGTAGTGCTTCTAAATATTTCAGTTGAAGTTATAGCACTACCACCGTTAGACTGTGCAGTCCAAGAAATAGTTACATCAAACGGACTTGGGTTTGGACTGGTTATACCCAGTGTTGGTGCGTTAGGTGTTGGGGGTGCAGTTGGTGTATCAATACTTGAAGTTGCTGAGAAACCTGAGTTACCATGTGTCGCTAAGGATTTTAATGAGTAAACATAAGTTCCAGAATTTGGAGTTGTATCAATGTGACTTGTAACTAATCCAACTGTTGTAAGTAATGTGCCATCACGATAAATCTCAAAGCCCGTTAAAGTTCCAGTTCCAACATCAGTCGGTGCTGACCATGACACTGTAACATCAAGTGGATCTGAGTTAGGTGAGTTAGTTGCAGTTGCAACTGAAGTTGGCACTTGAGCTGGGCTACCAGCTAGACCACTAACGAAAGGTGTGAGGAAATTACTATCACCTATTGCATTAGTTGTTTTAACAGAATAATAATAATCATTTCCACCTGTTACTGAACTATCATCATAGTCAGTTGTGGAAGCACCAGTGGTTGCAATAGCTGTTAGTGTCTCACCTCTGTCAGATATGTTTTCAATTTCTGTACTGGTTAAAGTATCTGAATTGATAAAGAACTCATCTAAAGATCCTGATAAGTTTGTTGTGTAATCTGATGATACTGTAGCTTTGTTTTCTAATGTACTTCCAGTTTGCTCAAAGTCATAATGTGCTTTCATGTTTGTTGTGTCAGGTGTTGAAGTACCACTACCTGAATTATACAATGCAGATATTTCAGAAGTGGAAAGAACCTTATCATAAATTATAACTTGGTCTAACTTACCGTTCCAATGATTACCCGAATAATCTTGACCGAATCTGAAATTATTTGTTGCATCTGCTGTTCTTGGGTTAGTTGGTGTAAAGGAACTATCTAAATTTCCATTAATGTAAGTGTTAATTGTGGTTCCTATGGTGTGGACAACATGATACCATGTGCCAGTAGATACATTTGCAGTTGTATTTTGACAGCTCCAAACATTACCATCTTCCAATACACAGTATCTTAACTTGTTACCAGCATCATTTCTGATATACATACCAGTATGTGTTGACTGATCCCCTGTGACCATCAGTGGCATACTGCTTATAGAATCATGGCTAACCCAGTACGAAAGTGAACCACCTGTGGTATCATGTAAGAAATTGAATTTTGATGGCGTATCTACATAATCATTACTTCCGTCAAAATTCCATGCGTTACTTAACTTTCCAGTTTGTCCAGTTGTTGCACCGTTGTTAGTTCCGTCTAAAGATGAATCTCTTACACCGTTAGAACCCAAACTGGTAGCATCAGTTACCGTAGATTTTGACACACCATTCTGATAGATAGTCCAAAGATTAGATGAATCCCTTGTTATGGCGTAGTGTTGTGGGGTTGATGTGTTATCTGTTAAGCCTGTGGCTGAGATGATTGTTGATGGATCAGTTGTCGCCATATTATAATAAACTTTCACATCATCAATTACTACACCTGAAACTGTTGAACCTGTGGTTTGAGATCCATGTTGTAAACTAACAAGGTTTGGAATTGCTGATGTTGTTATAGTATCAAACGCAACTGAAACAGTTCTTGCTTCATCACTAAATGCTTCTTGTCTAAGTGTAGTTCCATCAAGTGATAACCTCATGTAATATGTATCACCATGTGTTACAAAAGATGTTGATTCAGATCCCGTAACTTTTGTTCCACCTATACTTGATTGTGGCGATATAACTGAACAGTCATTGGTTGGACAATAAGATGATGTGGGTTTAGTTATTGTTCTTGAAGTATAACCATCATTTGCAGAACTTGCATACACGCGAGTATTATCTTCGGCTACTATTACACCGTTATAAACATGACCTGATGATGAATATGTGCCTATTGTTTCTACCCAATCAATTACAAAGTCTTGATTACCAATATCTGTAATAGTTCTATATAATCTCGAATCATCACTTGAAGTTGAATATTGTATTTCGTTATTGGTTACAGCAATATTACTTCCAGTAACAGAATAATTGTTAGTTGAAAAGTTATCATCTATTGTTGCAGTTGCAGGGGTTGTAACACTAGCAGTTGTAGTTCCGACATTGAATGTCACATCATTGAGTCCTAATAATTTGCCAGTTGGTATTGGTAAATCATCTGGGGAAGTTACACCATTATAGATTTTAAACTCAGAAGCTTCAACCACTAACGAACCACTGGAATAAGATTCGGAGAAAACATGAATACCGAGATATTGTAATGAACTTCCACTTCCTGTTGCATCAACTGTTTGTGTCCCCCCTACCTGTGATGTGAAAGAAGCATCACTAAAATATTTTACAGAACTGTTTGCACCGTCTTTTATTAACTCAACATAATATGTTTGAGCACCTGTGGATAACGCACTACCTGAGTTTCCACCAGCAGTTGTAGTTGAACCGTCACGACTTCTAATGTCAAATCCGTCCATGTTCCAAGCACCTGAAATATGTCTAAGTCTTTGGTATAACGTTTCTGCACTTGCACCACCATGTTCACCTGATATAGATTCGGTGTTAGATAGACCTACCATTAAAACCCCAGCGTTACCTGAGTTTAAGACAAAGTTATTTGTAGTTGCTTCTTGCTTGTATCTTAAAACCCATGTGTCAGATAATGCAGAACCTAAATCAAAAGTTGCATAAGAATCTTGACTACTACCATCTAATGTTGCTGTTACAGTTCCACTAGAAGTTGTGACTTTTGAACCTGATGTTGTCCATGTTCCTGTGAAATCGCTGATAGGTAATTCTGCATCAAGTTTCACATAACCACCCAAACTAAAGGTGTCCGTATTATCAGGTAGGTCGGTATCAGCAAATATCAAGTTAGGATTTTGTAATGCAGTTCCTATACTACCTGTGATTGAAGTTGGTAATGGATATGTTATTGAATCACCTAAGAATTTAATAGCTGTATCTCTACCATTGGTATAATAGTTTCCTTGTGAACCCCATACATTCATCTTATGTGTATTAATTCCATCAAAATCATCAGAATCAGAACCATCAATACCAATATGGAATCCTGAATTGTTATGATCACTAAATATTATTACTGATTCATCACCACCACTACTTGAAAGTGTATAAGTTCCAGATCCACTAAATTGATATTTTGCATGGGTAATTCCAGCACAAGCAACAGTACCACTCGTACAAGTTTCAGTAATAGATGAAATAGATAAAGTTCCCATATCATAAAGAATTGAACTTGCTGGTTTGTCTCTAGTCCAAGAATTATCTACAACATAAGCGTGTAGAGTACCACTTGCACTTGATGATGATTTATACATTTCAACTTCAATAGTATCAAATGTTATACCACTTGATGATGAACTTGTAGTGAATCTTGCACCACAAGTATTATTTTCATCATATCTTTCTACACCACAAGCCCTATCAGGTGTGAGTATGATTTCCCCAACTGTACCACCAAGTGTAGTTACAGCTCCACTTGTAACTGGCACACTGTTGGTTGATTTATCTGCGAGTGTTGTTGTAGTTGATGTTATATCACCAGCCACATTCACACCATTCCAAATATTAATATCGGAAACTGTACCAACATCATGACCATTACCCCCACTATCTTGTCTTAATAATATGTAAAAGTATTGTAAATCACTAAAGTTTTTAGTAAATGTTACTGTACTTGTACCCGATTCCTGTGTTGAATATGTATCATCTTCATATAATGTTGATGTTATTGAACCACCATTGTTTATCATTTCAACATATAATGTATTGACAGTTGGTGTGTAAGACATTGAAGAATAATCTACACCATTAAGCCATGTACCACTACCTTTACTTTGGAACTGTGTTTGTGCTGAACCACCGTCATGTATGAATAAATGTCTAAACAAATTCCCTGAATCTTCTGTTGATTGTGCTATATTATTATCAATAGATGATATTCCTATTCCAACATAATTTGATTTACCACCTGTACTTTCACCTTGATGTGATGTTATATCTAGTTTGTATTGTATAACCCAATCACTAGAATCTAAATGATAGCCAATATCATGTACTATACCCATTGGTTCGTAAGAATGGGAATAACCTGTACTGTCAAAATCTATTTCATCATTTGTAATATCTGCTTGAATGTATGCAGTATCATCTGGAATCCATGAAGCATCAGCTAATGTTTGTGTTGCTTCATCAATACAAATATCAGAAATTTCACAGTTTAGAGTAGTTGTACTTACAAGTCCATGCAACAAAAATTCGTTATCTGTAAATGTTAATTGACTATCTGATCCTGATGAATTTGGTAGTTCGACTTGAGCAAACTCGGAATCACTACGGAATACTTTGTAACCTGTGATAGCTGATCCCCCATTGTCAGTTGGTGCTGTCCAGTCAAGTTCTATTGGTATTCCAGTTGTGGTCGTCAAGCCAGTTGGTGGTTGAGGTGCTACTGGGAATGAGTATGTTACTTGTAACTCAATATTATCGAGATCCAAATTTCTTAGACCTTGTGTATTGTATGGATCTTTCATAAATCCAATTCCCCATTCATCATCTCCTATTTGTAAATCAGTTTCAAAATCTGCTTCTGCTGTTGTTCCTAAATCCATTGTATAATCATCTGCAACTGTTTCAGCATCACAATCCCAATCATCTACAATTTTAGTTCCTAAAGGAATGTTTGTCCATTTAGTAGATCCAGTTTCCCCACTTAGATCACCATTATCATAAATTGCAATATCACAAGCAAAATTCCCTGCTGTTGTAACTAAAGTATCAACATCATAACGAATGTCAATATCTGATATTGATACTCCATCATCAATACTTGAAATATCCCAATAAGCCCATGATAAATAACAAAAATGAGCATTAGAACCAATCCAAGCTGTATTAGCTCCCCAAGCATCGCCAGTACCACTATCCCAAGTCGTACAAGCATCATATCCAGAATACTCACTTCCGATTGTGGAATCTGTATATCCAAATGTTGGATCAATTTCCAGATATCCTACAAAGTTACCTGAAGCATAATCTAAATTAACTTTGTAATTCCCATCAAATATAATATTGACATTGGTTAGACTTTCAATACCAGTATCAAAGTCGTAATTCACACTGTCAGTTAATTGTAATATCTCAGCTTGGTTATCTTCAATGTATTGCCTATCAAAACTTTGACCGTTTAGTTGTGCTATGTTAATTGTGTTTTCCCCAATGGTTATACTTTCACCTGTATGTACAGTTTGACTTATCCCTAGTTCTTCTGTGCCATCATGCCATACCTTGAATGTTTCTTTGAAACCTTTGTTAATATCTAATCGAAGTTCTTGGACAAACTTATCGATTACAGCACCCTCAGTAATTGTTACCTCACCATTGAAATAACCTATGTTTGTTCCGTTGATATGTTTCTGTAATGTAAATGCTGAGTTGGTTGAATTGGCGTAAAACAATTCATCAGTTCCAGTGTATGAAATAAAAACATCTTCACTGATAGTATCAGTGATTACTTTAGTTGAAGTTAGAAACACACCGTCATTATATTCTTGTACGGTAACAGTACAAGCTTCATCATTTACTGGTAGGTTAGACCATACACCATTATCAAGATAAGATGCAACTGCTGATACACTTGGTATAACCTGATCACCATTGTAACCATTTTCATATATGGAATATGAACAAGAGTTTTTATCATAAACTAATGAACCAATGGAATTAGTATTGAAGATAACTTTCTCACCAGTATTTGATAGTGCATAATTCTTCCAGCCATTATCCATTATTCTTTCGGGGTGCGAGTTCCAAATAGCTTCACCAATAAAGTAATCTTCTCTTAGGTCATAGTTTTGTCCCTCAGTTTCTACTATCTGAGCAAACGCAGTTGGTACAGATACCACTAATAATAATGGTATCAGGTACAGGACAGGATTCAATCTCTACCCCTAGCTGATGCTACCATTAAGACTTTGATAACTAGAATGAATATACCGATACTTGGAATCAATGGTATCAAATATTGTGTGGTTTCTTTGGTCTGATTATACATATCAATCCATTCCTGTGTCATTGAACCGTTAGTAAGATTACCTTCCATGACTGTGAATACAGAACCAAGTATCATTGGTGCGATAGTGAACATGACACCGTAAGAGATTATAAAGAGTATGACAGAAAATCCTAGAAAGATTAGACTACTCATGCTAACTAAAAGTGTGGAGTGTACTTATTAAAGTTATTTAAAAAAGTAAAGAGTATAAGTTTTTTAGGCTTATAACATCTTGACTACTGTCAAAATTACGACTGCTGCAATTACAATCAAGACTATGATTAATAATGCGTAAGCATTTTGTGTTTGCTCATTGTTTGCTTCACATTGGGCTGCCCAACCAGTTTGGGTTGCACCTGATGTGGTGTCGTAATCTGAGAGGTTAGTACAGTCTTGGACGCTGTTCCCAAGAATCTGAGTACCAATACCCAAAAGTATGGCGATGCCTATAAAAGCACCAACTAATGCCATAATGTTATTCTCGACCATTATGATTACTCTCAAATAATTCTAGTATATAATGTTAAAGTAAACTCTAGGCGTAATGAATACATTTTCCATTGTTTTTTTTCTTACCTTTTGAATGATTACAGTTCATACATAACACTTGCCAATCTTCAGGGTATTTTTTATATTTTCTATAATATTCTAAAATAAATCCAACTGGATTAGATTCTTGTTTTGATTCCTTTCTACGTTTACCACCGTCATTATTAATGTGGTCAAGAGTCATAAAATCATATTCAGTTTCATTACAACATTGACATTTTATTTTACCATCACAATAGTGAAGATATACCTGTAACTTTCTTTCTTGTCGTCTACATGAAATACACTGTCCGTCTTTAGTTCCTTTTCTTCTAAAATTACCACAAGTTATACATTCAATGTGTACTCTATGGTATTTATCAAAACACTGTGAACATGATTTATATCCAGCATTGAAACATAACTTCCCACAGTGAGAACAGTTTATTCGACTTGATGTTAATTGTGCTTTTTTATTATTACACCTTTTACACATTTTATTTGCAATTATTTGTAATGGTTTACCTGAAACAGTTGTGTCACGATTACAGCCTATACATGATACACCTTGAATACATCTTCCTAGATTTGGTTTGTATGGAATTTTTTTACCTATATAATCAGGGTTATATTTTAGACCATTTAAACAGGAAAAACATAAGTCATATCCATTTATAGGTTTAACAATATTACAATGATAGCACTCTCTTATTGAACGCCCTGAATTATCCATGTAGAAACATATACTTTCCTGTATTAATTAGTTTCTTGTACGCCAAATAACCATAGTTGCAATCAGTCCAGTAAATGCTACGGCAACCAATGTAACTGCATACACCAAGAAAGTATCTGGGAAGAAGGTGTAACTTATTGGAAGGAATAACAGACCAATGAGAATTGGATATAACACATTGTGATATTTTATGTAAGACATGATGATAAAGATAGTAACAATAATCATAGAGAAATAACCACCAGTGACATATTCAAATGGCATTAGTGCAAAGTCCAAGTAATCCTCGTTAGCTCCACAGTTATCCCACATCTGTGCACCAGCCGTCATGTTCATAAAGCATGGTTGAAGTGATTCGTCACCTGTAATAGTTACGGTACTTTGAGCATAGGCTTCATTAGATATAAAAGATACTGCCAGTATTGCTAATATTATATACCAGTACACATTCAATCATCAGCCGTTCTAGTATTAAGGTTGTTCGATAGGTTCAACTTCAATCAATACTGGTTCTATTTCTTCTTCAGGTTGAACTGGTTCTACTGGTGGTTCAGCGTCAGGCATTATAATAATTGGGTTTGCTTCCCTGTGTTCATCTACTATGCTTTGTGCAGTTGAAGACAGTGTGTCATAATCAACCTCACCTGAGTCAACTGCTATTCTAAGACTTTCAGAGTTAGGGTATTTTGACATGACAGTCTGATCATCAATCTGACCTAATGTTGGCATTGACATACCACCCATTATAGAGTCCAAGTGTCCACCGTCATACACAATGTAACCTATTGCACCTACCATACCTATTGCCATAAAGATAGCCACAAACTTAATCCATGCTTGTTTAGTTTGTAAAGGTGTGTTGGTTACCTTCTTGTGTTCCATGTCGGTTCTTTGATATGAAGACACAACTGTACCCATGAATTTAGGGTCTGTTGCAATAAGGTCTTCTTGAATAAATTCTGATACTTTCTTTAATGGTGTAACAATTTCCCTTACGTCCAAGTGGTCTAAATAATTAATCATGTTCATGGCTTCCTTTGAATATCTTTCGTTAAGTTCTGTCTGTGCTTGAACTTTCTCATAGCCTTGAATCTTGTCAATCAGTTCAGACAACTTGTGTGATACAAAGTCGTCACGTTCCTTTGAACCAAGTATCTTGAATATGTTTGCCAACATACCGTCAACCTTTGGAAGTTTATTCAATTCTAAAATAATCTCTAGTTCCTTTGACTCGGAACTTAAAGGTAAGTGATGAGTTATATCATATTGTAATATTCTAAATGTCTTAACCATTGACTCTCTGTATTGTAATATTCTTCTGCCGTCAATCTTAAAGGCATAAACATCACCGTCAATGTCTGTGATAAAGTAATCACCGATAACGTGTTTGATTGGAACAAAATGTACCCTGTGTGAAGCGTCAGAAATAATTGCAGTTATCCATTTCGGTGACAGTAAATCTCTACCATGTAAAACGCCCATCTTATCATATTATCTTAGAGGTATCTATTTAATTATATCGCCCTATCCCGTAAAGGACAGGGCGTGAATAGTGAGGGCGACACCATTCAAACTTAATTATATTAATGACTTTTTATTCTTTTTCTCTTGTTTTCTAAAGCTAGTGAACGAACCTGTGATACCAAGATCCTTATATTTTTTAGATAATTCTCGATCAACTTCTCGCCATTTTTTAGATTTATCTCTATGATATTTTTTAGATTTAGCCACTATATAATTTCCAAACCACTATCCTTTTAAGGTTATAGTAACCACAACATACAGGGCTATGATTCCACAAAGCGAACCTGAACACAAGGACTTAGTTGACGTACTGGTTCAGTCAGTTCAACGCATAGAGCAAGTCCCACAAGAGGACGGTTCGTTTGAAAAGTCTTTGGTCATTGACCCAAAGTCATTATACTACAAGACGTTAATCGTAGCCTCGCCTCACCTCGCAAGGTTCGTACTGGAACTAGAACAGTTTCAGAATTTATCTACACAATGTTATAATTTTATGTCAAGAAATAAAGCCAACGCTTTGTCAGCACAAGTCAAAGAATTAGTTATTGCTTATCAATATTCAATAGATTCCAAATCCTCAGAATCCATCAGAGAAAACGGTTCTGCACAAAGTACACTCATAGATAAGATTGCAAGAAATAAGATTGAACGTTCCTACCAAGTCAAGGGTGAGAAAAGACGTTCATTCCTTGATGCCATGATGGGTAAGGACAAAGAAGATGATATGGATAGTGACTAATCAAGACATTCTTGATGAACGATTAATTGTTTCTGTCTAGGCTTTAACGGTTTGTTACAGCATGGACAGTACGAATACATTGGTTCAGATTTGTTAAACTTCATTCCACTTGTCACCCTTCTTCCATTCAAACTCATGGTGATGAACTACCATAACGTGTTCTGAAGTAACATCAGCATTGGTGCTGTTAAAGTCACATTTTGCACAACGGTAAACTGTCATTCCCAGTCCTTCTCTAAATGTTTCTTTACGTCTTTTATTGTGTATTTCTTGTACTGATAGTTGTTATTAGTCCACTTTCGTTTAGAGTATCTTCTATGGAAACATGACTGACAAACATGAGTACCTTTGTCATGTATTAGATATGTTGCAACTTCCATACAATCATAACAGATTTTCATCTCAGTGGTTCCCCATTAAATGACACCAGCAAATACATTCCTTTTCTGAACAAAATGAATGTAGTACACTTTTGCACCTAGATGAAATAAATGTGTCAAGACTACTCATCATTTACCACCCCTGACAGTTTCTTTCTTAATCTAGTGTTTTTTGGAATCAAGTCATAATGTGTAGCTATTGATTCCAGTGTAATCAGTTTCTTTTCCCTACACTTGTTTAGATACTTTAAAGACGATATGACATTAGGATTATACACTGTCATACCCTCGACATACATATTGAGTTTGACGGAAGCTAACCATGTACCCTTGCCAAACTTTTCCTCGCTTTCTTCACAGAACTGTGCAATAGGCACTTCTGATTCAAGTTCGCCTGAAGTTGTAGCTTCAGAGCATTTTGAACAAATCGGGTCTTGCCACTGTCTAGTAGGTGACACAATAAAACGTAACGAATTTTCATTCCAAAACATCACAGGTATGAACGGTTTTCTATATTCATATTTGAAAAGTTCACCCTCTTTTGATATTCTCATAAGCCAATACTTTTTGGTGATAGCTAAATGTCTGTACTTCTTAAAATCCATGATTTTTTGCTGGTATTTTTTACCAAACATATTAATCAAATTTTCATTTTCTGAAGAATCTACTGTGGTAATATACTTAAAATCAGCAGACCTAAGATACTTGTCCAAACCCATAGAATAGTGATAGTTCATCATTACGATAATCTTAACGTCCCGTCCCTCGTCCAAGTGTCTGATTGTGGTTACGGCTGACTTTACCATCTCAATTTGTTTCTTGTTTGC
>Ga0233427_10003402_pt1 | contig 13988 bp, 14 predicted proteins | sample SI_118_April2016_5_FD_179885 | JGI IMG/M metagenome (GOLD analysis project Ga0233427, IMG submission 179885) | Seawater microbial communities from Saanich Inlet, British Columbia, Canada - SI_118_April2016_100_MG | ecosystem: Environmental > Aquatic > Marine > Inlet | place: Canada: British...
TTATTTTTTTCTTCTTCTTTTTTTAGTTCGGCTAATTGTTCTTTAAGAATAGGGATATATTTTTTTTTACTTTGAAATAGTTTTTTTTTTGGAGGTTCGGCATCAAAACTATATATTTCTTTTTTTAATTCTTTAATTATTTCAGCTTCTGCAGATTTATCATGATTATCTGCAACAGATATCGTTGAAAAATTTAAACTTAGGAATAAAGCAAGCAGAGCAGTAGTAATAATTTTTAAAAATTTATTCATTATTTAAATATTGTATATTCTTTATACTGATATTTCAGTAAATTATTCTTAATATAAACTTTTTTAATGTCTTCAATTTTACTATATTTATCTAACCATTTAATGTTATTTTTTGATCCTACAAAAAAGAGATACTCATCAATACTTTCTTTATTAATCTTTTCTGGAAAATATATTTCATATTTAGCATTTTTGGGAAGTTTTAAGTCTTTAGCTTTAATGTAGTTATCTTTCTCCAAGTCATTTGGGAATAATTTAACCACTTGATAGTCTTTATCTTCATAGGGCAAAATTTGAAATATTGTTAGATACATTGGTTTATTTAATTCAACATCAATTGTTAAATTATCACCATCTCTAAAATTATATTCATTAAGCATTACGTTAAAATCAAAACTGGGGTCCAGTTCTTGAACACTTTTTTCTACATTTGCTCTAATTTCTATTGAACAAATATTGTATTGTTCTCCATTATCTAACTTTTTTGATGTTTCGGTTTTATTAATTTCTTTTAAATTTGTAATTACCCCACCAAAGGAACTTAGAAAAAATTGATTTCTTTCACAATTTGTTTTCCCATCAACAGTGGAGCATTTTTCTAATTCTTCAGAAGAAATTGTTTGTCCCAAAACTTTCTCAAGAGCTTTTAGTTTTGCTTTTTCTGTTGCAAGCTTACATCCTTCGTTTCTAGATATGTCTCCAAGATAACTATACTCTCCTTTGGCAGTAACAATTTCTGCATATGAGAGATTAGAAAATAAAAGCAACACAATAGTAAAAAAAAGAGTTCTCATTATTCTTTAACTTGTACAGCTATAAAAACTACACTCGGAAGCATCTTTTTATAGATTGTAGATTTATCATATTTCGCTCTGCTAACAGGAACAGATCTTTTATGTTCAAAAACTTCTTTAATCATATTACTTTTTATAGCAATACCCATTGATGTAGGAATGTTTCCAGTTTCATCCATTATCTTTTTCTTATCTAAAGCTGCAACGCTTACACCAACTAATTTTCCATTTAGATTAAAAATAGGGCCACCACTATTTCCTGAATTAATATTTGTTGTGGTTAAAAATATTCCAGCTACATCGTCATAAACTTTACTTATAATGCCTTGGGTAATTACCGGTTTATCATTTCCAAAAAAGCCAGTCATTGGATAACCGATACTTATTACGTCCATTCCAGCCTCTGGATCAGTAAAGTCTTTTTCACCAATAGAATACTTATTTTGATATGGGCTATCTAATTTTAAAATAGCTAGATCGTAATTTTTTGATACAGCTGCAATTGTTGCATTAGATATTTTTCCCAAACCATTTCTAACTGCAATTTTTGTTGCACCTTTAATTACGTGATGATTGGTTATTACATAATTACCTTTACTTACAATAAATCCACTTCCAGTAAAATCATATGCAAAATCAAACTCTTCAAAATGTGGAACTGGTTTTTTTTCATCATAATTAGTTACTTCTTCATCTTCATATTTATTACTTTCTTTCGGTTTTAAAGTTCTAACTTTTGGTTTCTTATCAAAATATTTTGGATCAACTGATAATATCCATTGTTTAATTATTTTGACTTGGTATCTATTTTTATAAAATTCGTAATGTTTGAGAACTTTATACTTATATTCTATTGCTTTTTTACTATCTCCAATAGCAAGGTAAAGATTTCCTAATTCATTAAGGGTTTTAACGCTAGTTGGGTTAGTGCTAATAAATTTTTCTAATATCTTTATCGCAGCTTCATTATCATCAAAAGAAGAATAAAAACCAGCTAATGCTAAATTTACATCAGCATTATTTTTTTGATTAGAATAAAGATTGTTTAAAATTTCTAAAGCTTCATCCTTGTCACCAATTCTAGTTTTGGCAATTGCTAAAAGTATTTTTGGTCTGATTAAATTTTGATTAACACTTAATGATTGATTGGCATATACGATAGTTTGATCTAAATCACCTTGTAGCATTTTAACTTCAGCTAAACCAAGCATCGTCATAGATTCAATATTTGAATTAAGAGACATAAAAGACTTGTCATAAAACTCTTCTGCTTTAAGAGGCTTATTTATTTTGAAATAAATATCACCAAACAAAAGGTTTATTTTGTCTTGTTCAAGATCATTTGAAATTTTAATTTTCTTTAATTTTTTAATAGCCTCATTAAGATTATCTCTATTAATCTCAGATCTAACCTCTTTCAAATTTTCATTGAAACTTGCTGCATTAGCAATTTGGAAGTTAATCAGAATTGAGAGAAAAAAGACTATAATTGTGTGTTTTAAAGATAACATTTTCATATATTAGGATAACATTGAATAAGGTCAACTACCTAATAACCTTCAAATACCTCTTATACTTTGTTAGAATAATAGCATGAAACGTTTACTAGCATATTTGTTCATCATTCTTGGTTTGGGATTCACGTTTAATGTTAGTGCTGATAGCAACAAACCTATTATTATTCCGACACATAATTGGTCAGGTCAGATTGTGATGGCATATGTCATTGGTGGAATTTTTGAAGAAATGGGAAACAATATTAAATATGTTAACACTGATAGTCAGGCTGTCTATGAGTCTGTAAGAAAGGGTGATGTTTCTATATCTCACGAAGTTTGGGAGTCTGCTTTTGGGAGGTCATTTCAAAATGCTTTGAGTAAAGGTGGTTTAGTTGATGCTGGTTTTCATGCTGCACCTACAATTGAAGACATGGGTGTTCCATCTTGGGTAATTGAAAAAAATTTATGTCCTGGTCTTCCAGATTGGGAGGCGTTAAAAGATTGCCCACATGTTTTTGCAAGACCTGGCTCTAATGGTAAGGGAATTTTTTTAGAAGGACCTAAAAGTTGGCATGGTGATTTAATCCCTCAAAGAATTAAAGCTTTAGGATTAAGTAATAAATATAAAGTTAAGTTTGCTGGAAGTGCTGATGCATTATGGGCTGAACTTTTTGACGCTAAAAAAAAAGGAAGAGGAACCATTATTTTTAATTGGTCACCAAATTTTACTGATGCTGAAGGATTTACTATGATTAAGTTTCCAAAATATTATAGGGGTTGCAGACCTGAAGATGGAGGTAGTGGCGCATGTGGATCACCATCAGGTTGGTTAAAAAAAGCTGCTAGTTCAAAATTTGTACAAACACACCCTGATGCATATCGAGTATATAAAAAAATTTCATTTACGACAAAAGACATGGGTAAAATGTCTTACTATGTTGATGTTGAAAAAATGACCCATGAAGATGCTGCAAAAAAATGGTTAAAAAAAAATAAATATAAGTGGCAATATTGGTTGGGCAGAACAAATGTTGCTTATAACGCTTTTGACCAACAAGAAATAGACCAGGATAGTTTTTATCAAACAACTACAAAAATCGTAAAAAAACAGAAAAAAAAAGTTGAAAAGAAAACAGTAAAAAACATAGATACAACTCAAGAAGAGTTTACTCCTAAAACTGAAAATTTAGATCAAAGCCCACCACGAATTGAAATAGCTTCTGCTATTACTGTTAATGATACCGATTATGAAATACAAGGCTCTGTCGAGGACAACTCACAAAAAATCTATATTGAAGCAGAGGGAAGGCCAGTTAGTGTCATAAATGGAAAATTTATTATAAGAAGATTTAGTCCTATAGATGAGCAAATTTCTATTGTAGCCATTGATCAATGGGGGAATAGATCAAAACCAAAAATTGTTCAAGTTACTATTAATTTACAAGATACAAGTATTGCTGAAAAATTAGAACCATTAAATCCTTCAGTACTTAATAATAAAGAGTCTAACAATTCAGTAGCACTTATTATTGGTATTGAGAAATATAAAAAATCTCCTGACGCAACTTATGCTAACTTAGATGCTAAGTATTTCAATGAATATGCAAGAAAAGGTTTTGGTATTAAGCAAAAAAATATTAAATTATTAGTAAATGGTGATGCAAATTTGATTGATACAATCACAATTTTAGAAAAATGGCTTCCTGCTAAAATTAAACCTAATGAAACAAATCTCATTATATTTTTTGCTGGTCATGGTTTAGCATCAAATGATGGTAAGGAATTGTTTTTGCTACCTCAAGACAGTGATCCAGATTTGCTTGCAAGAACTGCATTATCGAGAACTGAATTATTTGAAATCATTCTTAAATTTAAACCAAAATCAGTAACTATGTTTTTCGATACTTGTTACAGTGGACAAACACGAGAAGAAGAAACGTTACTAGCATCCGCTAGGCCAATTAGAATAGTTGCTGATGAACAAGAAGGAATTCCAGATAATTTTACAATCTTTTCCGCATCACAGTTAGATCAAATTTCATCTGGTCTTAAAGATGCTAAACATGGAATATTTTCATATTACTTAATGAAAGGCCTTGAGGGCAAAGCTGATGCTAATAATGATAAAGATATTACTAATGGAGAGTTACTTGCTTATATGGATCTTAATATATCACAAAAAGCGTCTGAACAAGCTAGGTCTCAAAATCCATCTCTTGCAGGGGATCCTGATAAAATATTAATGAGTTACCGATAATGAAACGCTTTCTAGCATATCTGTTCATCGTTCTTGGTTTGGGGTTAACGTTTAATGTTAGTGCTAATGCACAGAGAGATGTAATTTTTTGTCAAAATAATGAATCTAAATCATATTCATACATAGCAAATAGTAAAAAATGTTGGAACGACAAATACAAAATTATTTCAGAACAAGAATATATATTTACTTTTTTACATGGTAATTCTGATTTAAGCCGTGCGCAAAAAGTTACATTAAAGAATGATTTGAACACATTATACTCAGATTATAGTAGGAATAATTTAGATAAAAATAGAATTCTCAATATAATAAAAAATACGAATAAACTAAAACCTTACCTTAAGATAATTAATAATTTAAATAAAACCCAAACAGCCAAAAAAGAACCAAGCCAAACGCAGGAGGTAGTTAAAATTGTTAAAGTTAAAGACATATTTTTAAATAACTCTGCTTGGCAAATTTATGGAAGCAGAAAGGAATTAAAAAATATAGGAGGTAAGACACTTGCTTTTATTGATAATAATGAGTGTCGTATAGAAAAAAATATTCCATCAATTATTAAGAATATTAACTACAAAGGATCTTGGAACATACCTTGCTCTTGGAAGGTAATTGGAAATACTGTTTTAGTTGAAATTAAAAATCATACATTTTCACTTAAATTTACTAATGAAAATCAACTTAAGGGTGGAATTCAATTAGATAAAATAAATTTAACTTCAGATCAAAAATTTAAACTTTCTAAGGGTAAAAAAACCCAAATCGCCAAAGCAGAACCAAGCCAAACGCAGAAGGTAGCGAAGAAGGAAAAGAAAAAATCTAAATGGATTACTAAAAAAACTACTACCGAAGATAAAACAATAAAGTCAAAAACTAATAAAGTTTTAGGGCAAGAGAAAGCAAAAATAACAACAGATAAAAGAGATAATGATGCACCTATTCTAATAGTAGATGAAAATATTACTGTTAATAGCAGCTCATATTCATTTATTGTTAAAGCTAAAGATAAAGGTTCTGAAAAAATTTTTATTCAAGTAGACGGAGTTACTTCTGAATTTAAAGACGGTATATTTAAAATTGACAGATTTAGTCCTGTTAATGAAAAAATAACAATTGTAGCTATTGATCAATGGGGTAATAAGTCCAAAGCTAAAACTGTTAATATCAAAGTTGATATAAAAGATACAATTGTAGCTAAAAAAATTGAAAAACTTAATCCATCTAAATTAAAGGTAAAAAAATCAAGAAATAAGGTGGCATTAATTATTGGTATTGAGGATTATTCACAGTCACCAAATGCTACCTTTGCTAACTTAGATGCAAAATATTTCTATGAATATGCATCAAAAGGTTTTGGGGTTAAAAAAGAAAATATTAAACTAATGATAGATAAAGAGGCTACTTTGATTAAATCAATTGGGGTTTTATCTAAATGGCTGCCCTCAAGAATTAAATCAGGTGAAACAGAATTAATCATATTCTTTGCAGGTCACGGTCTAGCTTCTAATGATGGAAAAGATTTGTTCTTACTGTCTCAAGATAGTGATCCAGATTTATTAGCTAGAACAGCTCTATCAAGAACTGAATTATTTAAAGAGATTATTAAGCTAAACCCTAAGAGTGTGACAATGTTTTTAGATACTTGTTATAGCGGTGTATCAAGAGATGAGAAAACTTTACTAGCATCAGCAAGACCAGTTAGAATTATTGCAAATGAACAAGATACTCCAGATAATTTTACAATCTTTTCAGCCTCACAGTTAGATCAAATCTCATCAGGACTTAAAGATGCAAAACATGGAATATTTTCATATTATTTAATGAAAGGGCTTGAGGGTAAGGCTGATTTAAACAAAGATAGAAACATTACTAATGGTGAGCTACTTGCTTATATGGATGAAAACGTAGCGCAGAAAGCATCAGAGCTTGGTCGTCAACAAAATCCATCATTAAGTGGTAACGAGAATAAGATATTATTGAAGTACTAAATACAATGACAAGAATATTTCTAATATTAATAATAACCTTAAGTTTTCAATCATTAACAAAAGCTGATGTTATTAGTGACTTTCAAATAGAAAGGATGAGTATTGGAGATAGTTTATCAGACTATTTTACAAAAAAAGAGATTAGAGTAAAAAGAAAAGAGCGAATTAAATATCCAAATAGCAATAAATTTACTGCAATTACTTTTGATGAACATCCTAAGTTGAAAGTTTATGATAGCGTCCAAATAAACGTCAAAACAAAAGATAAAAAATATATTATATATTCAATATCAGGTATTAGTTATTTTGATAATAATATTAGTAAGTGTAAAGAACAAATGAAATTAATTTCAAATGAATTAATTGAAATTTTTTCTAATGCATCAAATATAAATCAAACAAAAAAACATGAATATGATAAATCTGGTGAAAGTTTAATATATCAATCTATATTTGATATGGATAATGGTGCTGAAGCAAGAGTTGAATGTTATGATTGGTCAAAAAAAATGTTTAAAAAACACAATCTTGAAGATCAATTAATTGTATCAATTCTCAGTGATGATTTTTCTTATTTTATGGCTAATGAAGCTTACAAATAATCAAGTGCAGGACTCATAAGCTTGTGGTCTCTATCCACATTCTACTTCACGCGACCCTCATTACAACTTAGTAGAAATCTTGACACATATACGACACAGTGAGAAAGTGTTTATTATGAAGAGATTATTACTAGTTCTACTCTTAACACTTACCTTTCAGTCATGGACTATGGCTGACGGCATTGAAGACTTTGAAATTAAAGGTATTAGTTTAGGTCAAAGCCTTTTTGATCATTTTGTTAAAGAAGATGTTTTATATTATGATGCATATGGGACCAAATGGCTTAACCCAAAATTTAAAAGTGTTACTTTAAATTTAAAAAAAAGTGGGAAAAAAACTTTTTCAAGATCACCAAAATTTGATGAGATTGACTCTATTTATGATGCAATTCAAATTACTTGGAAAATAGATAATGCAGGAAACGGAGACTTTAATAATTTTAAAGTGCAGGGGCTTTCTGGCATATTATATTATGAAACAGTAAATAATAATTGTGCCAATGATGCGAAAGAAGTAATCGAGGTTTTTAACAGTTTATTATTAAATACAAATTACACGTTTGATGATGTACCAGAAAAACCTTTCAACAAATTAGATAATACTGGAAAATCGACCAATAAACTATCTCGTTATAATTTGATATCTGGAGAGGGTATTATGATTGACTGCACATATATAAGAAACAATGAACTTATAAAAAAGGGTAAAAAAAGTTTTCTTAGAGTTAGCCTTCATTCAAAAGAAGTTAGAGATTTTTTATCTCCAACTGGAAATTTAAAAGATTTTTTAATTGAAGGAATTATAACAAATAAAAGTCTATTAGATTATTTTTCTTTGGAAAATATCCAATATAAGCAATTTAACGCAAGAACAAAAGATTATTTATATTCTAAATTTACTAAAAATACTAACAATCTAGAAATCTATGATGAGTTACGAGTTCATTATAAAGAAAATGATAATAGTTATAAGATAAAAGGTGTTCAGGGAATGCTTTATTTTTGGGATAAAAAAGATGAATGTTTATTGAAGCAAAAAGAAATATCCAAGGAAATTTTTGAAGATTTTGAAAATAGAGATATTCAAAAGCTCACAACAAAAGTAATAGATAAAACTGATAAATCTGGAGAAAGTTTTGAATTTTATACTGTCATAAGGTTTCCTAAAGGGGGACTTATTGCTGTATCATGCAGTATTTGGTCAAAAAAAATGAAACCAATTAATACTTTGACAGTTTCAATTTATACTGGAGATTATAAATAAATATCCATCTCTTGCAGGCGATCCTGATAAAGTTTTATTAAGGTATTAAATTTTAAATCACGATATATACACTTATAAAATATTATTGCCTGAACTGTGAAGAGCGTAAGTGGATAAAGACTAACGGCTCACTAAACAATCGTATTGGTTATATTTGTGTTGAATGTTATAATGCCAACATATGGGCAAACAAGGACAACCAAAGATATTATTCTTTGTTAAATTTATTATCGCATACAAAGTAATTCAGTATCAAAAAAGATACAGCTTAACACCAAGAGCCGCTTGGTTAAAATTAACTACTCACAAATCATTTGAAAGTTTAATGCATGAACATTTTAAAAATAGAAAAGATAATTTATTAGAAAATCTTTTAGGGGGACCTAGTGGACACTATCCAGACATTAAAGACGCTAGAATTAATTTTTATAAAAACCATATAAGAAAAATAGTGCAGCAGTTTCCTAAATTAAAAATATATACACCCAAAGAATACAAAGCTTATTTGGTTAAAATTAAGACCAATAAGACAATGGGTCTTGGATCTCTAAAGAATACCACCAAAAGAGTCCGTAAATCCTAGTAACTAAATAATAAGTATCCCTATAGTTTTAAAGGAGAATTTGCTCAAACCTAAGAATGTTTGATTTTAAATTTAATAAAGCGTTCTACAACCCAGCTGAACTACTAAAGGTTGTTCCCGTTCCTAAAGCTACATTTTATTCATGGCAGGCTGATTGGATTTCTAAAGGGAATGATCCGAAACTAATGGGCAAGATTTTAGTTAAAGGTACTTCAACTGTTTTTTGGAATGGACCAATATTTTTAAATTGGCTTTATGAAAATAAATTCAACATGGAAACTAAATATGATTATGAGGCAGAGGATAAGAAAAAAGCAGTACTCGTAATCTCTAAACTAAAACAACAGAAAGAGTAATTATTATTATGAATAAAAAACTAACAATCGACTTAAGTAGAATGTCAAAAGGTCATAACGGAGTAACGGGTAGAGAGTATGACTACTGTGTTTACATAGATCCAAAGAGTGATGAAATGTACGAGATACAGCTCATTAAACTCAACTTTCCTTCTACTAAAGCCACAATTAAGGAGGCAATAAATGAAAAAAGGCTCACACAATAATATAGAGGAAAAAATGTCCGGTGGTGGAGGTAATTCTCCGTCACTGGATATGGAACAATTTATTAAAATGGCAGACAAAGAAAAAATAGAATTCTCGATAGAAAACGATTTGTTTGAAACGCTAGAGAAGCAATGGCTCGAAGAAAGAGAGCCCGGCGAACCTTTTGATAGCTGGCTTAATAGAACACCAGTTGAAGCTCTTAGACGTATAGAGCTTAAGGGTGGAGGTAAAGTTATCGACTTTGCTGAATATGCAAAAATGAAAGATGCAGATGTTAAAGAAATAAATTTAGCTGCAGCATTTGAAGATGGAAGAACAGTTTCATCATTATCAGAGAAGGACAAAGAGATGGTCCGTAAATTATTACAAATGAGTGGAATAGGGAGAAAAGAATAATGAAAATTTCAGAATATAACCAAATGATGACTTACCTAACTAGGCCAAATTCAAAGTAGGAGATGAAAGAATGAATAATGAAAAAAAAATAGTAGAAAAATACAACAGATCTATTGGAGTAAAAAAGGAACCATCGTATCCAGGAGCTACACCACAACAGTTCGGAAAATTAGCTGAAAGATTAGAACGCAATAGACAACAACAAGGGAAGGCAACTAGAGTTGATGAGTTTAAAAAAGGATTTAATAAAGTTAAAAAACTAATCAAACAATCCACACCAATAAAGATAGATATACCCACAGTTACTATCCCCGATCCTATTATAAAAGATCCACAGCAGGAGTTACGTACACAGAGATTTAATAAAATGGTTGAAGATTCACAACGGGAAAAGCTGCGTGAACAGTCATCAGGGCTAGCCGGTCTTATTAGAAAGAAATTTATATAAACCAATGGCAAATAGAAACACAAAATATAAATCTATATCGGTCAACACCTACTGCTACAGCTCACTGGAAAGAGTTAGAGATGATATTCAAAAGCAAAGAGATCAATCTGGAGATTGGACAACAGAGTTAGCAGCTTGCACGATACCAAATGCTATAGAAATAATGGCAGACCAATACTTACTGGTGAGGGCAATACTGCATGATTAACAGCAAATGGCACAATATATCAATAAAAGCAGAGAGTTTTAAGCAGCTTCAGGAAATTCAGAAAGAAATACCAATTCGGGCAAGCATACCACAGACAATTGAATGGCTAATTTTAGTTGGGGCAAAACAAATAATCAAAAATAAAAGTGAGTTATCTAATGACAGCAGAAAAGAACGCAAGAATATATAAAACTAAATTTAATGGATCGGATCAATTCTATTTGGCAGATCCAAATAAAGTAACGATAAAAAAAAATGGTGGCAAAAGATGGGGCTGTAAAAAAGAATTTTCCCTTAGCCTGGAGCCTAGTTTAGAAGCCCATTTGAATGGTATTGCATTAACAGATGGTTATGGAGATACTGGAATCAAAGGTGTTGTTCTTCCACCAATAAGAAAATCAGATAATAAATGTTTATGGGGTGCAATAGATGTTGATGGAGAAGTATATAATAATGATGAAATTAAAATTAAGCTGCTGGACAAGGCCTCTAAATTAAACTTACCACTCATACCTTGCTTCTCAAAATCAAAAGGATTACATTTTTATATATTCTTTAGTGATTGGACAGATGCTCAATTAGTAATAGATATTCTACACACTTTCCTACACAAGTTAGATTTACCACCAGAGACTGAATGTTTTCCAAAACAAGCAATTGTCAAAGATACGGGTAATGGAATAATGCTGCCTTTTATGAAGGGTGTAGGTAATGATTTTATAAGGTCATTCAATGAAAAAAAAATTTTCACTGGGAGACTAGAGGAGTTTGAACTATCGATCATTGATAATGTAGTTAATGCTGCTGAAATAAAAATTGAGTTACCACAGCCACAAGTAGTGAAGACAGATACTGCTATTGATGCAGATGATGGAGGACTAACTAAATTACAAATTCTTAGTGGGTTAAAAAATAAAACTATAGAACAGCACCCATCAATGGGAGGCAAATACCACAGTTGGATCCAGGTTGTTATAGCGAAAGCAATTAAACAAGGTTACGGAGATAATGAAATATTGGAACTTATTAAACAAGTACACGAAGACGGCAGAGGCATTGGTTATAAATGGCCGGAGAGTTATCAGAAACAAATTAATTACGCTAGAGGAGACACAAGACTTAATAAAAAGAATCCCGGTGAAACAAAGATTTTAGAAGGTAAAAGTTTTGAAAATGCTGTTGCCTATGAAGCAATAGAAAGAGCATACTGTTATATTATGGGAAACGATATGTATAATAAGTTTGGGACAAACGAATTCTACAAGGATACACAAATAAATAACTTTCATAAGCATGAAGTTTTTATAAAAAAGGGATCATTAAGTAATAAACTTTTATCTAGTTCAAGTTTTGCAAAAGCAGAAAAATTCATAACGAGTGCTAAATTTCCACCAGGACTATTAGAAATAGAAAAACCAGGAATAGTTCCGTTAATAGATGAAGGCACAGTGTTAAATATCTATATGCCAAATTACTTGGGACCCAAAAAGGGAGATGTTAAGTTTATTATTGAATTCTTTATCTGGCTTATTGGTGAGGAAAAATGGAAGATTATTGAGCAATGGGTAGCTTTTATGATCCAGTGCCCAGGTGAAAAAATGAAATGGGCCGTTGTACTTGTCTCTGTTGTAGAGGGAGTTGGTAAAGGATTACTAGCTAGAGTGTGTTCAAGAGTGCTTGGAGCTCATAATGTAAATGAAAATGCTAACTACAAACATTTAACTAATACACACAACACCCTATTAATTGGAACGCAGCTTCTAGTATTGAATGAAGTATCGCTTGGAGATTTTAAAAGTAAACAAGAAGGAACCAATACTCTAAAGAACTTTGTAGCTGATGATACTTACACTTGTAATATGAAGGGTAAGCCAATGCTAATCCTGCCAAATCTAACCAACATAATGTTATTATCAAATGACGAAAGAGTTGTTGGAGCTCCACAAGGAGGAAGAAGATATTATTTTTGTAATATAACTAGGACTGAGGTTGAAATTATCCAAAAATCAAAATCAGGATTTTATGACAAAGCCTGGAATTTTATAGATAGTGATAAAGGAGCAGCAGCACTACTTCATTATTTTAAGAAGGAAGTTCAAATTGTAGATCCAACAATATTCAAGAAGAGAGCACCACAGACTGATGATCTTGAAATACTAATAGAGCAAAGTAAGCACCCACTGCAAAAGAAACTAGAATTCGATTTAGTAAGAACAGATAACAAGAATAAAATATTTGATTATGCCTGGTGTGGACTAATGACTTTTGATGAATTGAATGAGAAATTAAACACCTCCGATAAAGATGAAACTAAAAGAATGGACTGGGGAAGCTTTGGAGATGATGCGTTATATAAATTTCTATCCGCTAACTGTGTTAAGTGGAATAATGGTGACAATACGAGACAAATCGAAGTTTATGGATCAAGACAAAGATATTATATTTTAGATGACACCAGATGCCCGATACCCGGTAAGAGTTACAAAGATCTTACACCAAAGGAACTAGAAAAAATCATCAATGACTATACTGGTGTAAAGCTAGCTATAAGAAATGAGGAAAAGAATTATCATGAAGCAAAGATAGAAATTAAAAAGGAAATAACACTTCTTAAAAATTGGATTAAAGATGATAAAGAATTGATGAAGGGAAAGACAGTTGATGAAGTTTATGACGCTATTAGAAAAAAAGAGATTGTAGTAATTACAAAATATTCAACGGAACGACTAAGTGCAATTATAAAATATGAAGATATCATTAAACAACAAATCAGAAGCCCACAACAAATACTAGATGATCGTATCAATGGAACTAAGACTGTTGGTCAGCAAACAGCAGATGAGCAGTTTGAAGATCAAATGTGGGGAGATATTATTTAGTGAATAATAATTCAAGACAAGCTAAAGGCCGATACCTTCAAAACATTGTTAAAGACAAAATAATTAAGCTATTTAATCTTCCTCCAGGATCAATAAGAACAAGTAACACTGGTGAAAATGGCGAAGATGTTAAGTTACTATCACTTACTGCAAGAAGAGCCTTTGCATATTCTGTAGAATGTAAGAATTCAGAGCAGCACTTGGGGCTATATAAGAATTTTAAGCAAGCTAAGAAACACAATCACAGAGAACC
>Ga0233427_10003403_pt1 | contig 13987 bp, 10 predicted proteins | sample SI_118_April2016_5_FD_179885 | JGI IMG/M metagenome (GOLD analysis project Ga0233427, IMG submission 179885) | Seawater microbial communities from Saanich Inlet, British Columbia, Canada - SI_118_April2016_100_MG | ecosystem: Environmental > Aquatic > Marine > Inlet | place: Canada: British...
AGACCGGGCGGCGCAAATTGACGCCGGAGCATCGCTTCAAGTCGCCCCAGGAAATGCGCGCCCTGTTCGCCGACCTGCCCGAAGCCATCGATAATACCCTGGTCATCGCCCAGCGCTGCGGCGTCATGGCCGAGGGGCGCCCGCCATTATTGCCGCGCCCGCCAAGTTCCGGCGACGGGCGCAGCGATTTCGAGATTTTCGAGACGCTGGCCAGCCAAGGGCTGGAAGCCCGGATGCAGGCTCAGATCTATACCGATACCATGAGCGAGGAAGAAAAAGAAGCTGCCGCCAAACCCTATCGGGAGCGCTTGGCTTACGAGCTCGGTATCATCGAGCAGATGGATTATGTGGGCTATTTTCTCATCGTCGCCGACTTTATCCAATGGACCAAGAGCCAGGGCATTCCGGTCGGGCCGGGCAGGGGCTCGGGCGCCGGCTCGGTCGCCGCTTGGGCTTTGACCATCACCGATCTTGATCCCTTGCGCTTCGGGCTGTTGTTCGAGCGCTTCTTGAACCCCGAGCGGGTGTCCATGCCTGACTTTGACATCGATTTCTGTCAGGACCGGCGCGACGAAGTGATCCGTTACGTGCAAGAAAAATACGGCGCTGATCGGGTGGCCCAGATTATCACCTTCGGAACTTTGCAGCCGCGCGCCGCGCTTCGCGATGTGGGCCGCGTATTGCAAATGCCCTATCCGCATGTGGACCGGATATGCAAATTGGTGCCCAACAATCCGGCCGCACCGGTCACGTTGAGCCAAGCCATCGACGGCGAGCCGCAATTGCAGGAGGAAATCAAGACCGATCCGACCGTGGCGCGGCTGGTGGAGATCGCCAAAAAGCTGGAAGGGCTATACCGGCACGCCTCAACCCACGCCGCCGGCGTGGTCATCGGCGACCGGCCATTGACCGAATTGATCCCGCTATACCGCGATCCCCGTTCCGACATTCCGGTAACCCAGTATTCCTGGAAGCCGGTGGAGGCTGCGGGTCTGGTCAAGTTCGATTTCCTCGGCCTCAAGACTCTGACGGTGCTGTCGACCGCGTTGGAATTGATGAAAGCCCGCGGCCACGAAATCGATCTTTTGGATTTGCCCTTCGATGATGCCAAGACCTTCGCGATGCTAGGCCGGGGCGCAACCACCGGCGTGTTCCAATTGGAAAGTTCCGGCATGCGCGACATTTTGCGCAATATGAAGCCGGACAGTTTCGAAGAGATTATCGCCATTGTGTCCCTCTACCGGCCAGGGCCCATGGACAATATTCCCAGCTATGTGGCGCGCAAGCATGGCCGCGAAGAGCCCGATTACCTTTATCCATCGCTGGAAGCGATCTTGAAAGAGACCTACGGCATCATGATCTATCAGGAACAGGTCATGCAGATCGCCCAGGAACTGGCCGGCTATTCTCTCGGCGGCGCCGATATTTTGCGGCGCGCCATGGGCAAAAAAGACCAAAAAGAAATGGACGACCAGCGCAAGCAATTCACCGACGGCGCCATGGCCAGGGGCGTGCCGGAAGCCAAGGCGTCGGAAATTTTCGATCAGATGGCCAAGTTCGCCGGCTACGGCTTCAACAAATCCCACGCCGCCGCCTATGCGCTGGTGGCCTATCAGACGGCCTATTTGAAAGCCAATTTTCCGGTCGAGTTCATGGCCGCCTCGATGACGCTGGATATCCATAACACGGACAAGCTGGCCACTTTCAAAGGTGAGCTCAAGAATATGGAAGTTCCTTTGTTGCCGCCCGATATCAATGTTTCCGGCGCGGTCTTTCAGGTGGAGGAAACCGGCGACGAGATCGGCGCCGTCCGTTATGCCCTGGCGGCTCTCAAAAATGTAGGCGAGGGCGCCATGGAAAGCGTCGTTGCGGCGCGCGAAACCGACGGCGCCTATACTTCCATCCACGATTTCGCCGGGCGCATGAATTCCAAGGTGCTCAACAAGCGCCAGTTGGAGAACCTGATTCGGGCTGGGGTCTTCGACCGCCTTGACAACAACCGCCACCGACTGATGGAGGGCGCCGAGCTTTTGATCCGCCACGCCAACGCGGCGCGGGCCGAACGGGAAAGCAATCAGATCGGCCTCTTTGGTGAAGAAGACCCGGTCGCCGCCGACGTACCCTTGCCTGAAACTCCCGATTGGCTGGAGGCAGACCGCCTTAAAGAGGAGTTCGGCGCCGTCGGCTTTTATCTGTCAGCGCACCCAATTGATTCCTATGGCCCAACGCTGGAGCGATTGCGGGCGGTGAGTTATCAGGACGCCATGACGGCGGGCAAGGACGGGCCGGTCCGCCTCGCGGGCATGGTAATATCGAAACGAGAGCGCGTGTCGCAAAAAGGCAACAAATATGCCTTCGTGCAGCTATCGGACAGTTCCGGCGAATATGAGGTGACGGTTTTTTCGGAAACCCTGACCGCTCACCGGGACCTGCTGGAGAGCGGCAAGGCGGTTTACATAAAAGGCGCCATTCAATTTACCGGCGAAAGCGTACGCATCACGGTGCAAAACATCGAAGATCTGGATCAGGCGACGGCGCGCACCGATATGGCGCTAAAGGTATTTATCGACGGAGCCGAGGCGCTCACCTCGATCAAGGAAGTGCTCGGCCAGGAGCCTAAGGGCCGGGGCGAAGTGGTTCTGATCTCGCGCCTGCAGGTGGAAAACCTGTCTGAAGAAGTTGAAATCCGACTGCCCGAAAAATATTCTGTATCACCGGCCATGGCACAGGCGGTCAAAGCCATCCCCGGCGTCGTCGAGGTGCGGACGGTTTAGGGGCTGCGCCGGGCGCCGATCAGGTGATGGTAAATCAGGTACACCGCGGTCACTGCGAGCGCCGAGTTCGCGATAATCGGAAGCTTCAGCAATATCAAGACTGCCAATACCATCCTGAGCACGATTCCGCCCAGCGACAGGCCCGTTTTGTCCTGGCGGCTTAGGGCACTGGCGACCAGATACAGCACCACAACCAACTTAAACAGGAGCCAACTCAGGGTGCCGAAATGGACGGTTCCGTCATATCCCGGTAAATAAGTTTTGTCGGCGCTGGCGCCACCTTCCAAGGATTGGGCTAGCTGCGCCTGTTCGATGAGCAACAATTCCGGATAGAAGGCGAAAACGAAGGGGATGGTAAACATAACAATTCCGGCGCGCACCGCCGCAAATCCCGTTGATAATGGCTCCGCCTTGGAGATCGTTGAGGCCGCAAACGCGGCTATGGCAACGGGCGGCGTTATGGCCGACGCCACGGCGAAGTAAAATATGAACATATGCGCGGTAAAGAATGATGTCCCAAGGGCGGCAAGCAGCGGACCGATGATCAATACCACGTTTACATAGGCCGGCAACGTCGGCATGCCCATACCCAGCAAGATGGTTGCGACCATGGTCACTACCAGCGCCAGCATCAGGTAGAGCGCCCCGTCGATGGTAAATTCGGCGCCGAAGAGCGAAAACGCCGACACCGATTTGAGCCAATTTAGGACATCAATGGTCAATATGCCGGTAAAATTGGTGAAATTGACGGAGACATCGATCAGAGCGACGGCGACCAGCAATAGGAATAACTCTGATATGATAACGCCCGCGTCGGCCAGCGCCGAAAGAATTTTCCGTGGTTTTTTGCGAATTTCGGGATCCAGGAACATTAATACCAGTAGCGTCATGACCGCCCAAAATCCCGCCGAGTCCGGATCGCCCGCCGCATTCTGATAGACCACTAGAAACCAAGGCATCTCTTTGCCCGCAGCCGGATCATATCCCACGAGGAAGCCAAGGAGCCCGGTGCCGACCGAATCTTTTGTACTCAAGAGCAAGACCAGGATGACCAGGATCGGCCCGAGGATCATGAGCAAGTTCAACCAGTCCCGTTTGGTAAGCTTCTGCTCCTCGGTGATATCGCCGACAGGTTCTATCTTCATGCGCCGGGATTCGAACACGACCATCAGGAACAGGCTGAAAAAATAGGCAACTGCGGGAATGAAGGCGGCAACAATAACGTCCGAATAGGGCACCGTCGAAAGGGCGGCCAGGACAAAGGCGGCGATACCCATAACCGGTGGCATAATTTGCCCGCCACTGGACGCAGCGGCCTCCACGCCGCCGGCGAATACTGGCCTGAAACCATTGCGGATCATCATCGGGATCGTCAATGTGCCGGTACCGAGAACATTGACCACGGGACCACCCGATATGGTCCCGAATACGGCCGAGCCGACAATGGCGGCATGGGCCGGCCCGCCGCGCAGCCTCCGCGTAATAACCACCGCCAATTTTATTAGGGAGTGCCCGCCGGCGGAAGCGCCGAAAAGCGCGCCCAATACCACATAGGGAAACACAACATTCATGGTGATATTCAGGAACTGTCCAAACAGGCTATTGGATTCCAAAATAATGGCGTTACGGGCGGCGACCACACCCGCCGAATAGTTGCGAACGCCATCGATAACCGTGCCGATCGACGTTGTTAAATATCGGTTGTCGGACCATTCGAAATACCAGGCCGCTGAGGAAATCACTGTATAGAGGGTAACAACGATCGCGACGGCGACTATGGGAAAGCCCCAGGCCTTGATGATGTAAATAAAAAATACACCGACAGCCACAATCAGAAATGGCAGTATCCAGTTTCCCAAGTTGGTTTGGCAGTCAGGAAAATCGTTGTCCGGCTCGGTGCCAAAAACCTCCATATATTCTTTTGCGCGCGCTGCATTCTCCGCCATCAGCCGTGCCCGCTCGCCATTGAGAGTATCGATCAGGCAAACCTGCTCGTGCTCGATCAAATAGACCAGTACCAGGCCCAATATCATGACCAGCATCAGGATATCGAGGGCGAGACCGAACAGACGTTTCGCTGGCGAGCGGTCCCGCCATCCACGGGCGAAAGACGCTCCCAACAAGGCAACTACCATCATGAACGCGAAGCTCAGTGGGAAAAAGAACTCGGAATTGTATTTGCTGAGGCGGGGCAATTCCGCCAGACCCGGGATTAGCTGTACTGATTCCAGAAGGCCGGGGATATTGGGCAGATTGTTTGCCATCCCCATCAAAACCAGGATGAAGGCAAGAAATAGCGCCAGCCGCTGCATCAAATCATGCTGCTTGGTGATATCGGATTCCGGCATATGCTATTTCCGAACGATCACTGGTGATGTTGAATTTAGAGCCGGAGCGGGGGATTCGCGCTCCGGCTCTTGGATAATCGGTCTGCTTATCGAAAAGGCCTAGCTCGGCGGCAAGGCGCACTTTGGCACGGGCTTACCGGCCTCCGCCCAAGCTTCAACGGCGCCCGGATGGAACTGGATGCCGGCTTTGCAAATCCCCATACCTTTATCGGATATATTGCCGAACTGTGAATTCCTCGCAAAGGGCACTTTCCGGTAAAGGTCGGGAAGGCTTTTAATGAAGGCTGCCGTCAGCGCCTTCGCCAATTTCTTGTCCATGTTTTTGTGGACCATGTCGCCGGCCGCGTTGGCAATCGTCCGGAACATCGCGTCGTCGGATATAACCCGCACTTTCGGGCCATAATGGGCCAGTTCGCTAACCGGAAATACCTGGGCAACATTTCCAGGCGCATTTTTGTATTTTGTCCAGCCCTTACCTTCGAATTTGGCCTTCGGAACAGATATCAAATTCAATTTTCCCGCAGCCATAAAGACCGGCATAAATGCAGAAGGATTTGTCCCGGGACGCAATGCGGCGTCAACGGAACGGTCCAAAAAGATCGAATTGGCCTGACCCCAGGCAATCTGTTTGCCCGTATAATCCCTGCCTTCCTTATATCCGGCGGAGAGTTGAATGATCTGGCGTGCAGATATCAATGCACCGCCACGGGGCGGGCCGTTGTGAATGGTCTTGCCTTTAAGCTTGGCAAAACTGTCGATGCCTGTGCTTTGAAAGGAGATGAGAAAGAAGGTCGCGATATGATAGGGGTAAAGAAGCCGCAAGCTATTGCCTAATACTTTGCCCTTCTCTTTGCCGAGGCCGGAATAAGGGCCAAGGCCACGCGCCATCAGAAACTTGAGCAGAAAAGGCGAGGCCGCAATATCTGTCTTTCCTTGGGCAACTTGCAGCATCGATTTGGTAAGCGTTTTACCCGCCTGCACCTGGATTGTCGCGAGCTTACCCGCAGCCGCCACCTCCGCCAAATTCTTGGCAGCAATATCAGATGCGCCGCCGGCCGATCCCGCCTCATGTGTCAGGGTAATATCCCGCCTCATGTGTCAGGGTAATATTCTGTGCCTGAGCGGTGCCCGCAATAAATAGCGCGGCCACGCCTGATAGCAGTATCAATTTCATAATGCCTCTCCTGATTAAGTGAAAATATATTTTACTATCGTTTTCCAGAACCGACTAAATTCGTACTAATGCCGTTGCGAGCTTACTCCACAGGAAAATCCGCCCCAAGTCACGGGTTATTTGAACGCTTCCCTAAATCGCCGGAACCGGGATCGATTTAGAGTCTTCCACCGCATAGACGCCGATCTGGGTTTCGCGGCCGCGCACGTCCATATCGTGATGCGGGTAGGCGGAGAAATCGAGGTCAGCAGCCGCCGCCGTTTCCGCCGACACCACCACCTCGGCACCGAATTCCTTGGTCATCGCTTCCAGTCGCGCCGCAATGTTCACGTTGTCCCCAAGGGCCGTGATGATCGGCGTTTTCGGCGGACCCATCTGGCCAACAATGGCGTCGCCGCAATGCAGACCAATGCCCATACGCAAGGGCTGGTGCAATTCAACGCTGAGCCTTTGGTTGAGGATGTCCAGGCGGCGCATCATCTGCTGGACGCCTTGCAGTGCCTGTATCGATGCCTCTTGCAAATCGCAGTCCAAACCGTAAAGCGCCATCAGCCCGTCGCCGTTGAACTGGGCATAGTGGCCGCCGGTATCTTCCAATGTGTCGGCCATCTCGGAGAAAAATTGGTTCAAAATAAAGACCACATCAAAAGGCAGCTTGTGCTCGGCCAGCTTGGTGGATTCACGGATATCGATGAACATGATCACCACTTGGCGCTCCTGGCCCTGCACATAGCCGGGCCCGGACAATCCATCGACGGGCCCCGCGTTCGCCGGCAACAGGGGCGTGATTTCTAGCGAAACCAAAGGGTGCAGTTGGCAGGCGAGGCGTACGTCGCCTGGCGCCGATATGCGCTTGAGGACGCTAAGCTCGGTGGCGTTCGGCTGCACCAAATGTTCCATACCTTCGCCCACCTTGACCCGGCAGGTGGTGCAACGCCCGCGACCGCCGCAGACCGATGCGTGTCGGATGCCAGACGCGCGCAATGCTTCCAGCACAGACCAGCCGGGCGGGATATCGAATACCTGGCTCTCGCGGAAATGCTTGTAATAGAGCTTCACCGATTTGCGCCTTTTTATAACCGCGTTGCGGATTGCCCGGGCGATTAGGATAACTGCGATGATGCCAAGCCAGATGCCCGAAATCCAATAGGTGATGCCAAACACCCAATCGGTATGTTCTGGAACATACTTGGTTTGACTGACAACCGTGCCGATCCATTGCTGGTCCTTCGCGAGACCCAGCACCTTGACTCCTGTCGAGACATAGGAGGCAAGGGCTATCCCCGGCAACAGCAGGGCGAAGGCAAAGAAGTAGGTCTCAAACGCGCCGTACCAGGATTTGAGGCGTAGCCAGGTGTGAAAGCCTATGCAGCCGTGAATCCAGACCAGCAGCAGGCCGATGGCTTGGGTGGCGGCAAATTCCGGCAGGAAAACCCAAAGGGCTAGGAATTCCAGCTCGTAGTTGAACTGAACGCCCTTGAGCTCGAACAGGCCGCGTGCCGCGACTACGTGGCTTGTCATCATTAATGGCAGCAGCAATCCCGATATCATTTGCGTGGCTTCCCAGGCCTTGAGCCGGAAATTATGCCGATTGAATAACGACCAGAGCGCCATCAGCGCATGGAGTAACAGGGCGCCGCCGAGAATGATGGTGCCGGGCAAGGTGCGCCACGGCTCGATCGTAACGGCGCGGGCCGCATTCATCACGTCGAACGAGACCAGCCCCAAGGTCAAATTCAACAAATGAAGGGTCACAAACAGTAGCAAAATGAGGCCGCTGTATATTCTGATTTGATGAACCATGTTATTCCCTGTTCCCCGTTCTTATCAGCTTATCTGTTTTTTTTCGAAAAACCTTGCCATAAACCGATCATAAGCCTACAAAGCCGCCCTTAAATCCACACGCGGGCATACGGCCCCGGCGCAAATTCGCCGATGGTCGATCCGGTGTTCCATTTGGGACCACGCCCCGCGGAGGTATAACCGGAGAAGGACCGTACCATGGCACTGCCAACCTTTACTATGCGCCAGCTCTTAGAAGCCGGCGTTCATTTCGGACACGTTACCCGCCGCTGGAACCCGAAGATGCAGCAATACATCTTTGGCACACGCCAGGGCGTTCATATACTCGATCTACAACAAACTGTTCCCATGCTGTATCAGGCGATGCAGACAGTCTACGACATCGTTTCCGGCGGTGGCCGGGTTTTGTTCGTGGGCACTAAGCGCCAAGCCAGCCAGCCGATCGCCGAAGCGGCCATGAAATGCGGCCAGTATTATGTCAATCACCGCTGGCTCGGCGGCATGCTGACCAACTGGAAAACCATTTCCAATTCAATCCGTCAGTTGAAAAAATTGGAAGAACAGCTTGGCGATGAGGAATCAGAAGAAACCTTGGGCCTGACCAAGAAGGAGCTTTTGAAATTAACCCGCCAGCGGGACAAGCTGGACAGGGCCTTGGGTGGTATCAAGGAAATCGGCGGCATCCCAGATTTGATGTTCGTGATCGATCGCAACAAGGAAGCCATTGCCGTTGCCGAAGCCAACAAGTTGGGTATTCCGGTAATTGCGGTGTTGGATTCAAACACCGATCCCGACGGTATCGAATTTCCGATCCCCGGCAATGACGATTCCATCCGCGCCATCAATCTTTATTGCGATCTGATCTCGGGCGCCGTTTTGTCCGGCATCCAGCAGGAGATTGTTGCCAGCGGCGCCGATATCGGCGAGATGGAAGAGATGACAGAGGAAAATCTACCCGCCGAAGCGCCCGCCGAAACCGCACCGGAAGCGGCGCCTGAAGCAGCTGCGGAAGCTCCGGTGGAAGCCGAAGCCACACCGGCCAAAGATGAGCAGCCGACCGCAAGCTGAAGCGCGGACCGGTATTTACGAATTTAGAGAATATACCAAGAGGACAAGATGGCAGAAATTACTGCGGCACTCGTAAAAGAACTGCGCGAAAAAACTGGCGTCGGCATGATGGATTGCAAAAAGGCGCTGTCCGAAAATGATGGCGATCTGGAAGCTTCTGTGGATTGGCTTCGCACCCAGGGCTTGGCAGCAGCGGCCAAGAAAGCCGGACGTGCGGCTTCCGAAGGTTTGATCGGCGTCGCCTCCGAAGGCGGCACGGGCGCGCTGGTGGAAATCAATGCAGAAACTGATTTTGTCGCCCGCAACGATACTTTTCAGGGATTGGTCGAGACAGTGACCGGTATCGCGCTTTCCGGCTCGGGCGATGTGGAAGAACTGAAAGGCGCGGCCTATCCCGACGGTGATCGCAATGTGGACGAGACCATTGCCGCTATGATCGCCACCATTGGCGAGAATATGGATTTGCGCCGCTCAGCCCGGCTCAGCGTCGATAAGGGCGTTGTCGCCACCTACATGCACAACGCGCTGACCCCGCGCCTCGGCAAGATCGGCGTTCTGGTGGCTCTCGAATCCGATGGCGATGCGGCCCAGCTTGAAGTTTTTGGCAAACAACTGGCCATGCATGTGGCTGCCTCCAATCCGACCGCCTTAAGCCAGGCCGATGTGGATCCCGAAGAATTGCAGCGCGAGCGCAATGTGCTTTCCGAACAAGCGCGCGAATCGGGCAAACCGGAAGAGATCATCGAAAAAATGGTCGAAGGCCGCTTGCGCAAATTTTACGAAGAGATTTGCTTGATGGACCAGACCTTCGTCATCGACGGCGAATCCAAGGTCAGCCAAGCCGTCGAAGCCGCCGCCAAGGAATTGGGCGCCAGCATCACGGTCAAGGGATTTTGCCGATTCGCTCTAGGCGACGGGGTGGAGAAGAAAGAAGAAGACTTCGCCGCCGAAGTTGCCGCCGCCGTCGCCAGCTAAGTGTTTGGCAATACGTCCTATATATTGATTGCGGCTGCACACTTCAATTTTAACCCAACGGACCGTGAATTGATTTACACTCACCGTTGATCGTTGCCTTGTTGCGGCTTGGCGGCGATGCCTGGCTGTACTGATAGCGCCGCTTAGCGACGAATTGAACCTGAGTTTTGATGGCAGATAGTCTCCTTTACCAGCGCATACTCCTGAAAATTTCGGGTGAGGGCCTCATGGGAAGCCAGGAGTTCGGCCTGGAGAGCGGCGCCATGGAGCGCATCGCCGGCGAGATCAAAGGGGTTCTCGATAAAGGGGCTGAGATGTGCCTGGTGATCGGCGGCGGCAATATATTTCGTGGCCTCGCCGGTGTCGCCAGTGGCTTGGAGCGGTCCAGCGCCGATCATATGGGCATGCTGGCGACAGTGATCAACGCGCTCGGCATGCAATCGGTGCTTGAAGGGCTGGGGGTTGCGACCAGAGTATTGTCGGCGATCCCCATGCAAACTGTATGTGAGCCCTATATTCGCCGGCGTGCGATACGCCATATGGAAAAGGGGCGGGTGGTCATTTTCGCCGCCGGCACCGGCAATCCATTCTTTACCACCGACACCGCCGCCGCGCTCCGCGCCGCCGAAATGAATTGCGATGCTTTGTTCAAGGGCACCCAGGTGGATGGGGTATACAGCGCCGATCCGAAAACAGATCCGGACGCGAAGCGATACACATCATTGACCTACAAGGATGTTTTGACCGAAGATTTGCGGGTTATGGATGCCGCAGCAATATCATTGTCTCGTGAAAACGGTATTCCTATACTGGTATTCTCGATCCAGACACCGGGCGCCTTCGCCGAGGTGGTGACCGGCGGCGGAAAATCGACCATAATCCAGGAAGCGGTGGAGGCATAACAATGGAATTCGAAACAACCAAGAGAGATATCCGGCGGCGCATGGAAGGCGCGCTCGAAGTGCTGCACAAGGAATTCGGTGGACTGCGCACCGGGCGCGCCGCCGCCAGCCTGTTGGAGCCCCTGACCGTCGAAGCCTATGGCCAGCCAATGCCCATCAACCAGGTCGGCACCATCGGTGTTCCCGAACCCCGCATGCTGACCGTCCAAGTGTGGGACAAGGGACTGGTTTCGTCGGTGGAAAAATCGATCCGTGAATCGGATCTTGGCCTCAACCCATCCAACGATGGTCAGTTGGTCCGTGTGCCGATCCCGCCCTTGTCGGAAGAGCGCCGCATCGAGATCACCAAGATTGCCGGGCGCTATGCCGAAGAGGCCAAAGTCGCGGTGCGCAATGTGCGCCGCCACAGCCTGGACGAATTGAAAAAGGCGGAGAAATCCGGCGACATATCCGAGGACGAGTTAAGGGATTATAGTCAGGAAATTCAAGATGTTACCGATGAATTTGTTACTGGCATGGACGATACGTTGGCCAAAAAAGAACAGGAAATTTTACAAGTTTAGGATCACGCATGAGCTTGGCGCCTTCTCTTTCCGATACCGGCCATTCGCCGAACCATGTCGCCATCATCATGGATGGCAATGGTCGCTGGGCGCAGGCGCGTGGGCTGCCGCGTATCGAAGGCCACCGGCGCGGCGCCCAATCGGTGCGTACCGCCGTCGAATGTTCAGTGAAATTCGGCATTCGCTATCTGACCCTGTACAGCTTTTCGTCGGAAAATTGGAAACGCCCGGCGCGTGAGGTCCAAGACCTGATGGGCCTGTTGCGCCGCTATTTGTTGTCGGAGATTGCGGACCTTCACAAGAACGGCGTCCGCCTACGCGTCATTGGCGACCGCGAAGATTTAAGCGCCGATATCGTCAAGCTGATCGAGGAGGGCGAGGCGTTCACCGCCGGCAACGACAAATTAGATTTGATTGTTGCGTTGAGCTATGGCGGCCGCTCGGAAATTATCTCGGCGATCCAAAAAATTGCCAAAAAAGTCGAAGCCGGGCAATTGACTAGCGGTGCCATAGACGAACGCGTCCTCGAAGCCCATTTGGAAACCGCCGACATTCCCGATCCTGACTTGCTGATCCGCACATCCGGCGAACAGCGCATCAGCAATTTTCTGTTGTGGCAAATCGCTTATTCGGAGCTGGTGTTCATGGATACCCTGTGGCCGGATTTTTCGGAAAAAGATTTCCTGATGGCGATCAACGAGTATCAACGCCGTGAAAGGCGCTTTGGTGCGACCGCCTGATGGCGTTCAAGTCTGATTTGGATTTGCGATGATACTTCGTGTGGTGTCGAGTGTGATTTTAATCCCGCCGGTGCTGGCGGCGATTTGGATCGGCGCACCCTATTTCAATATCCTCCTGCTGATCGCCGGTCTCGCCGCCGTGTTCGAGTGGTGCCGCATTGCGGCAAAAGGCCATTCGGGGCGGTTGGGATATGCGGCGTTGTGCCTGTTCGCAGCGGTTTTGGTCTTATACTCGTTCGAGCAATTCACCCTTGCCGGGACGGTGTTGGGCATTGGGGCGCTGGGCTTGATCGGTTTTGGTTGGCGCCGGGCGGGCGGCGGCAATCCCTGGCCGGCCATCGGATTGCTCTATATCGCCGCCGCCTGTATAGCCTTGGCGGTGTTGCGCGGCGATCAGACAGAGGGTCGAAGTGTCATCCTGTGGCTGTTCTTGGTGGTCTGGGCGACCGATATCGGTGGCTATGTGTTCGGCCAATGGATCGGCGGCGCCAAGCTGGCACCATCCATCAGCCCGGGCAAAACATGGGCCGGACTTATCGGCGGCGCCGCCTCGGCAGCGGTGGTCGCGGCCATATTACTTGCGGCAACTTCAGTGGAACGGAGTATAATGGCAATCGTGGCTCTCAGCGCCTTGGTGGCGGTGGTGTCGCAGGCGGGGGATTTGTTCGAATCCTGGTATAAGCGGCGCTTTGGCGTCAAGGATTCAGGGCAACTGATCCCCGGTCACGGAGGAGTTTTAGACCGCATCGACGGCATGCTGCTCGCGGCGCCGCTGGCGGCTATTGTATTTTGGCTATCGCAGGGCGGAATTGCGCTATGGAAATGACCTACGAGCACGGCACCGGGTTGGATTTGGATGTACAGCGCAGCGTGACCGTGCTCGGCTCGACCGGCTCGGTCGGACGCAATACCTTGGATTTGATCGCTCGCGCTCCGGAGCGCTTCCGCTTGGAAGCCCTGACCGGCAACCGCAACGCCAAGCTGCTGGCCGAACAGGCGCGTATATTCAAGCCGGCGCAAGTGGTGATCGGCGACGAAAGCCTTTATCAGGACTTGAAGGAAGAATTGACGGGCACCGAGATAGACGTTGCCGCCGGCCGCCAAGCGTTGGTTGAAGCAGCGATGCGGCCGTCCGATTTGGTGCTGGCCTCGATTGTCGGCATGGCCGGGCTAGAGCCGACCATGGCCGCCGCCGAACGCGGCACCATTGTCGGGCTGGCCAACAAGGAAGGCTTGGTCTGCGCTGGCACCATGCTAATGGAAGCAGTCCAACAGAATGGTGGCGCCTTGATCCCAGTGGATTCGGAACACAACGCCATATTCCAGGTCTTCAATTTCCGCCAGGCCGACAGCGTCGAGCGGCTGATCTTGACCGCGTCCGGCGGGCCCTTCCGCGAATCGCCGATCAACGAGATGTCCCGCGCCACGCCACAACAGGCCGTTGCCCATCCCAATTGGGATATGGGGGCGAAAATATCGGTGGATTCGGCGACCATGATGAACAAGGGTCTGGAGCTTATCGAAGCCTATTTCCTGTTTCCGGTGCGCGAAGACCAGATCGATATTCTGGTGCATCCGCAATCGGTGGTACACAGCATGGTCGAATATGTAGATGGCTCGGTGCTGGCGCAACTGGGCTC
>Ga0233427_10003408_pt1 | contig 13974 bp, 12 predicted proteins | sample SI_118_April2016_5_FD_179885 | JGI IMG/M metagenome (GOLD analysis project Ga0233427, IMG submission 179885) | Seawater microbial communities from Saanich Inlet, British Columbia, Canada - SI_118_April2016_100_MG | ecosystem: Environmental > Aquatic > Marine > Inlet | place: Canada: British...
AAAACTTCCCGCTGCCGGTCCGGGGACAGGGCAAGTTTCCTGGGCTCGTCGTGATTTTGTCTAACGCACACGATGAGTTTTCACAGAGTGGCAAAACGCAAGAGAGGGAGATCACCGCCGAGGATGGTAAAAAGAAAAAAATCTGGGAACACGACATTGGGTATCCTCGATTGCACGTGGAGTGGCTGGAGTTTGAGGGGCCGTTTTTCGAACAGTGGCCGCCAGAGGAACATCGACGAATTCTGTTTCCGTCGCACCTGCGCGAAAAACGAGAGAAGGCCTACATTCGCAAGGTGCTGAAGTCGTTTCTCTCCCGCGCGTGGCGTCGGCCGGTGAGCCGCAAGGAAGTACGTCAGTATGTCGGATTTTACCGGAAACTGAGACCCGAATTTCCTGATCTGGAAAGCACCCTGAGGGAGTCGTTGGTGATGGCACTGATCGCGCCGGATTTTCTGTACTTACTCGAGCCGGCTGCAAGTAAACCCCGGCCACTCACCGCCCATGAGTTTGCGTCCCGCCTCTCTTATTTTCTCTGGAATTCTATGCCGGACAACGAACTACGGACGATGGCTGATACCGGTACGCTTTTCGACGAGGCAACCCTCTCGACACAGGTGACCCGAATGATAACCGATGAGCGTGCGAGCCGATTCATCGACTCGTATGTGGAACAGTGGCTGGACATCGACGCCATGAATCGTGTGGAGGTGGACACCAAGGTGCACCCCGACTTCCCCCGCAACAAGCGAATCGATCATCTGCGCGAAGTGATCCGCCGCGAGCCTGTAGAGTTCTTTGGTGAAATTCTTCGGAAAAACCTCAGCGCGGAGCATTTCATTCGTTCCGACTTTGTGATGCTCAATGATACACTGGCTCGCCACTATCGTTTTGATGGGGTGCACGGCGGAGCATTCCGGCCGGTGTCGACCAAACGCCAGTCGGTTAAGGCCAAGGCTAATAGAGGCGGGTTGCTGACGCAGTCGGCTATTCTACTCGGGGCCTCGACCGGTGGTGACTCACATATCATCAAGCGGGCAGTGTTCGTGCGAGAGCGCCTGCTCGACGACCCGCCAGATCCCCCCCCGCCAAACGTGCCCGAGTTGGAGACGGCCGAACCCGGCTTTGCCAAGCTGTCCATCCGTGAGCAGTTGAAGCAACACAACAACGACGCAGCTTGTTCCGATTGTCATCGCGGAATCGATGGTTGGGGGTTGGCGATGGAGGAGTACGATGCGCTTGGCCAATGGCGCACCGAGATCACCCGGAAACTGCCGGACGGCAAGTTGATCAAGCTGCCTCTCGAGACCTTGGCTAAGCTGCCGGACGGCCGCGAGATCGACGGCATGGAGGCGCTGAAAGATTATCTGCTTACCGAGCGACGTGAACAGTTTGCTCGCGCTTTCGTGGTGAAACTATTGACCTATGCGCTTGGCCGGTCACTCGAGTTTTCCGACGAAAAACACATCGATGCGTTGACCCATCGCTTCGCCGACGATAAAATGCGAGTACAGACTTTGGTTCAATCTATCGTGAAAAGCGAGGTTTTCCGCACTAAATAACAGCTCATGAGCCGTATTACATCCAAATCCTGGCAGTTTAATCGCCGCTCCTTTTTACGTGGCACCGGAGTGGCACTTGCATTGCCGGCACTCGACGCCATGGCCAAGGCCAAAACGGTGGCCGAGCCCCGTCGCTTGGCCGCGGTGTACTTTCCCTTCGGTGTTTCCATTCAGGAGGAAAAAAGCGAGAAGGCCGAGTGGGGATGGTTCCCCAAGGGCGAGGGCCGCGAATTCACTTTCAACAAGAGCCTTCAGCCGCTCGAGGCTTATCGGGATCAAGTGACCGTTCTCGGCGGACTGTCTCATCCGGAAGTGCGCAAGATCGGTGGGCACGACAGCGCAGACACATTCCTTACCGGTTGCGATCTGCTGAGCCGCGACCTGCACAATACCCAGTCGATGGATCAGGTCGCCGCGGAGCACTTCGCCGGTCAAACTCGGTTCGACTCGCTCGTGATGTCGACTGACGGTGGTGTGGGCGAGCCCACCCGATCCAGTACACTTTCCTACAACCTGCACGGCCGGCCGATCCCCGCGCTTAACCAGCCACAGCAGATCTTCGATCGCTTGTTCAGTGCGAGCGACCCTGATACCCGTCGTCACCGCCGTCGCTTGAAGAGCAGCGGCAGCCTGCTCGACCTCATCATGGATGACGCCGGCAAACTTCGGCGTCGCCTGGGCAAGTTCGACCAACAAAAATTTGACGAATACCTCGACTCCGTCCGGCAGGTAGAGAAACGCGTTGCCCGCGCCCAGCAGTGGATCGACATCCCCAAGCCAGGCCTAACCGACGCCGATCGCGAACGACTTCAACTCGATGCTGACTCAAAAGTGCCGACTGAGTATGTGGCCACCATGTACGAGTTGATGCACCTCGCGTTCATGACCGACTCCACCCGCGTGGCCACCTACCAGATCGCCAGCATGGGAGACGCCACCACTTTGGGAGGCAAGTTCCCGCAACTGCTCGGTATTGGGAAACACCTCCACGGTCTGGCTCACGACTGGAACAAGGCCGAGGGTGTCGAGCCGCTGGGTAAGTGGGATCGTTTTCTAGCGGAGCAGTTCGCCACCTTCCTTAATCGCATGTGCAAGACGCCGGCCGGACCGGAGAGTGATGCAACTTTGCTCGATCAAACTACCATTATTTATGGTTGCAGCAACAGCACCACGCACACGAACAAAAATTATCCCCTCGTGCTTGCTGGTGGACGTGGCCTTGGCTTCAAGCATGGCCAGTACCTCAAATACGGAGAAGACACACCGTTTGCAAACGTGTTTGCTACCATGCTCGAGCAAATCGGTGTCACCAACCGCTTCGCCGACAGCACCGGTAATCTTCCCGAACTTCTCGCCTAAAGAAAGCTTGGCCTCGCGGAGAAGATTTTGGTATGCGCTGCCGGCCGGCCGTTGAGCTACGTCGAGTTTCAGGAAACCGCCGACCTCCTCCGCAAACACGGCGGCAAGACGGGTGAAGAATTGAAAGCAGAAGGAAAATGAAATACTTACTGATCACAATCGCAGCCGTGGTGCTGGTGGGGTATGGAAGTTCTATGTCTTTTACTGAAATAATTTCTAACCCTTGGACTTTGGTTGGCATATTAACTAACTACGGCATCATATTAGCTAACCTCGGTATAGTTCTACCTGTCGTTCTTGTAATAATTATAGTTGGGTATTTCTTGGTGAAGTTTCTATTCCGTAAAAACAAATACGAAAAAAATTGAAGAATTGAAAGCCGAAAGGAAGTAATGATATTAAGATTTGGATGTGTGTTTTTAGGAACGCTAGGCTTATTTGCTTTTTATGAAATTGGAATCAAAGAGTGGTTCTCGTGGGTGACATTAGCGGGTTCAATCTTATTTATATCCCACGCACTCAATCCGAAATGGAGTAATAGGATTCTAATGTGGTTCATGAATACAGTGTTTAAGGCAGGATTGGAACCGATTGGCCAAGCGTGCGCGAATGGGAATATGAAAATGGTAAGCGGATATCTCAAGGCCAAATCTGACCCAAACATTACTAATGAAAATCAATTAACACTTTTGGATATTGCCATAGAAAATAATCATGACGAAATTGCCGAACTCATTCGCAAAAACGGAGGCAAGACGGCTGAAGAATTGAAAGCTGAAGGTAAATGAAACTACCCTAACTCATTAGGTTTTATGAATGTTGAAAGATTAAAATATGTGATCTGGGCAAATGACATGGATCGTGCCTTAAATTTTTACGAGACTGTTTTTGGTGGCGAAATAATCAAACGCTCAGAGGTGATTTCTGAAGTGGTGGTTGCGGGTGTTTCAATCGGAATTCACGGTGGCGGTGAAGGGGCTGTAACTTGGACCGGAATGACCTTTCAGGTTGCGGATGTTGTTCAGGGAGCTTCAGAGGTTAAAACCGCTGGAGGTGTGCTGACTAGGGAACCTCAAGAGGAAGATGGAGAACCCCCACACCTTGCAATGTGCCGTGATTCAGAAGGTAACGAATTCATGCTGACCCGTAAACGTAGTTGAAGGATTCCAACTATCTTTAGGTGCTTTCTTTAACAGCGTATTGCTTCAGCAACTCCAAATCAATAAATTCAGTCACACTGATGTGACAACTCTCCAAGACGATTTCCGGTGCCATATCTGCCTTCTGTGCCTCTATCCAGCGCCCCATGCATAGACACCACCTGTCCCCTGCCTTAAGACCCGGAAATCCATATTCCGGAACCGGAGCTGTCAGGTCGTTGCCTGCTCCGGCACTGAACTCCAAGAACTCATCTGTCATCACTACACAGACTGTATGCATTCCCCTGTCATCAGCGCAGGTATCGCAAAGACCATTACGAAAAAACCCTGTCACGGGATTTTTTGAGCAGAGTTCTAATCCCCCTCCAAGAACGTTCGACGCCATAGCGCAAGCTAGCAAGGAACCCGCTGGAGACAAAGAAAACTAGAGCTGCTGAAACTGTTTTTTTTTGCAAAATAATTTTCTGCCACCAAAACCCATCATCACTCCTCCGGCGCTTCAAAAGTCCTCCTCTCCCCCCTTCTATTTCAGACCATTTCAGACCACTTGATGTTCGCAATGTTGCGTATTCTTACATTTTATGATTATATCCCCGTGTGTATCAATACGTTCAAACGCAAACAGTTGCGAACGGTGGCGCAACATGGGTAAAGTCGCCGAGAGGGTTCGATTCCCTTCACCAGCTTCACTTCTTCTTCCTTCATTCTGAACGGTTTACCGCTGCGATAGAGCAGTGGGAATTCTGATTCTCACAACGGATTCAATGGGCTTCATTTGAGATCTGACGCTCCAACTCAATGCTCCCAAAAAATCAATTCACTAATTAACTTGAAGCTTCAATAAAGCGAGGTGATAAGTCCCCTGTGCTTAAGATCAACCTCTCATCATTTTATATTTTATTAATTGTTTTTCACAATGCTGGAGCTGGTTTCTCTGCCGATTCAAATTCAGAGAATCCTAATTCAGAAGGAGGCGGGCATTACACAATCGGCCCAAACTATGTTGTTCATCCAGATTTAACAGATAAAGGGAATGCAAAGGGAAAAAGTTTTGAGTTCACGATGCAACTCGCCAATAGCAAAATATTTAAAGGGACAGATACTACACTAAACCCCAAGAAACGCGTTCGAAAGGAAAGAAAGATTTATGCCTACGTGCCAGCTGCTTACAAAAATGGAACAAAGGCTCCAATTCTCGTAATGCATGACGGCCCCAGTCGGCTAAACCTTGTGAAAAACGCACTCGATAATTTGACAATTACAAAAAATCCAAAACGTAAAATTCCAGCTTTTATAGTTATTTCTGTTCAAAATGGAGGTAACGACAGCAAGGGAAGTCAAAGGGGGTTGGAGTATGATACTCTTTCAGATCGATTTGCACGTTTTATAAATGATGAAGTTTTGCCTGCCGTATTGAACAACCGTGAGATTAAGGCAACTTATCCTAATATTGCTTTTACAGCTAACCCTTGGGGAAGAGCGACAATGGGCTGTAGCTCTGGAGGGGCAGCAGCTCTAACGATGGGCTGGTTTCGCCCCGACTTATTCCGGCGCATAATTACGTATTCAGGTACATTCGTTGATCAGCAAGATGATGATGCACCAGAAGAATCAAAATATCCACTCGGGGCATGGGAGTACCACTCTGGAAAAAAGTTGATTGAAAACAGTGTTAGAAAACCACTGCGCATTTTTACTCATGTATCTGAAAACGACAATGGCGCAAAAAGTACGGAATTGTCCCATCATAATTGGGTGATGGCCAACAAGCGCACGGCATCAACGCTTAAAGCAAAAGGGTATAATTATCGTTTTATATTTAGCCGTTCTTCCAGCCATTGCGACCGGCGGGTTTATGAGCAGACTCTTGCAGATACCTTGATCTGGATTTGGCAAGGTTACCAACCTGATTAATTTTTTCGGCTAGGTTTAGGTAGCATACCAACACACTGAAATAGTGTGAGGTTCATTGAGAATAAGGTAGAGACAGTACTGGGATTTGCAGTGTTTCGCATGATCGCCTATTGGGTTTTAATGGGGCAGAAGGTCCGATTCCCTTCACCAGCTCCACTCCTTCACCCTTCTGTCTGAACAATTTACCACTACGATAGTCCAGTGAGGATTCGGGTTTTCACCACGGATTCAATGAGCTTCATCTGAGTAACTCTTTTTCAGATGCCCTAGGGCATTAAATCTTTTAACCTTCTACAAATTCGCCCAGTAAGTAAAAAAGGTAGACCAAGCCCAGTCTTTGCTGATAAGTACAGCTCTTTTCTGAAGCTATGATTAATGGAACAGGTTGCACTTTGAGCCTATGTGGCTTTATGGCCCTACTGGCTGCGTATTCCGTGCAGCTGATTGGGCAGACTGTCCCTCCAAAAGATAGGATTTCGAATGCAAATTTAGATCCGACAGATTTGTATGAGCAAGCGACGCGTGTATTGAATAATTATTGCGTATCGTGTCATGGCAATGAGAAACAAAAAGGCGATCTGCGGCTAGACTCTTTGGAGACCATCGACGTAGTCGATCGCCATCAGCTCTACATCAAGGTGCAGGAAGTAATCCGACTTGCCGAGATGCCCCCCGAGAGTGCCAAACAACCGAATGAAGCTGCGCGAAAGATTTTGCTGCACTGGCTAAACAGCCAACTTACCGGTAAGGCGGCGCAGGCGCTGGCTGAAAAACTGCGGCGGTTCGAGTATGGGAACGTAATTACTCACGAGGATCTATTCTCCGGCAAGTACGCCGAAGAGCCTGGCTACACGCCAGATCGGCGATGGTTAATCAGCGAATTCATCTTTAACGAGAAAATTAATCATTTGCTGAATTACCATCCGACGCGGACAATATATGGGACTGCTCAGTCAGTGCACGGTGACAGCGGCGTTCACTGGAGTCCCAAAACAGAGCGTGGAAACAAATTCCGCAGAACCATAACTAACCCCTATTTGCTTTCGGATGATGTAGGCGTTCGATACAGCTCTCACAAGCGGCTTACAACTGGCCAACTTCTGACTATGCTGGGTAATGCCAAGCGGATTGCGGAACACATGTCCTCCGAGAGGAGCACGAAGGCGCACTACCCGGCAATGTATGCCCTGATGAGGACCGAACTAGATCACCGTGAGACTATGCGTTCACGCGAACGGTTCCTGAGGACCTATTCCTTTCTTGAGCGTTTGCTCAGCGATATTTACGGGGAGAGTCAGGAAATGCTCCTGCCAAAGGTTGTCCGAAAGAAAACCCCCTATCCTGGACCACCGAAGCATTCGACGAGCGGCATAAAGAAGAGGCATGACAACTTAGATTTTTTAGGCCGTTTCAACCAAGAGGATATCCGTGCAATCCTGCAGGGCATCGCCACCCACAAACACACTGCTTTCAAGGTCGCCGAAATCACAGAAAAATCTGAATTGGATCGCGGTGGAAAGCCGGTCTGGGCTCCTTACAGCGGTGCCAATCTTGCTGAATTCGAAAACATCATCAAGAAATGCGAGGAAGAATGGTACTGGGAGGGCGTTACCGACTATCGCATTGAAAACCGCATCACGACCATGAAGCTGTTTTACGACACATGGGACATGAATAGGCTCTACCAGTATGTCAAAAATGGGGAATTCAGCGCTCCAAAGTACATGCCGCTCAATGATGCCGAGATGGTAATTGTTGCCAGTACCATTAAGAAGCACCGCAAGCAAGGCGATCGGCATCACCAGATCATCCAGAAGTGCTTGGCAGACTGGCAGATGGCATTCAGGGCTGAACTGGAATCCGCTGGAGGCTCAGATGAAACCTTGATGGCTCCCTTCTTGGAGGAGTTGTATGCGCAAATCTTCGAACGCAATCCAACGAATTTGGAGTTGGATGAAAACATCAAGCAATTCAAAGTGTACTCTTCCAAACTTGGTCGGCATAAGGCAATCGCAAAGCTAATTGAGTCACTTGTGCTGAGCACGGAGTTTGCCTATCGCAACGAGTTCGGAGAAGGCGAGTCGGACGAGCACGGTCGGCGAATGATGTCGCCACGCAACGGGAGTTATGCCTTGGCCTACGCGTTGACCGATGCAAGCCCGGATCAAACTCTGGTCCAAGCAGCAAAAGAGGGGCGCTTGAATTCGCACAAGGATTACGAACGAGAGGTACGCCGGATTCTGGGCCGTCGTGATCTGTGGTACATCATCGATGAAAACGTACAGGCGGCCAACCTCAACGCAAGCGTTACCCGCCAACCGATTCGCAAGTTGCGATTCTTCAGAGAATATTTTGGTTACCCCAAAGCGCAGGACGTTTTCAAGGACGATTCACGTTTCGGCGCAGGACGTCACGAGCAAGCGGTCAGCCGCTTGATCGACGAGGCGGACATGTTGGTTGAGTATATTCTTGAAAAGGATGAACAAGTTTTTGAAGAGCTTCTTACAACCGACAAGTTTTACATATACCATTCAGGCGACAACCAAAATATGAAGGCTGCATCGGATGAACTGAAGAGGGTCTACGAGCATTTCAGGAAATTCGAGTGGGAAACATGGGAGCCAGACGACGTCGCCCCCTATAAGGAGTTCATGCTAACGGTCTGGGAATTCCGCAAGGTTCGTGGAGGTGATGACAAGTCGCTGCTGAACACCCTAAAAAGAGTGATGCCGGCATTAGAACGTCATTTCAGCGCAGGACAAGCCAACGGCATGCCTTACATGAAAGTGTCAATGGGCTTCTGGCACGGCGGAAACGTGTTGGGTCGAACCGGGCAGCAGATGCGCGGCGAGCAGGTGACCTCGTACTGGAACATAGACTGGCAAAAATGGGACTACCCGCCCGTCCAGCCAGCCGCTATCCCTAATCGTAGAGGCATCTTGACTCATCCCGCCTGGTTGATAGCTCATTCACAGAATTTGGAAACGGATCCTATCCATCGCGGAAAATGGATTCGCGAAAAGCTGTTGGCTGGGACGATCCCTGATGTACCAATCACCGTGGATGCGGTTATCCCGCCGGACCATCAAAAGACACTTCGTCAGCGGATGGAAAAGCAGACTGGCGCCGAGTACTGCTGGCGGTGTCACCAAAAGATGGATCCGCTTGGTTTTCCCTTTGAAATCTACGATGACTTTGGCCGTTACCGAACTAAGGAAAGCCTGGAGCATCCGGAAAATCTTCTCAAGAAAGCCAAACGAGGCGAAGTTAATGCCTTTGGCGCCTCGCTCCCGGTTTACAAGACATTGCCTGTCGATCCACGTGGCATGCTCATAGGAACAGGGGACCCGACGCTAGACGGCGACGTCGAAGATGCGTTCGACTTGATCGACAGACTAGCTAAATCGGAAAAGGTGCGACAGTCCATTATCCGTCATGCCTTTCGCTACTTTTTGGGACGCAATGAAAGACTTTCGGACTCCAAGACGTTGATTGACGCGGACAGGGTTTACGTAGATAGTAACGGAAGCTTTGACGAAGTGATCGTTTCACTTTTAACATCTGACTCATTTATTTACCGCAAACGCAACTCCGAGGACTAGAATATGCTGATCAGCCGACGGGAACTTTTTAAAAGAACGGCATTGGGGACTACCAGCCTTGCGCTAACCCCATCATTCAATCACCTCATGGCCGCGACGGCGAAGAGGCCAAGTGCAGGCCCTCACCGATTCGTATTCATCCGCAAGTCCAACGGAAACCTGCCTGCGCAATTTGGACTACCCTCCTTTTCTGCCGGTGAGTTGAAAAAGCACAATGAGAAGGAGTCCTTCGAAGTGGATTTGTCGAAACATGAATTGCCCGACTGGCTGAGTGGGTTGGAAGTGTATAAGGAGAACATGACTATCTTGCACGGCATTTCGATGTCGGTTAGCGGAGGTGGGCACTACTCTTACTCTGGTTGCATGGGCGCCTATAAAGCCGGACGCGACATCCTCAGCAACATCAAGTGGGCGACCGTTGATTTTGAATTGGCAAAGCTGTTCCCCTCTCCATTCGGTCACGTCGAGATGTCACTGGCGGTGCCCCATGGGCGTGATCACAGGACTGGTATTGTCTCGGGCTATTCTGCTCCGGCGGCAAAGCAACGTAACTACTGTTACGCCGACCCTATGACGGCTTATCAGGAATTGTTCAAGTCCGTCACAAATGCCAATGAAGCAGCTTCCGACAGAGCTCTGCTCGACTATTTGCATGACAAGGAAAGTCGCCAACTCAATGGGTTGGACGGTGATGAGCGCCTCAAGATCAGCAATCAGGTCGATTCGCTCCAGTCCATTCGCGACCGTAGCGCCAAGGTTGAGTCGTTGGGCACCAAGATTAAGCAATACCTGCCGAACATTGACCCGATCCACGCTGATGGTGGGGCAGATGCAACCCTTCCTCAGAAGCAAACCGCCTTTACTGATGTCATTGTAGGAGCGCTCGCATCGGGACTGACCAACGTTGTTACCTACACCATTGACGACTTGGGCACCGACATCACCTCCCTGCCTGAGAATGAGCAGAAAACGAGTATCCACCAGATTGGGCATGGCGGCCAGATTTCAGGCGCTACTAAAATGAGAAATGCGATAAAGGCCCATCACATGAAGCAAGTCAGGACTTTGGTGACCAAGCTCAAGTCCATTCCTGAGGGCAATGGCACTATATTCGACAACACGACGATCATCTACATGCCTGAAACAGGTGCTGGCCATCATGGCCCGGATACGGAGGCACCGATGGTTCTGGTGACAGGGAAGAACTCGAAGCTCGACCTTGCGGGCCGCTATATCCGCTTGCCGTTTCACGGAACAGAAGGGCACAAGACATTAAGCAATTGGTACACAACGTTGCTTAACGCTTACGGCAACCCGATCGAGCATTACGGTGATCTGGACTTGACCATGCAACGCGATCGGCTCAAACAGAAAGGGGCGATCGACAGATTCTTAGCCTAAGTCAATGCATGCTTTATTGGCTCCGAAAACAAACATAATATAATGAAAATACAAACATTAGGAGTAATAGCAGCGGCTGCATTTCTCGTTGGGGGAATTACAAACGTAGATGCTAATGAGTTCGACTTTGTTAACCGGAAGCATCTAGAAGAACTCTTTTCCAAAACAAAACTCGGAACGAATTATGTTAAGGGAAAACTGTCCAGAGATTCCTATAATGCAAAGCAGAAAGGCAACCTTCGAAAACTACTAAATGAGAAGAGCAAGGGACTAGGTGTCGCATACTTTCAAACTAACGAGAAAAACTAAGGTAAAATTCTCTACACTTGGGGGATTGGGCCAAAACTGCATTTGAAGGAAATAGTGGTCTTTCGCAAAAAAAAACCTACACCTCGAATCCATTGCACTAGAGTCAGCAGGTCACATCGATTTAGACACTGGAAAAGGGACTCATAGCCCCGGTGTATTTGGTGATAACTACAAACCAGATCTCCACTTTAGCAATTTCGATGAAGAGGTCTTGTTTTTAAGTGAAACGGATGGCGCTCGGTTTATTTTCCCCATGAAATCGATACGATAGATTGGGCCATTAAGCGCAAACAAACCGAAACCACCGTGTTTGCGGAGGAATCAATTTGACCTTGATGATACTGGTGCTTTTTCGGACTCGTCGGAAGCAAAGGGTTTACCTAATTTCAACCCGTATTCTTACAATAATGCGACTTACACTACTTTTTGCAGTTGTTATCGGTTTCATTTTAACCTCATCGAGAAGCCTGGCAGAGGTCGCTTGGCCAGGATGGCTGGGCCCCAATCGCAATGGCTGGGTCTCCTATTTTGAACCGCCCAAAAAATGGCCCAAGCAACTTAAGCAGGATTGGAAGGTAAACGTCGGCGACGGCTATGGAACTCCAGTTGTCAATGACGGACTCATTTACCTTCACACCCGTCAAAAGGATGATGAAGCTATTTGGTGTCTCAACCTAGAAACAGGCAAAACAAAGTGGCGCAACCACTACTCGGTTCCTTTCAAAATAGGTGGCGGTGCCGAGTCTCACGGCAAGGGTCCTAAATCAAATCCCACGCTCGCGAATAGTCGTTTGTTCACCGTGGGAATAAACGGTATTCTTTCCGCTTGGGACACCAAGTCTGGGACTCGACTTTGGACAGTCGATCATCGCTCTAAGTTTGGCAAACGCCCTCATCCATATTGGGGTATGGCTACCTCGCCCCTCGTAAGTAATGATCGGCTCTATGTTCACTTTGGCGATGACGAGAAGGGTTTTCTTGCAGCACTTGATGTAGAAACGGGAAGGGAAATCTGGCGGCATGGTAAAAACGGAGCCGCCTATGCTTCCCCACTATTCGGTGAGTTTGGAGGCGTACGACAAATCGTCGAATGGAACCACGAGGATCTGCTTGGAGTCGAAATTCAGTCCGGCCAACTCCTCTGGAAGTACCACCTGCCTGACGCGGCGAACATGCCGACTCCGACGATCCACAACGGGCACGTTTTGGTGGGTGGCTACAACCGTGGCACGCGAAGTGTTCATCCGCATATTAAAGAAGGCAAATGGGTCGTTACCGAAAAATGGCACCAAAAACGCGCCTCTCTGGAGATGAGCACAGCTGTCATTAACAACGGTCAGCTTTACGGCATGACTCATCATAGCTTGGGCCGGCTTTTCTGTATCGACACCGAGTCGGGCAACATCATTTGGCAGGGCCCTAGTCGTGTGGGTCAAAACGTGGCGTTTCTCTCCATCCCCGGACATATCGTTGCCCTGCTCGACCATGGCCAGCTGCAAATCATCGAAGCCAAGGGAGCCGAGTCGAAAAAGATCGCGGAATACAAAGTGGCTGATCGCTCAACTTGGTCTGCGCCAGTTCTTCTTAAAGACGGAATCCTGATCAAGGATCGTCAGGAATTGATCCGCTGGTCTTTTATAAAAATAAAATAAGCTGCGAATCAGCGCCGACTTTTTTGTGTGAATTTACAACGTACAAAACCAACGTGGCACTTCATCTTAATCCTCTCAGCAATGTGTGCCGACGAAGCCTGTTTTGGTTTAGTTGCCAGCGGCTTTCAATTCTTCAGCTGTCTTGCCGCCGTGTTTGCGGAGGAGTTCGGCGCTTTCTGTTCGGTCCCACTGGATGGCTCCATCTAGCGGTGTTTGGCCTATGTAATCACCTACCTCAATTTTCGTATTCACATCCGCACCGCGAGCAATTAGTAGTTCGATGATTTTCTTGAGACCTCTTGAAGCCGCATAATGCAAAGGAGCCCTTCCATATTTACCTTTCGCATTTACATCCGCACCAGCATCTAAGTGCTGTTTGACGGCTTCGACGTTTCCAGTTTTAACAGCTTCGCGGATTGGGATGTCTGGTGCTTTGGCTGTCGGCATTTCTGGCTTTGCAGCTACGGCAACCGGTTCAACTGGTTTCGATTCGGGTACTGGAGTCGACTGCTGCGACTGACCACACCCCACCAGCACCACGGCTGCGATTGTGATTAGTAGCTGTTTCATAACTCTTAAACTGGTTGAATCACACTGGCGACTTTGATTGCTTTGCTTCTTGCGGAGTGCTCGGCGTGAAATAAATGTAAAATATAGGCTTAGCAAATTTCTTGTGAACCAAAGTCGCTATCGCGAGCGAAACAGCTGTTGTGATGATACTTAAAAAAAACCCTCGTGAGACTAATCTCAAAAATTTGTGCAGCAGTTTCAGCAATCTCCACCCCTGAACTAACACCGACTTTTCCTCTTAGCCCTAAGCAACCAAAACATATAATCAAGGAACAAACAGCAATTCTGATTAAGATGATAACCACTCCTTCTGCTTTTTTTCATAAAATAAATTAGTAGATCATACCGGATGAACCACACTGTTCACCACACCCTACCAACATCACGGTTGCGATTGCTGTGAGTAGTATTTGTTTCATTTCAGTGATTGGAGTTTTTATTCATCCGG
>Ga0233427_10003412_pt1 | contig 13952 bp, 12 predicted proteins | sample SI_118_April2016_5_FD_179885 | JGI IMG/M metagenome (GOLD analysis project Ga0233427, IMG submission 179885) | Seawater microbial communities from Saanich Inlet, British Columbia, Canada - SI_118_April2016_100_MG | ecosystem: Environmental > Aquatic > Marine > Inlet | place: Canada: British...
ATCTTTATTTGTTAACCTTGGTTTTGGAGCAGACTCGTGTCTCATGTTGGGATCTTGATTATAATACTCTTGAAGTAAAGGTCGGTAGCAAAGGTACTCAAACCATCTACAACGATAACTCATTGTTGCTTCTAAAATTTCATTACCAACAGTAAGCAAAACATCTCTTGGTGGCATACAGCCAAACATTGTTTCTGCTTCCCAATCAGGTGTAGAAGTTTTTTTATTAAAATCAATTGGAGTTGGTCTGTCTACTTTAACTCCTTTCTTAATTAGCATATTTGAAAAATCATCTAAGAGTTGATTTGCTTTATCCACTGTATCTTTAGTTCTTGGGCCAAATTGGCCTCTCATATCACTATCTTCAGGAACTTTAGCATCAAGTGCTGGCTCTGGAGCTGGTATACAAGTTCCATCAGCTCTACCAACGATTACATGTTTTAATGGATCCCACTCATTCCAACTATTAACAATAGTTTTGTTATCAGTCATATTTTTTAATTTTTTATAATATTATGTTCAGGGCCGAAAGGAAATTTTGTGATGTTTTCTGCGCCATCTTTACCGATTACCAATATATCATGTTCTCTATATCCACCTGCTCCTTGATTTCCTTCAGGTATCATTATCATTGGTTCCATTGAAATAACCATGTTTTCTTCAAGCACAGTATCAATATCTTCTCTCAGTTCTAATCCTGCTTCTCTTCCGTAGAAATGGGAAAGAACTCCAAAAGAATGTCCATATCCGAAAGTTCGGTAATGCAAGTAACCAAGTTCTGCAAACAATTCATTTAGTTCATGACAAATATCAGAACATTTTACACCAGGTTTAATAAGTTCTAATCCTCTTTTGTGAACTTTAACGTTTGCCTCCCATGCTTTTAATGATGCATCATCTGCATGATCTAAAAATAATGTTCTCTCTAAAGCCGTATAATATCCTGAAATCATTGGAAAAGTATTTAGAGACAAAATATCTCCTTTGATTAGTTTTTTATTTGTCTTTGGATTATGTGCACCATCAGTATTAATGCCTGATTGAAACCAAACCCAGGTATCCATATATTCAGCGTCCGGATATGATTTTACAATTTCACGTTCCATTCGATCACGACCTGCAATTGCTATTTCAATTTCTGTATTACCCTCTTTAATATTTTTAACAATTTCTTCTCCACCTAAGTCTGCAATTCTTGCTCCACTTTTAATAATTTCGATCTCTTCATTAGATTTAATCATTCTTAATTGCATCAAATCCTTTGAAATGTCGCTGAAAACAGAAAATGTAAAAATAGACCCTATTTTTTCTCTCATATCTAGAGTGACATGATCGTTTTCTAAACCAATATTTTTTGGAGGATCATCTCTTCCAATAATAGAAACTATAGCTCTTAAAAAATTATCTCTTTTCCAATCTGTATAAATCACATTATCACAGTGTGATCTTTTCCAGGGTTGGCTGGCATCAATGTTTGCTGAGATTGTTGAAATTTTATTTTTTGTTACTATGCAGCCATAAGGTCTACCAAAAGAACAATAAATAAATCCTGTATAATATGCAATGTTATGCATAGATGTTAAAATAACCATATCAAGATTATTTTTATCTATTACAGTTCTTAGATTGTTTACTCTTCTATCGTATTCAGCATTTGAAAAAGGAAGTTTAACCTTCTCTCCATTTTTTAAAGTAAAAAAATCTGGTCTTTCCATAAAATTAATTTAATCCGATATATCTTTTGTTCCATCTCATTACTAAACTATAATACGTAAGAGATATAAAAAGAAAGAAACCACCAATAATAGTGTTGGTTGCTGGTATTTCATTAATACCAAATATAGGTAACCATACCCAAAATATTCCACCTATTACTTCAGTTAAAGATAATAAAGTTAATTCAGCCGCAGGTATAGCTTTAGATCCAATTGAATATAAAATTAATCCTAAACAAACAAGAGTACCATGAAGAGAAAAAAGTGAACTATTATAACTTGTTGCAAAAAAAACATAGTCATTACTTAAAATTACTATTGAAGCAAATATAAAACAAAAGAAACCAGCAAATGCAGTCGTTGTAAATTTTGGAGTTTCTTTTCGCCATCTTAAAGTTACAGAAAATACTGCAAACCCTATAGAAGATGTCATTCCAAAGACAAATCCAATTAAAGAAGATTCTGAGGTATTACCAACAGCCATGATCCCGATACCAATTGTTGCAATGATGATTGAAATCCAGACGTTTAAAGAGATTTTTTCTTTTAAAAATAAAAAAGCAAGCAGAGCAGTAAAAAAAGGCATTGCTGCTAAACAAAGTAAAGTTACAGCAGCACTGGTATTTGTAATTGAAAACATAAAAGAAATCATTGCTATTCCAAGTCCTGAACCTCCAATTAAACCTGAAACACCCATTCTTAAATAATTTTTATAAAAGTTTTTGCCTTCTTCAAAAAACAAGTACAAATTTAATAAAATAAAAATTGTCAGTCCTCTTCCAAAAATATATTGCCAGGGAATTAAATGTGGATCATCCATATATCTCACAACCAACGGTCCAAAAGACCAGATTAGACCAGCAAACAAAACAATAGGGACAGCAGTTTTAGGATTTCTAAGCTCAAACATATTCAGATATTTAATTCTAAATAGATTTAACTACAACAAAAATGACTATGCTTATGCTAAGGCTGAATTAGAATGATTGGGGAAAAAACAATCAACAATTTCCCCTTTTTTAAATCTAGTCTTACCTGCTGGCAATAATGCCCAAATATTTGATTTTACAAATGATTTAATTCTAAAAGACTCTTGTCCTTTAAGAATTTTAACTTCTATTTTTCCATTTTTAGTTGTGTTTAATTTACTTTTTGCAAATCTAGTAAAATTCTTCTTCTTCAGGAAATCATTTTTTAATATAGCTTTGAGAGGCTTTTCGTTTTTTAGACCTAATATGTTTTCTATATAAGGATATACAAAAAATCTAAAACAAGCAGCAGAAGACATTGGATTTCCAGGTAATCCAAAAATTGCTTTTTGTTTACCTTTGATCTTAGCAAACAAAATAGGTTTGCCAGGTCTAATTGCTACACTTTTAAAGAAATGATCTAATTTAAAAGACCTTATAGCGCTAGGAATAAAATCAAATTTTCCAGCAGAAACTGCACCAGAAGTAATAATGATATCAGTACCAGATTTTAACACCTTATTTACTTTAGATTTAAAAATTTTTTCATGATTATCTCTCAGTATTCCACCATTTTTAAAATTGAATAAAAAATTTTGATCTAAATTTTTTATATAATGATTATTAGAATTTCTCACTTTCCAATCTGGAATATTGTCTGAATTAGATATTTCATTTCCTGTTGAAAAAAATAAAATATTAATTTTCTTTTTTACTTTAATATTTTTTATTCCAAGTGATTTAAAAGCTAGAATATGATTGGGCTGAATGATTGTATTTTTTTTAACTACTAATTCACCTTTTTTATAATCAGATCCTTTGAACCTTATGTGATTATATTTAGTTATTTTTTTATTTACTAAAATATATTTTGCATTTTCTGTATCAGGAGAAAAAACAATTTGCTCTATTGGAATAATGGTATCGAAACCTTTAGGTATGATTGCTCCTGTCATAATTTCAATAGTATTAAATTTGTAAATTTTTTTTTTGAAAGGTTTTGTCCCAGCTGCAATTGATCCAATAATTTTAAATTTTTGATTAGATTTTTTTTTGATATTTTTTGTATCTTTTGAGTTAATTGCAAAACCATCAAAGGCAGCATTATCACCAGTTGGATAATTTATACTTGAATAAATATTTGATGACGTAACTCTATTTAAAGAGTTAATACTCTTAATTTTTTCATCTTTAATATTTATAACCCCTTTTTTTAAAATATTTTTAGAACTGGTGTAACTAATCATGAAATATATTTTTTAGCTTTCTCTAAATCTTTTTTTGTATTGATATTAAAGAATGGATCATTTTTTTCAAAGTTCATATTAATTATTTTTACACCAACGTTGTTTGCCCAATTTTCAACTTTTCTATCCCCATTTTCTAAATCTTCTTCTAATTTATCTATTAAATCAATAGACCATAAACCAAATATATTATGTCTTGTATTATTTGATTTAATAAAGAAAAGTTTGCTGTCTTCAGGCTTAATCTTTTTAAGGAAATCTTCTAATATTTGTTTTTTAAAAAAAGGAGTATCAGTGGGAAAAGTAGAAAGCCATTGATAGTCTTTATTGTTTTCTTTAATCCATTTCATTGAAGATAAAACACCTCCAAGTGGTCCTAAATTATTTTTAAAATCCTTAATTAATGAAACTTTTTCCGATTGATTAAATTTAATAGGATTATTAGAGACAATAAGTATCTCATTAAATACATCGATTATTTCAGCAAGAACATAATCTATCAATAGTTTATCCCCTAATTGAACTTGGGATTTATCTTCTCCAAATCTTTGAGACTTTCCGCCGGCTAGTACTGAGCCTAAAATCTTGCTATGATCCATTTAGAAAATATAAAACATTGAGACTTTAATTAAAGAAATATAATGGATCTTAGAATTTTAGAAATAGCATCTCATACCGATAACCATAAAGTCCTAGAAAATTTTACACATAAATCAAAACACAAAAATCCTTTATGTGGGGATGAAATGGAAATTAGCCTAGTTGTTAAAGACGATGTTGTAAAAGATATGGGTTATCAATGTAAATCTTGTGTTTATTGCCAAGCTTCAGTCAGCTTGCTCTCAAGAAAAATAAAAGATAAAAATGTAGAAGAAATTAAGTCTTTTGCATTATCAAGTGAAAATTTATTTACAGATGTAAAGACTATTTTAGAAAAACATTGGAAAGATTTTAAAGAAATTTTAGATAAAAAAAATATTGCAAGAAAAGATTGTTTGTTGCTTCCACTTAGAACAGTTTTAAGGGCTTTAAAAACTTAATGATTAAAATTACTAAACCACTATTACAGAAAGCATTAATTGCTGGTTTTTTTTCAGCTTTTACAATTGGTGTCTTAACTGTTCTTACTTATAAAAGTACACTAGGGTATTTTCTTGCTGGTTCATTTGGCTCTTCTATGGTTTTATTATTTGGTTTTCCAGAAAGTCCATTTGCTCAACCAAAAAATGTTTTTTTTGGCCATCTGTTAACAGCATTAGTTGGGGTAATTTTTGTAAACTACATACCTTTACCAATTTATATGAACATTGCTCTTGCAGTAGGTGCTGGGGTTTCATTAATGATTTTATTTAATGTTGTTCATCCCCCTGCAGGAGGAAATCCTATTATAATTATAATTGGAAGTGTTTCTTATGAATATTTAATTAGCCCAATAATTTTTGGTTGTATTATAATTTTATTATTAGCTATTTTGATTAATAAATTTATTCTTAAAAAAAATTATCCTTTAAATAACTTATGAACTCTAAGTATAAAGTTTTAAAATTTAATTCTAATAAATTTGAAAATTTTGAGGATTTAGTTTCTATTGAAGAACCCTTAGAGATTTCATTAAAATTTAAAGAGAACGATAATTGGGTTACAAAAATATTATCTATTACGATGAGAACTCCTGGTGATGATAAAGATTTAGTACGAGGTTTTCTTTTCAATGAACAATTAATAAAAGATGTTAAAGATATTGATACTGTAGAAAGTTTTGGTGATAAGGTTGGTCAATACAATATTCAAAATAAAATTTTAGCGACCTTAAATAATTCAGAAAATATTGACATCTCAAAGATTAAGAGAGATTTTATGTCAAACTCCTCATGCGGTGTCTGTGGTAAGTCTTCATTAGATGCATTAGAGATTATAAAACAAAATAAGACAAATCCAGATCAGCCTAAAATATCCAAAGAAGTTATAATTAAATCCCCTAACATCCTTCGAGAAAATCAATCTGAATTCAGTAAAACTGGTGGCATTCATGCAAGTGGGTTGTTTAACAATAACGGTGATTTGATCTCTGTTAAAGAGGATGTGGGTCGTCACAACGCTTTAGATAAACTTATCGGTTGTACTTTAATTAATGGGCAAATTAATCCCTTAACTCAATACATAACTTGCTCTGGAAGGCTAAATTTTGAACTTGTTCAAAAGGTATTGATGACTGATATTGGAATTATGATAGGTGTTGGTGCGCCAACTAGTCTTGCTATAGATTTAGCGAATAAATTTGACATTACCCTTATAGGTTTCGTAAAGAGGGATAGTTTTAATATTTACACAAATAACAAAAAAGTTATTGTGAGCTAATTAAAAAAAAGGGTAATTGTGTCAAAAAACATTAGTAATTTATCAGGAAGAATAGGCTTAAAAGACAATCTTTTTAAGCAAATCTCTGAGAATACATTAAGCAATAATCCTAAAGATATTAAAGAAATTGCTAAAGAACATAATTTAGGAGTTTCAACTCTTCATGGTGCTGAGAGTTTCTACGAATTTTTAAGACCTTCACACAGAGAAAAAAAAGCATTTGTTTGTAATGGAAGTGCTTGCATGTGTGCTGGTACACAAGAAAAATTAAAAGATACTTTAAAAGAAAAATTAGGTGACGATAAAGTTGGAGAAATGTTTTGCCTAGGGCATTGCTATGAAAATAATGCATTTCATTATGATGGTGAAAACTATGCAGGAAAAGACATAGAAAAAATTGATCAAATTTTAAAAGGTGAAGAAATCAAACAAGATAAATTTTTCTCAAAAAGTTATGCAACAACAAGTTTTTTAATGAATGATAAGTTATCATCTACTGATCAATTTAAAGATCAATTAAATAAATTTTTAAAAACAGACAAACAAGAAATTATTAAATCTCTATTAGAATCAAACCTTACCGGAAGAGGTGGTGCTGGGTTCCCAACAGGAATGAAATGGGATTTTTGCAGTAAAGCAAAAGGAGATAAAAAATATGTTTTATGTAATGCTGATGAAGGTGACTCAGGTGCATTTTCAGATAGATACCTATTAGAAGATCAACCACTAAAAGTTATTTTTGGTATGGTACTATGTGGAATGGTGATTGGAAGTGATGAAGGTGTTTTATATATAAGAGGAGAATATCCAAAATCTATAGAAGCTATCAACGGCTGTATTAATGATCTTAAAAAATTAAATTTATTAGGTGATAATATTTTAGGAACAGATTTTTCTTTCGATCTAGGTATTTGTATTGGTCAAGGTGCTTACATTTGTGGAGAAGAAACTGCTTTGATTGCATCTATAGAAGGAAGACGTGCTGAAGTAGATGTAAGACCTCCATTTCCAGTTACAGAAGGTTTATATAAAAAACCAACAGTTGTTAATAACGTAGAAACTTTAGCAGCTGCAACTGGTATTTTAATAAATGGTCCTGAAAAATTTTCAGCAATAGGAAATAAAAAGTCTGCAGGAACTAAACTTGTTTGTCTTGATAGTTTTTTTAATAATCCTGGTGTTTATGAAATTGACATGGGAACACCAATGAAAAAAATATTTAATGAAATTGGTGGAGGGTACAAAGAACCAATTAAAGCTTTTCAAGTTGGTGGTCCATTAGGTGGTGTAGTACCATTAAGTGAAATTGATAATTTAAATTTAGATTTTCAAGAATTTACAGCCAAAGGTTTTATGTTAGGGCACGCTAGTGTTGTTAGTATTCCAAAAGATTTTTCAATGTCTGAATATATTCATCATTTGTTTGAATTTTCAGCAGAAGAATCATGTGGAAAATGTTTCCCTGGAAGACTTGGTTCATACAGAGGTAAAGAAATGTTTGATCAAGCAAAGAAAGGAACTGCTAAAATACCCCTTAAATTACTTAACGAATTGCTTGTAACAATGCAAAAAGGCTGTTTGTGTGCTCTTTGTGGAGCTATCCCTACTCCAATTATGAATATTCTTAAGTACTTTGGAGACGAAATGAAAAATGATATGGTAAAAGATAATTAATGAGTTCTGAAAAAAGAAAAATAGCTTATATCGATGGTAAACCATATGAAATTGGTGCTAATCACACATCTATATTAAAATTTGTTAAAAGTTATGTTGGAGAAAAAAAAGTTCCAACTCTTTGTGATGATCCAAATTTAGCCCCTTATGGTGCTTGTCGTGTTTGTTCAGTTGAAGTTGCTTTGGAAAAAGATGGCCCAACAAGAATGGTTGCATCTTGTCATACTCCAGTTGCTGAAAACCAACATATCTTTACATCCAATGAAGCAATAACAAGTCTTAGAAAAAATATTGTTGAATTAGTTTTAACAGATCACCCTATGGAATGTGATAGTTGTGAAGTAAATAATAATTGTGAACTTCAAATAGTTGCTAATGATTTAGGTATTTCGGATCACAGATATAACAGTCCAAAGCAACACAAAGGAATTCCAAGAGATACTTCTCATGATTACATGAGAATGAACTTAGATAATTGTATTAATTGTGGAAGATGCGTTAGAGCATGTGATGAAATACAAGGTTCTTTTGTTTTAACAATGAGTGGCAGAGGATTTGAATCTAAAATTACAACAGACAATGATATGATGTTTGGTGATAGCTCTTGTGTATCTTGTGGAGCTTGTGCGCATACTTGCCCAACAGATGCAATCTCTGATGTTTTTAAATCAAAATCTGCTGATGTAGATGAAAAAGTTAGAACAACTTGTTCTTATTGTGGAGTTGGATGTAATTTAGAAGCATCAATCAAAGACAACAAAGTTGTTGCTATAGATACTCCAAAGGAAACAGAAGTAAATGCAGGACATACTTGTATTAAAGGAAGATACGCTTTTAGTTTTTATGATCATCCTGACAGATTAAAAACTCCATTAATTAAAAGAAATGGAAAATTTGAAGAAGCATCGTGGGATGAAGCATATGACTTTATCAAAAAAGAAATGAATAGAATTACTAATGATAATGGTCCTGATGCATTTGCAGGAATTTCTTCAGCGAGATGTACTAATGAAGAAAACTATGTTTTTCAAAAGATGATACGAGCTGCTGTTGGAACTAACAGTGTAGATTGTTGTGCAAGAATTTGTCATTCACCAACAGCGTGGGGTATGCAACAAACATTTGGAACAGGTGCTGCAACAAATTCTACAGAGGATATTTATTTTGCTGACTTGTTTTTAGTAATAGGTGCCAACCCTACTAACGCCCACCCAGTCACAGGTGCAAAAATTAAACAACAAGTAATGAAGGGCAAGAAATTAATTGTACTAGATCCAATTACTACAGAGCTTGCTAAACTTGCAGATTATCACATCAAACTTAGACCTGGAACTAATGTTGCGGTTCTTAATATGATGTTACATTTCATCATTAAATCAAAACTACACAACGCAGATTTTGTAAGAGATAGAACTGAAGGTTTTGATAATTTTATTAAAGAGATTGAAAGACAAGATGTTGATCATTTAGCAAAAGTTGCAGGTGTAGATAAACAGCTTGTTAAAGAGGCAGCAATTGCTTACGCAACAGCACATAATTCTATGGAATTCCATGGTTTAGGGGTAACTGAACACCAACAGGGCTCAAAAACTGTAATGCTAATAGCAGATCTTGCAATGATTACTGGAAATATTGGAAGAAGAGGTGTTGGAGTGAATCCTCTTAGAGGTCAAAACAATGTCCAAGGTGCAGCTGATATGGGTTGTCAACCACACCAAGGGGCTGGTTATTTTGAGGTAGCAGATGCAAAAAATCAAAAATTCTATACAGAAAAATATGGAGTAACCCATCCAACTAAACCAGGATTAAAAATTCCACAAATGTTTGAGGCAGCAATTGATAAAGAATTAAAAGGTCTATGGATTATAGGAGAAGATATTGTTCAAACTGATCCTAATAGTGCACACGTAGTTGAAGCGATGAATTCTTTAGAGCTTTTAGTTGTTCAAGAAATTTTTATGAGTGAAACAGCAAAACTTGCGACAGTTGTTTTGCCTGGTACAACTTTCTTGGAAAAAGATGGTACATTTACAAATACCGAAAGAAGAATTCAAAGAGTAAACAGAGCTGTTGAACCTTTACCAGGAACAAAACCTGATGGATTAATTGTAACAGATATGATGCAAAAACTAGGTTTTGATCAACCCACATATAACGCTGATCAAGTTTTATCAGAAATTGCAGATGTTGTTCCTTTCTTTAAAGGAGTGACAAGAGAAAGACTTGGTAAGTTAGGATTACAATGGCCAGTTCAAGAAGATGGAACTGATACACAAATTCTTCATACTGAAACATTTAAATTAGGAAAAGGACAGCTTAAGAATTTTGATTGGAAAGAGTCGACAGAAATTGAGGAAAACAAAAAAGATTATCCTTTAATTTTAACAACAAGCAGAGTTCTTCAGCACTATAATGCTGCTACAATGACAAGAAGAACTAAAAACATTAATATTGTTGATGAAGATGTTCTTTTAATTCACCCTAAAGATGCAGCACATCGAGATATTAATACTGGTGATATTGGAAGACTATACTCTGGAAGAGGTGAGGTAGCTTTAAAAGTAGAAGTGACAGATAAGGTCAAAGAAGGAATTGTATTTACAACATTTCATTTTCCAGAACATATGGTCAATATGGTTACAGGTCATGGTAAAGATGAGGAAACTATGTGTGCTGAATATAAAGTTTCTTCTGTTGAAGTTCAAAAAATTTCAAACCAATTTAAAACCGAAGTTAAACCTAAAGAAAATCAAGCAGAAGTTAGTTAATCAAAATGACCATTGGTTGGCATTTTGATAACACATATTCAAAATTATCTAACACCTTTAAGGAAGAAGTTAAACCTACCCCCGTTCATAATCCTGAGTTAGTAGTTTTAAATGATCAATTAGCTAAAGATTTAAACCTAGATTTTTCTAAAATAGAAAAAAAAGATTTATCTCAAATATTTTCTGGAAATACTTTACCAAAAGGATCTACTACTATAGCTCAAGCGTATGCAGGTCATCAATTTGGACATTTTACTATGCTTGGAGATGGTAGAGCTGTTTTATTAGGAGAGCATTTAGTTAATAATACCAATAGATATGATGTTCAATTTAAGGGTTCTGGCAGAACATCTTTTTCAAGAAGTGGTGATGGTCGTGCAGTTTTAGGCCCCATGTTAAGAGAATATATAATTAGTGAAGCCATACATGCTTTAAAAATACCAACAACTAGAAGCCTTGCTGTAGTCAAAACTGGTGAAAAAGTTGTTAGAGAAAATTTATTACCAGGAGCTATCTTAACACGTGTTGCTTCAAGTCATATAAGAGTTGGAACTTTTCAGTATATTGCAGCCAAACAAAATATTGATGATTTAAATACATTAGTTGATTACACAATCAATAGACATTACCCAGAAATTCAATCCTCTAAAAATAAAGCGCTAGATTTGCTTAACCTTGTAATGGAAAGACAATGTGAGTTGGTTGTTAACTGGATGCGTGTAGGTTTTATTCATGGTGTTATGAATACAGATAATATGGCAATTTCAGGTGAGACTATTGATTATGGCCCATGTGCTTTTATGGATCACTATAATCCTAAAACAGTTTTTAGCTCTATAGATAAATTTGGAAGATATTCTTTTTCTAATCAACCTCCAATAACAAAATGGAATTTATCAAGATTTGCTGAATGTCTAATTCCTTTAATCGATAATAATGAAGATAAAGCAATTCAATTAGCAACTGAAACTATTGATAATTTTCAAAATATTTATGAAAAAAAGTGGTTAAATATGATGAGAGATAAACTTGGTTTATTTGGTGAGCATAAAGATGATAAAAAACTTATTAATGATTTGTTAAATTGGATGGAAAAAAATAAAGCAGATTATACAAATACATTTTGTTATTTAATGAATATTAAAATTAGCAACAATAACTTATATAATGATAAAGATTTTATTAATTGGTCTAATGTTTGGAAAAAGAGAATATCTATAAATGATAGTTCAAAAGAGAAGACATTAGAGCTTATGAAAAAATCTAATCCAATTATAATACCAAGAAATCATAAAGTAGAAGAGGCATTAAAAGCTGCAAATGAAGATGATTTAGAGGTTATGAATAGGTTGTTATCTAAGTTAGATAATCTATATATTGAGCAAAAAGGTATTGATGATTATCAATCACCTTCTAGTGATGAAAGTTATCAAACATTTTGTGGAACTTAATTTATAAGACGTATGGTTCGGGTCTTGCGTTATTTCCAAGAACTCTTTCGACAGCAAAATCACTAATATCAATTGTTTGATAAGATCCTGTTGTTATCAATTCGGTCAAAGCTCTTCCGATGCCAGGTGCTTGCATTAAACCTCTACCAGTAAATCCAGACGCCATATAAACATTATCAAATTTTGGATGTTTGCCTACCACTGCATTATTATCTAATTTATTACAATCATAATAACCAGCCCAACCACCTGTTAGTTTTAATTCTTCAAACACAGGTATTCTTTGAGCTAATGCTGGCCACACTAATTCTTCAAAATCATTCCAAGCAGGCTCTAAATCTGTTGCATCAAAAACTGAATTGGGTGAACCTGCTAAATATTCTCCACCTTCTGGTCTCCAATAAACACCTGTTGTTAAATCTCCAATCAGTGGCATTTCTTTTATATATTTTGGGCATTTAACCCTAAAAACTGTATGTTTTTGAGGAACTACAGGTATGTCTTCTAACAATTCCTTAGTCCAACAACCTGCTGCCGAAACTATTGTCTTAGCTTTAATTTCTGAAATACTTTTTACTTCTCCTTTAACAAATTCAGCTCCTAACTCTATTGCCTTACTTTTTAAGGCACTATGAAACATAAATGGATCAATCCAACCTTCACTTTGGTTATCAGTATAAGTTGCTGTTTCAATACCTTCACTGTTTATGTAAGGAAATATTTTTGACAATTCAGAGCCATTAATATTTTTTGTTCCAGCTTCACAAACCTTATGATTCTCAAGAGCTTTGTATTGTTCATCTGCATGCTCTGCACCAAACATTAACAAATAACCATTTGTTACCATACTAGCCGTTGGATTAGGATTCTTTTCTGTTTTTAAAAGATCTGGAATTTGATAAATAAATTCTCTTGCAAATTTACCAAGTAAAATATTTTCTTTTTGAAAAAATTGTCTTCTAAAACCACCTAAAGACAATGGAAATGAAGCCGTTTTGTAAGTTGGATCTCTTTCTATTACTTTTACTTTTCTACCTTCTTTGGATAAAAAATAAGCACTCGCAGCTCCTATTATACCACCACCAATTATAACAACGTCATCCATAATTAATTTAATATTATTAAGTTAAAATTTAAAATCAAAGCAAAACAGCACCATAATATATAGGGTACCATCAAATAAGAACTTACTAAGTTGACGCGCTTAAATCTAACAATAAGAATCATAATCAAACCGATAAGCGCTATCAACACAGTTAAAGCTAATAACATGTGATGAAATACAAAAAAAACTATACTCCAAGTTGTATTAAAAATTAGATGAATAAAATAAATATAAACAGTGTTCATATCTCTATTTTTATTATGCCAAAAAATCCATATTGCAATTGTCATCATCAAATATAGTGATGTCCAAACTGGAGCAAATATCCAATCTGGGGGATTAAACGTTGGTTTATTTAACAATGAATACCATGGTTCTTTAAAGCTAATTGTTGCCAAACCTCCAATTAAAGAAGCTGAATATGTAATTAAACTAAATAGTAAGAATGATATGAATTTGTTTTTTAACATATTTCTATTATACAATAAATTATGGAAGAAAAAAAAGTTATTTGGATAACAGGTGCAAGCAGTGGAATCGGTAAAGCTGTAGCAACTAAATTTGCAAAAAATGGATGGATAGTAGCTGCATCCGCAAGACGCGAAAACTTACTAAATGAACTTAAAGAAATTAATGAAAATATTTATCCCTTCCCTTTAGACGTTA
>Ga0233427_10003421_pt1 | contig 13930 bp, 9 predicted proteins | sample SI_118_April2016_5_FD_179885 | JGI IMG/M metagenome (GOLD analysis project Ga0233427, IMG submission 179885) | Seawater microbial communities from Saanich Inlet, British Columbia, Canada - SI_118_April2016_100_MG | ecosystem: Environmental > Aquatic > Marine > Inlet | place: Canada: British...
CCACTGGCGTTTAACCTATTGAAAAATAAAGAATTTTTGTTCCGCTGAGCCCGCCAGAAGCGATATGGTTAAAAACCTGCCCATGAGACAAAAGGCGTCCCGACGACACTTTCGCCCAGACACCAAATTCCAAATTTTAAATTCGTAACGCATTCAAGGACTGCGTCTAGTTCGTATGAACTACCACCAATCCCTTGCGAAGTGGGCGCACTATATGCATGGCCCCTGATGCCGTCAAGAGGAAAGAATGACTTATTTTCTGCGGCTTTCCGCCATTTTGTGCATTGCACAAGAATAAAAGAAAAACCCGGTGCAGAAGATACCCTTCTGCACCGGGTTAAATGAGCGAAAACTTGTTGTTTTTGCTGCTTTATTCGGCTGGAGTCGGTGCCTCGCCGTCCGATTCTCCCCCCGATTCGCCAATAGAGATCACTTCATTGGCATCCGATTCGTCTGCCAATTCCTCCTCGGGCTCATCAAATGCACCCAATTCGATGTCGCGATCGGCAGCAATTTGACGGTATCCGTTCATGAAATCGCCCGTACCGGCGGGAATCGGACGACCCACGATGACATTTTCCTTAAGACCAATGAGGTCGTCGACCTTGCCGGAAACAGCGGCTTCGGTCAGAACTCGGGTGGTTTCCTGGAAAGATGCCGCAGAGATGAATGAATGTGTCTGCAGGCTGGCTTTGGTAATCCCCTGCAACACAGGCTCAGCTGAAGCTGGGCGCCCGTTATCATCTTTCACCTTCTGGTTTTCTCCTTCGAATTCAATACGGTCAACGAGTTCACCAATCAGGTACGTGCTATCGCCACCATCAGTGACTTCAACTTTCTGAAGCATTTGACGAACAATGACTTCGATATGCTTGTCACTGATCTTCACACCTTGCAGGCGGTAAACGTCCTGGATTTCGTTGATAAGGTACTCAGCCAGCGCTTCAACACCCAGTACACGAAGAATATCGTGTGGAACAGGATTACCATCCATCAGGGCGTCGCCCACTTCCACGTAATCACCTTCCTGAACACTGATGTGTTTACCTTTTGGTGTCAGGTATTCGACGGGTTCACCACCATCGTCCGGCACCACCACGATACGGCGCTTGTTCTTGTAGTCCTTGCCGAATTCAACGCGGCCAGGGGCCTCTGCGATAATAGCATGGTCCTTCGGGCGACGGGCTTCGAAAAGCTCGGCCACACGTGGCAGACCACCCGTAATATCACGGGTCTTGGCTGATTCGCGAGGAATACGGGCCAGAACGTCACCAGCGTGCACTTCCTGACCGGATTCCACAGAAAGGATGGCGTCCACGGACAGGAAGTAACGTGCTTCCATACCCGTTGCCAGGTTAATAACCTCACCTTTCTTATCACGCAGGGTGATACGTGGCTTCAGATCGTTACCGCGTGGCTGCTGTTTCCAGTCCACCACAACGCGCGAGGTCAGGCCGGTGGTTTCATCCATGACTTCGGTCATGGAAAGACCCTCAACCAGATCCATGTAGTTCACGATACCTTCTCTCTCGGTAATGATCGGCAGCGTATATGGATCCCACTCGACCAGTTTGTCACCTTTGGTGACTTTGGCCTTGTCTTTGGTGAGCAGCTTCGCACCATAGGGCAGACGGTGACGGGCGCGATCACGACCCTGGTCATCAACCAGTGTCATTTCCGCATTTCGGCTCATCACAACCTGAACACCTTTGGAGTTTTTGACCGTGGTGCAGTTCTTCATCTTAACCTTGGCATCAGAAACAGCCTCAATCTTGGACTGCTCGGCACCACGCTGGGCGGCACCACCGATGTGGAACGTCCGCATGGTCAACTGGGTACCCGGTTCACCAATGGACTGGGCTGCGATAACGCCAACAGCCTCACCTTGGTTCACTTCGGTACCACGGGCCAGATCACGGCCATAACAAGCGGCACAAACGCCACTGGTTGTTTCACAGGTCAGAACCGAACGGATCAGCACAGATTCGATGCCGGATGTTTCCGCCAACATGGACTGATCTTCGTCGATGATCGCGCCACCGGCTGTGATCACCTCGTCCGTTTCCGGATTGATGATATCGCTAACCGGTGTACGGCCAAGAATACGCTCTGACAATGGCGAGATAACGTCACCACCTTCAACCACGGCCCCAATGGTAATTCCCAGCTCTGTTCCACAATCAACCTCACGAATGATGCAGTCTTGAGCAACGTCAACCAGACGACGGGTCAGGTAACCTGAGTTCGCCGTTTTGAGCGCCGTATCGGCCAAGCCCTTACGAGCACCGTGGGTCGAGTTAAAGTACTCAAGCACGGACAGGCCTTCTTTAAAGTTGGATATGATCGGCGTTTCGATGATCTCGCCGGACGGTTTGGCCATCAGACCACGCATACCAGCCAGCTGTTTCATCTGCGCCGCAGAACCACGAGCACCAGAATGCGCCATCATATAAACCGAATTCACGGAAGCCGCGTTACCGGTCGTTGAAATGATGTTCATCATGGCGTCGGCCACACGGTCCGTACAATGTGACCATGCATCAATAACCTTGTTGTACTTCTCACCCTGGGTGATCAGGCCATCAAGATATTGCTGCTCGTATTCTTTTACCAAGCCTTCGGTTTCAGCAACCATCTTTTCTTTTTCAGCCGGGATAACCAGGTCATCCTTACCGAATGAGATACCAGCCTGACAGGCGTGGGAGAAACCAAGGCCCATCATCTTGTCACAAAAGATCACGGTCTCTTTCTGACCACAGTGACGATAAACTTCGTCAATCAGCTCGGAGACGTCTTTCTTGGTCAACAACTGGTTGATCAGATCGAACGGCACGTTCTTATGACGCGGCAGGATTTCAGACAACAGCATACGACCCGGTGTGGTTTCCACGCGGGTCGTAACGGTTTCACCTTCAGCATCAACACCGGTATAGCGGGTGGTAATTTTTGAATGCAGCGTTACAACGTTGGAATCCAGCGCTTGTTGAATCTCCACAACGTCGGAGAATACCATGCCTTCACCCGGCTCACCTTCACTGTCCATGGTCATATAATACAGACCAAGAACAATATCCTGAGACGGAACAATGATTGGCTTGCCGTTTGCCGGGCTGAGGATGTTGTTCGTCGACATCATCAACACCCGTGCTTCAAGTTGGGCTTCCAGTGACAGGGGCACGTGTACGGCCATCTGATCACCATCGAAATCAGCGTTAAAGGCAGCACAGACAAGCGGATGAAGCTGAATGGCCTTACCCTCAATCAATACGGGCTCAAATGCCTGAATGCCAAGACGGTGAAGTGTCGGCGCACGGTTCAGCATGACGGGATGTTCACGGATAACTTCTTCCAGAATATCCCATACTTCGGGACGTTCTTTTTCAAGCATCCGCTTGGCGGCCTTAATGGTGGTCGCCATGCCATATAACTCAAGCTTGGAATAGATGAACGGTTTGAAAAGCTCCAGCGCCATCTTTTTGGGCAGACCACATTGATGCAACATCAATTCAGGGCCAACCACAATCACCGAACGACCGGAGTAATCAACGCGTTTGCCAAGCAGGTTTTGACGGAAACGACCCTGTTTGCCTTTAAGCATATCGGACAGTGATTTCAGAGGACGCTTGTTAGCACCTGTGATCGCGCGACCACGACGACCATTGTCAAACAGCGCATCCACAGATTCCTGCAACATACGTTTTTCGTTACGTACAATGATGTCAGGCGCACGAAGTTCGATCAGACGCTTCAAACGGTTATTGCGGTTGATCACACGACGGTACAGATCGTTCAAATCCGACGTTGCAAAACGGCCACCATCCAGCGGCACCAAAGGGCGCAACTCAGGCGGGATAACCGGCACCACTTCAAGGATCATCCATTCAGGACGGGCCTTGGAAGCAATGAACGCTTCAACCAGTTTCAGGCGTTTTACGTACTTCTTGCGTTTGGCTTCAGAACCAGTTTCGCGCAGATCAACTTTCAGCGTTTCTAACTCGTCTTCCAAATCAAGGGCAGACAGCATATCGCGCAGGGCTTCTGCGCCAATGCCAACGGTAAAGGCATCTGTGCCATATTCATCAACCGCGTTTTGATATTGCTCTTCGGTCATCAGCTCATGCAGAGCAAATGGCGTCAGGCCAGGTTCAACCACAACGTAGTTTTCAAAATAAAGAACACGCTCCAGGTCTTTCAATGTCATGTCGAGCAGCAGACCAATGCGGCTTGGCAGTGACTTCATGAACCAGATATGCGCAACCGGCGAAGCCAGTTCGATGTGCCCCATGCGTTCGCGGCGTACCTTTTGGAGAGTGACTTCAACGCCACACTTCTCACAGGTAATACCCTTGTACTTCATGCGTTTGTATTTACCGCACAGGCATTCGTAATCCTTGGTTGGGCCAAAGATGCGCGCACAGAACAAGCCATCCCTTTCCGGCTTGAATGTCCGGTAGTTGATGGTTTCCGGTTTCTTGATCTCACCAAATGACCAAGACCGGATACGCTCGGGTGATGCAATCGTGATCTTGATTTTGTCGAACTGCTGTGTTGCAGGCTGTCCGAAGATTTTCATCAATTCATTCATTATCGTTCTCCTTCAGGTTTCCGGTTAGATCAAATCAGTTCAACGTTGAGGCCAAGGGAATGCAATTCCTTGACCAAGACGTTGAATGATTCCGGAATACCCGCTTCGAATGTATCATCACCGCGAACAATCGCTTCGTAGACCTTGGTACGACCCGATACGTCATCAGATTTGACTGTGAGCATTTCCTGTAGTGTGTACGCAGCACCGTAAGCTTCCAGTGCCCATACTTCCATTTCACCGAACCGCTGTCCGCCGAACTGGGCCTTACCACCAAGCGGCTGCTGGGTAACAAGACTGTATGGTCCAATGGAACGGGCGTGAATTTTATCATCCACCAGGTGATGCAGTTTGAGCATGTAGATGTACCCAACAGTGACCTTGCGATCAAAGGTTTCGCCAGTACGCCCATCGGTCAGGGTGACCTGACCAGACGTATCAAGACCGGCCATCTCCAGCATTTCCACAATATCCGCTTCGTGAGCACCGTCGAAAACAGGCGTTGCAATGGCGACACCACCACGCATGTTTTCAGCCAGTTCCAGAAGTTGATCATCTGGCAAATCCTGAACCTGTGCCTTGAACTCTTTCGGATTGTAGATTTCCTTGAGCTTGGCACGGATCTTTTTGGTGTCACGACCATTAGCGTAAGCCGCTTCCATCATTTCCCCGATCTGATGACCGAGACCACGACAGGCCCACCCCATATGCGTTTCCAAAATCTGCCCCACGTTCATACGTGACGGCACACCCAATGGGTTCAACACGATATCAACAGCTGTTCCATCATCCAGGTGCGGCATGTCTTCAACCGGCACGATGCGGGAAATAACCCCTTTGTTACCGTGACGACCAGCCATCTTGTCACCTGGCTGAAGTTTGCGTTTAACAGCCACAAAGACCTTAACCATCTTCATGACACCTGGGCTCAGATCATCACCACGTTGAAGCTTGTCGACTTTACCATCGAAGCGCGCCTGAAGACGGGCGATGCCTTCTTCAAACTGGGTTTTGAGGGCTTCAACATCCTTCATCACCCGATCATTGGCCACAACAATCTGTGACATCTGACCCGGCGTGTAATCGTCCAGAATTTCTTCTGTGATCTTGGTGCCTTCTTTCAGACCCTTCGGTCCGCTTGCGGCTTTCTTGTTCAACAGCAATGCGTGAAGACGCTGTTGGAAGCTACGTTCCAAAATGGCGCGTTCATCATCACGGTCTTTCGCGAGGCGTTCGATTTCTGCCCGCTCAATAGCCAGAGCACGTTCATCTTTATCCACACCACGGCGTGAGAACACCCGAACCTCGACCACGGTACCGGCAACTCCCGGCGGCAGGCGAAGCGACGTATCACGAACGTCAGATGCTTTTTCACCGAAGATGGCACGAAGCAGCTTTTCTTCCGGCGTCATCGGGCTTTCGCCTTTTGGCGTCACCTTACCCACCAGAATGTCGCTCGGTCTGATTTCTGCACCGATATATACGATGCCGGCCTCATCCAGATTTTTCAGGGCTTCTTCACCAACGTTTGGAATATCACGGGTGATTTCTTCCTGACCCAACTTGGTATCGCGGGCCATGACTTCGAATTCTTCGATGTGGATCGATGTGAATACGTCATCACGCACGATGCGTTCAGAAATCAGGATCGAATCCTCGTAGTTGTAGCCGTTCCACGGCATGAACGCACAAAGCACGTTTCGACCAAGGGCCAGTTCGCCCAGATCCGTTGATGGGCCATCCGCAATTGTGTCGCCTGCGTCAACGTTATCGCCCACCTTCACCAGCGGACGCTGATGCAGGAATGTGTTCTGGTTTGAACGCTGGAACTTTTGCAGGTTGTAAATATCGACACCCACCTCGGAGCTCTGCATATCGTCTTCGGTCGCGTTAACAACGATACGTGTACCGTCGACCTGATCGATCACACCGGAACGACGGGCTACGATGGTTGCACGCGAGTCTTGTGCAACGGCACCTTCCATGCCGGTACCAACCAGCGGTGCTTCGCTTTGCAGCAATGGCACGGCCTGACGCATCATGTTTGATCCCATCAGTGCACGGTTGGCATCATCGTTTTCCAGAAACGGAATAAGCGCCGTCGCAACGGACACTAGCTGTTTTGGAGAAACGTCGATGTAATCGATACCTTCGGGGCGCATCATCATGAAGTCGCCACCCTTGCGGCAACTGACCAGATCAGTTTCAAAGTTACCCTTGTCTGATACTTCGGCATTTGCCTGAGCAATGGTGTAACGGCCTTCTTCGATTGCTGACAGGTAGATCACTTCATCGGTGACCTTACCTTTTTCAACTTTGCGGTACGGCGTTTCGATAAAGCCGTACTTGTTAACCACAGCGAATGTGGCCAGCGAGTTGATCAGGCCAATGTTCGGGCCTTCCGGTGTTTCAATCGGGCAAATACGACCGTAGTGGGTCGGGTGCACGTCGCGGACTTCGAAGCCAGCACGTTCACGAGTCAAACCGCCAGGTCCCAACGCAGACAAACGACGCTTGTGCGTAATTTCGCTAAGCGGGTTGGTTTGATCCATAAACTGGGACAGCTGAGATGATCCGAAGAACTCACGAACCGCAGCGGCTGCCGGTTTGGCATTGATCATGTCATGCGGCATGACTGTATCAATATCCACTGAGCTCATTCGCTCACGAATGGCACGTTCCATCCGCAGCAAACCAACACGGTACTGATTTTCCATCAATTCACCGACTGACCGTACACGACGGTTGCCCAAGTGATCGATATCGTCGATTTCACCACGACCGTCTTTCAGATTGATCAGAGTGCGGATGACTTCCAAAATGTCCTGGCGACGCAAGACGCGGATTGAATCATCCACATCCTTGAAGTCGAGACGTGCGTTGATCTTGACGCGACCAACGGCAGAAAGATCATAACGTTCGGCATCAAAGAACAGGCTTTTGAATAGTGCTTCCGCCGTATCCAGGGTCGGTGGTTCGCCCGGACGCATAACACGGTAGATATCGATCAACGCTTCTTCGCGAGACGTGTTTTTATCCACGGCCAACGTATTACGCAGGTATGGGCCTACGTTGATGTGATCGATGGCCAGCGTATCAAGGCTGTCGATACCAGCTTCGTTCAGTGCTTCGATGACTTCTTCTGTAATTTCGTCACCGGCTTCTACATAGATCAGACCGGTTTTTTCATCGATGATGTCATTGGCGATATAACGACCGATCAGGTCTTCATCAGAAAACAGGCGTTCGGTCATACCTTTTTCGGTCAACTGCTTCAGTGCCCGTGGAGTCATCTTGGTGCCAGCCTCGGCAACCACGCGACCGGTCTTGGCATTGATCAGATCACTAACCAGCTTCACACCGCGCAAACGATCTGCCTGGAATTCGGATTTCCAACCGCGTTTGTTGCGTTCGAAGTTTACGGTGTCGTAGTAGAAATTCAGAATTTCTTCAGGCGACATACCTGTGATTTCGTTGCGCTCGATTTCTTTTCCGGCCTTTTCACGCTTGGCGCGCAGGTCATGAGTCTTTTCGCTATCAAGTGCCATCAATATGGTGGAAATCGGTAGTTTCCGACGACGATCGATGCGAACAAAAACCAGATCCTTGGCGTCAAATTCAAAATCCAGCCAAGAGCCACGGTAAGGGATAACCCGGGCGGCGAACAGGAACTTACCTGAGGAATGGGTTTTGCCTTTGTCATGATCAAAGAATACGCCGGGTGAACGGTGCATCTGGGATACGATCACACGTTCAGTGCCGTTGACCACAAACGTGCCTTTGCCCGTCATCAAAGGCATGTCGCCCATGTAAACGTCTTGTTCTTTGATATCGCGGATAGAGCGAGCGCCCGTTTCCTCATCGATATCCCAAACCACCAGGCGAAGGGTAACCTTCAACGGTGCGGCGTAGGTCATGCCACGTTGCTGGCATTCTTCCACGTCGTACTTGGGCTCTTCGAATTCGTAACTAACGTATTCCAGCGTGCCCCGTTCGGAGAAATCCTGAATGGGAAATACAGAACGGAAAACGGCCTGGAGGCCATTTTCTTCGCGCTCTGCTACAGGCGTGTAACGCTGTAGAAACTGTTCATAGGAAGATTTCTGAACCTCGATGAGATTAGGCATCTCGGCAACAGTCGTCAGGCGACCAAAATCCTTACGGACGCGTTTACGTCCACCAAGTGAGCTCGTCATGAATTATCCTCGTGATATCCGCGTCAAAGAAACTGGCCCCGCCGGTCACCGCAACCAGCAATTCCAGTCTCCGATTTTGAACCACCTCACCAGAATGGTGGAGATGATCCCATAAGCCATTTGCAGTTCCCGGCTTGCGGTAAGCCTATACGAGCAAATGTGCGGTCTCGCCTTAGTGGGCCCGACTGGATTGCAAAATGGCAATCTTGAAATACGTGATGCAGGCCGCACCAAAATTAATTATTTAACAAATAAAATCGAAACGGGGGCGCCGGAAAAACCGACGCCCCTGATCCGATTCGAACTACTTGAGTTCGACGGTAGCACCAGCTTCTTCGAGAGCTTTTTTCATCTCTTCAGCTTCGTCTTTCTTCACGCCTTCCTTAACAGCTTTAGGAGCGGATTCCACCAACTCTTTAGCTTCTTTAAGGCCAAGGCCCGTGATCGTGCGAACTTCTTTAATCACGTTGATCTTTTTCTCACCGATGGAAGCAAGAACGACGTCAAATTCGTCTTTCTCTTCGGCAGCTGCACCGCCAGCATCACCACCAGCAGCGGCAGCAACAGGAGCAGCAGCAGATACGCCCCATTTTTCTTCCAGCATTGTTGAAAGCTCAGCGGCTTCCATAACAGTCAGTGCGGAAAGGTCGTCTACAATTTTATTCAAATCGGCCATCTAAATATCTCCTAGGCTTGAACTATACTCAGTATTTAAAACAACGACTCACGCAGCGTCGCTCTGTTTAGCCCGTGCCGATACGACACGTGCCAGCTGACCTGCTGGTGCCTGCAACACGCCAGCAACCTTGGTTGCCGGAGAGTTGAGAAGCCCAACAAGTTTTCCACGACTTTCATCGAGAGACGGCAATGTGGCCAGCGCTTTGATACCAGTGGTATCCAGCATTTCTTCACCTATAGCACCGCCGAGAACGATTAGTTTGTCGTTCCCCTTGGCAAAGTTCACCGTTGCCTTGGCTGCTGCGACCGGGTCTTCCGAATACGCAATAGCCGTCGGACCTGTGAACATGTCCGCCAGTCCTTCAAATTTCGTGCCTGCCAGAGCAAGACGCGTAAGACGATTTTTGGTGACCTTGAAGCGGGCTCCCACTTCTTGCATCTGTCCCCGAAGCTCGCCAAGTTCACCGACCGTAAGCCCTGAGTAGTGGGTTACGACAACAACGTTGGCTCCATCGAAAACGGAATGCAGGTCAGTGACCATTTGCTCTTTGGTAGCTCTGTCCACTGATCGTCTCCAGTCTTACTATAGTTTCCTCAACCATCACCGATGGCGTTGAAAACCGTTGCACTAAGGTCTTCGTTTTGTCCCAACGGGGACCGTCAAAAGACCAACTCGCCTGTCCAGTGCTACAGTTCAAGCCGTTCATCGGTTTGCCTTGATAAGGCGTGCCGGAAAAACGGTTCTGCACTGTCTATGCAGGTGGGAAATTCCCATTATGCTTTCGAAAAACTCGAAAACGCCTACGGTCTCGGACAGGTTGAAGGCATTTCTGCCTTCACCCACCTTGCAAATTTACACCTGCAAGGCATCCCATCCGGCCAGCTACACCAGCCGGATATGAATTCAGGAAGCTGTCTTAACTGACAGCCTCCGCAATTTCAAGCCCTACACCCGGTCCCATGGTGGAACTCAGTGTCGCCTTTTTCATATACGTGCCTTTGACACCGCTTGGTTTTGCCTTGGCCAGCGCGTCCATAACGGCGACTACGTTCTCGGCAATCTGCTTTTCAGAAAAGCTCGCCTTGCCAATACCGGTGTGAACCACACCGGCTTTTTCAACGCGGAACTCAATCTGACCAGCTTTGGCGGCCTCAACGGCACTTTTAACATCCGGTGTGACCGTACCCAGTTTCGGGTTTGGCATCAGGCCACGTGGGCCCAGAACCTTACCCAGACGACCAACAACGGCCATCATGTCAGGGGTAGCGATACAACGATCAAATTCAACTTCGCCTTTCTGAATTTGTTCGGCGAGTTCTTCTGCGCCGACTAACTCAGCACCGGCTTCGCGGGCTTCATCTGCTTTGGCGTCGCGGGCGAATACGGCCACGCGAAGGGTTTTGCCTGTACCATTTGGCAGCGCAACCGTGCCACGAACCATCTGGTCAGCGTGACGCGGATCAACACCCAGGTTAACAGCAAGCTCAATGGTTTCATCAAACTTTGCCGTAGCATTGCCTTTAACGATCTTGACGGCGTCATCCACGCTGTACGTAGCCAGTACATCAACTTTCTCGCGAGCGGCGCGTGTGCGTTTTCCTAATTTAGCCATGTTCTCAGACCCCCGTTACTTCGATGCCCATGGAGCGGGCCGTACCACAAACCATCTTTGCAGCCTGGTCCACATCCGTGGTGTTCAGATCAACCATTTTGGTTTCGGCGATTTGACGCACCTGAGCCATGGTTACCGTGCCGTTCATTTCACGACTGGGGTTAGAGACGCCCTTTTCAATCTTCGCTGCTTTTTTCAACAGGAAGCTCGCTGGCGGTGTTTTGGTGATAAAGCTGAACGTACGATCCGTATAGGCCGTGATAACAACCGGAATGGGCATGCCCTGTTCCAGATTCTGTGTTTCAGCGTTAAAAGCCTTACAAAATTCCATAATGTTCAAACCAGCCTGACCAAGAGCCGGACCGATTGGTGGTGACGGGTTCGCCGCCCCAGCAGGCACTTGCAGCCTGATAGTGCTACCTACTTTTTTAGCCATTTTATTCCTCAGTCTTTCATTTCTTGTTCGCGAAAATATTTCCGCTTAAATGCTTCCGGATATCAGTGGAAGCGTCTGAGTGCGTGGTACGGTCATGGCTGACCTCCCACACCTATATAACGATCAGAGCTTTTCGACCTGACCGTATTCCAGCTCTACCGGTGTGGCGCGTCCAAAAATGGATACAGCAACCTTCACCCGGGCGCGTTCTTCATCAACTTCCTCAACGTTACCGTTAAAGGAGTTGAACGGACCGTCACAAACCCGAACCTGCTCACCAATCTCAAAGGTGACAGAAGGCTTCGGACGATCAATGCCTTCTTCTACCTGATTAAGGATATATTGGGCTTCTTCTTCGCTAATGGGGTGCGGACGCCCCTGCCCGCCCAGAAAACCGGTAACCTTCGGCGTGTTCTTGACCAGGTGCCATGTCTCATCGGTCAGCTCCATCTTGGCCAGAACGTAGCCCGGGAAAAACTTACGCTCGGATTGCACTTTTGTGCCCCGACGCATTTCCACAACCTCTTCAGTTGGCACCAGAACACGCTCGAACATATCTTCCATACCAGCCTGCACAGCCTGCTCTTCAATAGATTGAGCGACCTTTTTCTCAAATCCTGAGTATGCGTGCACGACGTACCATTTATGCGCCATCATTAACCTCCGAGACCAAAAATGAGCTTCACACCGGATGAAAGCAACTTATCGACCAGCAGGAAAAAGATTGCTGCAATAATAACCATGACAAACACCATGGCCGTGGAAATACCGGTTTCCTTACGGGTAGGCCAGGTAACCTTAGAGGTTTCTTGGCGAACTTCCTTGATGAACTGCGCTGGCGTTGTTTTGGCCATCTTGATCTATTGATCCTGTTTGTTTCCCGGAAAAGCATTTCCGAGGCTGTTATCCCGGTAAAGCGTTTCCGAGGCGTCTCACATATGACAAAGCCCCGTTCAGCCGTACCCAACACGGTGATCCGGGCCTCATTAATTTATCATCAAACCAACGAATTCGCGTAATTCACTGGTTTTAGTACCAAAATGGCAGGGGCAGCAGGGTTCGAACCCGCGACCTGCGGTTTTGGAGACCGCCGCTCTACCAACTGAGCTATACCCCTGCAACCTTTTTCGTGCAATTCCGCCTCACTATTTTTTGAAGCGGTGATCCGGCACCTTCGAAAAGGCACCCGAAATCACACAAATTACTCGATAATTGCCGCAACCACGCCCGCACCAACGGTACGGCCACCTTCACGAATGGCGAAGCGAAGACCTTCATCCATGGCGATCGGGGCAATCAAATTAACTTCCATAGCGATATTATCGCCAGGCATAACCATTTCTGTACCAGCTGGCAGTTCAACCGTACCCGTTACATCGGTGGTACGGAAATAGAACTGCGGACGGTAGTTGGAGAAGAATGGTGTGTGACGACCACCTTCATCCTTGGTCAGAATGTAAGCTTCTGCCTTGAACTTGGTGTGCGGCGTAATAGAACCCGGCTTGGCCAGAACCTGACCGCGCTCAACTTCTTCACGCTTGGTACCACGAAGCAGAACACCAACGTTGTCACCAGCCTCACCGCTATCAAGCAGCTTGCGGAACATTTCAACACCGGTGCAGGTGGTTTTCTGCGTATCTTTGATGCCGATGATTTCAATTTCTTCACCAACTTTAACAACGCCCTGCTCAATACGACCGGTTACAACCGTGCCACGACCGGAAATTGAGAACACATCCTCAATCGGCATGATGAACGGTTTGTCGATCGGACGATCAGGCTGTGGGATGTATTCATCAACAGCCTTCATCAGTTCAGCAATGGAGTCTTTACCGATTGTGGCGTCGCCATCTTCAAGAACAGCCAAAGCCGACCCTTTGATGATGGGAATATCGTCGCCCGGGAAATCGTAAGATGACAGCAGCTCACGAATTTCCATTTCAACCAGTTCCAGCAACTCTTCGTCGTCAACCTGGTCAACTTTATTCATGTAAACAACCAGTGACGGCACGCCAACCTGACGGGCAAGCAGGATATGCTCGCGGGTCTGAGGCATGGGGCCATCAGCCGAAGACACAACCAGAATAGCACCATCCATCTGAGCGGCACCCGTGATCATGTTTTTCACATAATCTGCGTGGCCCGGGCAATCAACGTGCGCGTAGTGACGGGCTTCTGTCTCATACTCAACGTGAGCCGTGGAAATCGTGATGCCACGAGCGCGCTCTTCAGGCGCCTTGTCAATCTGGTCGTAAGCAGAAAACTCTGCACCACCGGCCTCAGCCAATACTTTCGTAATCGCCGCCGTCAGCGTTGTCTTACCATGATCAACATGACCAATCGTGCCAATGTTGCAATGCGGCTTTGTTCTTTCGAACTTCTCTTTAGCCATCAGCTTTCTCCGTTCTCGTCAGAATTGTCT
>Ga0233427_10003422_pt1 | contig 13929 bp, 10 predicted proteins | sample SI_118_April2016_5_FD_179885 | JGI IMG/M metagenome (GOLD analysis project Ga0233427, IMG submission 179885) | Seawater microbial communities from Saanich Inlet, British Columbia, Canada - SI_118_April2016_100_MG | ecosystem: Environmental > Aquatic > Marine > Inlet | place: Canada: British...
TGCCAATCATTTTTCCTATTCATCCAAGAACAAAAAAAACATATAACAAAAGTGATTTAAAGTTAGATAAGCTTGTGAAATTTATTGACCCTTTAGGTTTTAATGATTATAATAAATTGCAAATAGAATCTTTTGTAGTACTGTCAGATAGTGGTACTATATTTGAAGAATCATCTATTTTAAATTTTAGAGCTTTAAATATACGAGAGTCTCATGAAAGACCTGAAGCAATAGAAGAAACATCTGTTGTTGTCACTGGGCTTAAGATTGAAAGGATTTTACAAGGAATCAAGATGCTTGAAAATCAAACTACAGGAAAAAAAAGAAATATTAATTTAGTTTCAGATTATAATATATCTAATGTTTCTTTAAAAATAGAAAGAATCATATTATCTCATATTGATTTTGTAAATAGAGTAGTTTGGCAAAAAGAGTAAATAAAAAAAGAATCTTAATATATTCTCTTGTATTTAGTCCAGATGGAGTGTCAACTGCCCATCTTTATAGTGATCTTGTATTAGGTTTTAAAAAAAAAGGGTATCAAGTAACAGTTTTAACCTCTACTCCACATTACAACATTACTAATGAATCTTTAATCGAACAACCATTAAAGAAGAAGTTTTTTGGTCTTTTATATACAAGTATTTTTAATGGAGTAAAAGTTTACCATGTTCCATTGAAAAAATATAAAAATCATTTAATTAGAATCTTATCATTTATATACTGGCATATATCCTCTTTTATTGTTGGACTCTTTCTTAAAAAACCTAATATAATTCTTACCCCCTCCCCACCTCTTACCAATGGAGTGTTTGCAATATTATTGGGTAAAATTAAAGGTTCAAAGTCAATTTATAATGTTCAAGAGATTTATCCGGATTTACTAATTAATCTTGGATATATAAGAAATGGGGTTTTTATAAAGATTTTAAAAAAAATTGAAAGGTGGGTTTATAATATGTCAGATGTTGTTACCACAATTGATAATCAATTTTATAATATTATAGAATACCGAATTAAAGAAAAAAATAAACTAACTATAATACCCAATTTTGTTGATACTGAGCTTTACTCAACAAAAAGTTCAGTATCATTACCCGATGAGTTCAAAAAGAAGGAGGATTATACAGATATACTTTATGCAGGTAATATTGGCCTAGCTCAAGAATGGGATCTAATTATAAATTTAGCTAAAGAAATAAGGGAGTTTAAAATTAACATATGGATAGTAGGTGAAGGGTTAAGGAAGGTTTATTTAGAATCAGAGATTGAAAAATATAGACTCAATAATATTAAATTGCTACCGTATTATGATAGAAAGTATATGCCTGGAATAAATTTGTTTGCTGATATACATTTCATAGCCATGAATAAAAAAGTAGAAAAATATGGGTTTCCATCTAAAGTTTACACTATTATGGCATCAGGCAAGCCAATTTTAGTAGTTTCATCTGAGGAGACACCAATTGTCTCTTTTTTAAAAGATAAAAATGCAGCTTTATTAGTCACTGATCATTCAATATCAAAATTTAAAGAAGAATTATTAAAACTCCACAATTCTAAAGATCTCAGAGATAAATTAGGGGCTAACGGAAGGCAAGAAATCAAGAAAAAATATTCAAAACAAGTTGTAATTGAACAATATTTAAGGTTATTTAATGAGTTGTGTTAAAAGTTTTGAATAATTTCTTTTCCATTATTTTTTAGTAAGTTTATGTATGGTAATGCCTATAATTATAAGTTCGTTTTTTCTATCAATTGTAACTTCTTATTACTGTCAAAAATTATTTTTAAAAAAAAAGATACTCGATAAAATTAATTTACGATCATCTCATGATTCAATTGCTACTAGATCAGGAGGCCTTTCTGTTTTCATAGTATTAATGATAATTTCTATTTATTTTTATTTAAATGGAATTGAAATATTTAACTTCTCTATTTTAGTTCCACTTAGTATAATTTTCTTAGTGGGGATTTATGACGATTTCTATGGAGTTGATTTCAAGCTAAAGTTTATCTTTCAAATAATAGTAGCTAAAATTATAATTGATAATGGTTTATTAATTGATAATTTTCATGGTTTTCTTGGAGTCTTTGAAATTAATAGAGTTCTAGCACAATTAGTAACTATTTTTATAATTATTTCAATAACAAATGCAATTAATTTAATTGATGGTATAGATGGTCTTTTAATTTCTGTTTCTCTAATATTTATAATTTCATATGAGTATTTTGCATCAGTTAGTTCTGACTTTAACTTTCTTAGTTGTATAATTGTTTCAGCATTAATCCCACTTTATTATTTCAATTTTAGAAAAAAACAAAAGATATTTCTTGGAGATTCAGGTTCGTATCTATTAGGTGGAATTATTTCCATATATGTTCTTAATATAATTAGCTTTGGATATAGAATTAGACCAGAATTTGACGTTAACAAAATTATTTTTGTTATATCTATTTTGATATATCCAATAATTGATATAATTAGAGTTTTTTCTCTTAGAATAATAAATCGAAAATCGCCATTTATAGCAGATAAAAATCATTTACACCATATAATTTTAAAACAAAATAATAGTCATTTCATGACCACTGTTATAATTTCTTGTTTTATTATATTTACAATAATTTTTATTCAATTAATATTGTGATGTATAAATATATACCTGTTCTATCTTTATTTTTCTTGTCATGTTCAAACTCAAATATTCAGAGGTGTCCAGAATTTAATTATAATTCAATTAATAAATTAACATCCCTTCCTGATGGCACGCTTTATACAGGAAGATGTTTGGTTTATGAGGGTGATTCTAAGAGAAGCATTCAACAATATGTAAATGGAGTTGATTATGGTAATTGGGTTTTTTATTTTCCCAATGGTGAAATTGAAACTAAGGGAAAATTTAGAAATGGAATGAGAGTTGGTAAATGGAAGTACTATTATGAGTCTGGAGACCTAAAACAAATATCTAGTTATTCTAGAACTGGTAAGAGATCTGGAAAATGGATTGAATACGATGAAAGTGGTGAAGTTAAAAAAACTATTAACTACAATTAATACTAGTTCTTACATAGCTGTTTAAAAACATCTACAGCTCTCAAACCACTTACAACTCCAACATAATTTTTTCTTGCTGACTTTTCAAGGTATTCACAACCTGAAGACAGATTATTGTTTTTTATAAACATTAAACCTTTGAAAAATTGTGATTTTCCGTCAGTTGTATTAAAGTCATAGATTACTTTATTAAAATATTCCTCTGCTTTTGAGTAATTCTTTAGATTATCATATGATATAGCTGCATTTTCAAAATACACATATTGTCTATCATCTAATGAAATAGCAATCTCATAGAATCTTACAGCTTCAGAATAATTGTTTTTTTCAAATTCAACTTTAGCGAATTCAGAGTTAGCTAAAGCTTCTGTATACCTACTACTACCTATTTCAATAAATCTTTTAATACTGTTGATTTTAAGAGTATCTGCATTTGGAAATCTTATTTTCATTTCATCTATTAAATTCAAAAGATCTTTTTGAGGTTTTTTATTTATTTCATTTCTAGTTAAAACATAATCGTACCAATGATCTGCATTTATATTTTTAATTTTTTCAAATGCTAAATCTAGATTAATTGAATCTTTTAATTCTTTCAAAGTTTTAAAATAAACATCTCGATGCCTATTATTATCACTTAAACCATTAAAAGCTTGCTTTGAATAAATCAAAGCACTGTCAATTTCTTTTTCATCTAAATATATTTTCGCTAGTAATGCTTGTGGTGCAGATATATAAGGATTCTCTTTTATTGATTTATGTATTAATTTTTTTGCGGTTTCAATAGAATCTATTTGTAAATAATACTTTGCTTTTAAATATTTTATTGGTAGAGCGGTAGCAGTAATATTTGGAAAGTTATCATCAAATTTATCTTCATTTTCTAAATTGAAATAATTAGTTCCATTATTGAAGTCATATAGCAAGACTGCTTGAAAATATGAAGAATTAACTTTTTTAAACGAGGCATATGAAAGTGTTATGAGAAAAAACAATCCAATAATAAAGACTAATAATCTTCTCATTTTAAATAATATTTTTCAGATTGATAAAATAAAACAATAGTAAAGAATAAGTAGATTAAATTTATAGGTCTCTCAAAAGGAAAATTTAACATTGAATCAATTATATAAACTAAGAAAATTAAAAAAATCATAAAATCTAAATTGAATAATTTGTGTTTTATAGTTCTTTTAAAAGAAATCCAGAAGGGAAACATAATAAAGAAAATAAAACATAAACCTCCAATAATTCCTGTTTCAGCTGTAATTTGTAAAAAGTCATTATGAACGAAATAAGGAACTCTATATGATGATATAATATCTTTACTTAAGTCAATTGATTTAATTTTCCAGTTACCAAATCCAATTCCAAGTAAAGGGTTTTCTATAATTGATTGAACAGAAGTTGTGTAAAAGTTTAATCTCTCATTTACAGAGCCATCTACAGTAGGATTTGTTACATTTGAAAACCTCTCCCCAATAATATTATAGGCGTTTTTTTCGTTAATTAAATTATATGAGAATATACTAATGGACAGACTTAAAATTAGTAGCCCATTTGCAAAATAATATTTCTTTTTATTGGCAAATACTGATAGGAGGATAATAGATATAAAAACTAAGAATAAAGCGATAATAGCAGCTCTACTCATTAATAACATTACAGAAAGAGATGAAGAAACTAAAAGAAAACAGGAAATCAATTTAATTAGACGATTCTTATAATTAAAAAGTAAGTAGACAGGAACAATTGACTTGATTAAAACTGAAAATGAGGATATATTAATATTTGCACCAAATCCAGAATAAGAGTTTGATCTTCCTAGAAGATTTCCATTAATAACAACAGATTCAATAACTTGAAAATTTATAATAACAGACTCTATAAATAGACTTATAATAGTAGCTACAATAAAGTAATTATAAATATTAAATTTTTTGTTGAAGGCCATAATAACAATAAAACAAAATGCAAAAAAATAGTTGATTAACTTTGATAATGAAACTAATCCTTCAATAAAGAAATCTGCAACTAATAATGAAATAGTTGAAATTATTATTACGAAAAAAAATGATAAAAAATGTTTTTTATGTTTAAAGTTTGAAACAAACTTTTTAAAATTAAAAATCTTAATTATATGAGTAAAAGCAATAATGTTTATTAGAGATATGGCAAACATTTGAGGAAAAACTCTATCAAATGTAAGAAAGAGATTTTCAATATACTGAGGAATAATATAAACATAATAGTAAAGACTCAATATCAAATAGTTTACAAATACTCTCATCAATGTAAAAATAAAAAAAACCCCCCAATATTGGGGGGTTTAATTGTTTTATGTTAAGATTAATTAAATACTTATTAACCTAACCAAGCTACTCTGTTGAACATTACAACAGCAACAGCGTTACTTGTAGAAGCAGCAACTGAATCTTCAGCAGATACAACATCAGTTCTTTCGATCTGAGCATCATCATACCCATCAATAGTGAATGACGTGTTAGTTGTATATGTTGTTGAATATGCAGCAAGAGAAGCTCCAGTAGAAGCATCAATTATACCACTAGTATTGTCTATATCTGTTCCTGCAGAAGTAGATAATAGAGTAATAATTAAACCTGCAGAATTAGAAGTTGCAATTGTTGAATCATCAGCAGTACTCTTTGTAGCACCAACAATATAATCAATATTAGAAGTTGTTCTAGAAGAAGCGCTACTTGCATCAGAAACTGAGAAAGTTACCGCTTTACCGTGTCCACCACTATCTTTTTGAAGCATGTCTATGTAAATTTTACCATCAGTAGAAGCAAGTATTGTAGCAATTGCACTTGCTGAAGCTGTACCAGCTTTACCATACTTAGCAGCCCAACCTGATTTAACAGCGTCTTCAATAGCAGCCATAGTAGTAGCAGTTTGACTTTGACCACCAAGTGATACAGTAACTGAGTTTGCACCTACAGCTAATGTAAATGTATCAGATAAACTTGTACTCATTACTGGAAGTCCATCTCCACCATTTGTATCTGTAGAAGCAGCAGTTACAGCAGCAGTTGTAGTATATCTTTGACCAACAACAGCAGTATCTGTAGTACCAATCTCAATTAAAGATACTGTAGTATAAGAGTACCCTTTTGCATATGCATCAAGAGTTACACCTACTGCAGAGAATAGATCTTTATTTGCTGTAGAAGCAATAGCAGCAGCATCAATAGCTTCATTACCAGTTAAGGTATAAGCTGTAGTTGGAATGTTAGATTCGTCTGATGTTCTAAATTGAACAACTCCACTAGCTACACCGTACCATGCTACTTTTGCAGCAATAGCAGCTGAAGCCCCATCTGCAGTGTTAGCAGTTGCAGGAGTCATTGCAAGAACTGTAGCTTCGTTAGTAGATGTAGGAGTTTCAGTAGTATCACCAGCACCATTAGTATAACCAGTAGCACCAGTTATGTTTAATGTAGTAGTTGATGTACCTGAAGTCTCAGTATCTACCTCTGTAGAAACAGTATCAAATGTTGCAAATACAGTGTTATCAGCATCACCATCAATGTTTCCTAAGTATGTAGCTAAAGTTTCCATACCTGAAGTACCCTCATCATAAGAACCTAAATCTGTAGTTAAACCATCATCTCTGTTAGTATCACCATCAGATGTATTTGCAGCAGAAGTTGCAGTTAAATTGTTATCCCAAAGTCTAACAGTTGCAGACGTAGCAGTACCTTGATCTAATAATCCAGTAAAGTCAACTGCAGTTAAAGCGTCATTTCCAGCTACTGTAAATGTAGAAACATTATCACCTGTACTGTGAAGAGTAGTAAGCGCAGTGTTATCATAAACCTGGAAGCTTACAGCTAAATCAGCACCTGTTGAAGCAGTTGTTCCTGAAGCTTTTACATCTAGGTTAGTAGTGTGGTTAAAGTCAGCTACAGCAAGGTTGTTAGCACCTGTTACTAGAATGCTACCAATTTTTGAACCTGAAGCAACAGTTAACGAAGTTAAATCAGTTGTACCTGTTAACGTTAAATCGATCATTGTAGCATCAATTGATAAAGTTTCTAAGTTAGTCTCGTTCATGTAAAGATCTAGTAACTCACCTGTAACAGTTAAAGTTTTAAGATCAGTAGCTACCCAAGTACCTGCTGCACCGATATCAGTAAGATAACCAGCATTACTTAGATCATCAGCAACAGCAGCCTGTGCAGTTGTTAAAGATGGATCCCAGTCATATGCAAAATCTAAAGTAGCAGTAACAACATCAACAGCACCATCTAATGTAGCTAATACTGTGTTAGTAGTAGTAAGTGTTTCAACACCACTATTTACATCTAGAGTTCCGTAGAAACCAGATACTGTAAGAGAAGCAACGTCAGATACTGTAAGAGTACCATCAGCTATTTTAGACAAGTTTAAACTTGCAGGACCTGATATAGTTAAACTTAAAGGCTCTTCAAGAGCAGTTGTTCTTTCTGTACCTGTTAACGATGCAATATCAAGAGTTCCCCCTTTTTTCATTGCAATAGTTAAAGCATCAGCAGCAGAAGCAACGTTATACATAGTTAAAGCACCTAAATCAACGTTAGTTGCAGAAGCTAATGTAAGGTTGTTAGCATCCTCTGATCCATCAGTACCTGAAGAAAAAGTAGTTACAGAAGTCATAGCACTCAAATCTAAAGAAGTAATCTTAGAAGTATAAGTAGTAGCTAGAGTTACAGTAGTTGCAGAAGCTAATTTTTTTGCTGAAACAGGACCAGCTGACTCAATATCAAATGTAGTAGCAGAAACCATTTCATCAAATGTAGGAGCATATCCTGTAGTAGAACCAGAATCGTATCTAAAACCTGCAGTTGTAGTTTTCATTCTGTCAATCAATGTTTGAATATCTGTATCAGCGATAGTCGCATCATCTGTAATATCTACAGAAGCATTCATTAATGCAACTTTGTTACCTAATGCAAGAGCAGAAGCCATAGTTGCAGCACTATTAATTTCGATTGCAGTTGAATACACATTGTTAGATACTAATAAGTCGGCTAAGTCAGCTTGCACAGCAGTCAAACTTGTCTGTAGCGCAGTAACTTCAGCAGCAGTAGCAGTAGTAGCTATTGAAGCTTCGATTGCATCAACTTCAGCTTGTAATGTAGCTAAAGACGCAGAAAGACCAGAAAGATCTACACCAGGAATTGCATCAATTGCAGTTGCATTAGCAGTTGCAGTCGCACCAGCAGCAGTTGCAGCAGTACCAGCAGCAGTTGCAGCAGTTGCAGCAGCAGCAGCATTAGATGCAGCAGTTGCAGCACCAGCTTGAGCAGCAGCTATCCCAGCCTGAAGACCACTAATAGTCCCAGAAAGAGAAGATACTTGACCTGATAAAGAAGATAAGCCATCAACTTGTGATTTTAAAGCGCTAATTTGAGCGTTTAAGTCATCAAATTGATCATCGTAGTTTTGACAACCCACTAAAACTAGTGAGGCAAGCAAAACAGTTAATAATCCTTTTTTCATGTTTTAAAATTTAATTTATATTTATTGTTTGTATTTTATTATGAACGTTCATGTTACATATTAAATGTACACACACACATAAGCAAATACTGTGCCAAAGATTATAATTAACTCATAAATACCTGAATATCAGGTAACTAAAAATTAACCAACAATGAAAAAAATTACACTTTTATGCTCTGTAACATTAATATTATTAACAAGCTGTAGTAACTCGTCTAACCCTATTATAACCATCGATACACATGATGATATAAATGTTATCAACTTTACAGACTCTTTAAACTACACAATGAATACTGATACGCAGGTAAATCTTCCTAAAATGGAGGGGGGAGGACTAGATGTAGGATGGTTTATTGTTTATACAGGTCAGGGAAGTCTAGATAAAGAAGGATATGAAGGCGCTTTAGAAAATGCAATGTCCAAATTTGATGCTATTGATAGGCTGGTAAATGAATATGCTCCTGATCAAATTGAGCTTGCTCTTACCTCTGATGACGTGAAAAGAATATATGCAAAAGGAAAAAAAGTAGCTATGATAGGTGTGGAAAATGCTTATCCAATGGGGCTTGACATATCTAATGTTAAGAAATTTTGGGAAAGAGGTGCAAGATATGTTTCTCTAGCACATAATGGCCATAGCCAGTTCTCTGATTCCAATACTGGAGAATATGATGGTATTTATTTACACAATGGACTAAGCGACCTAGGAAAAGAAGTAGTTAGTCAATTAAACTATTATGGAATTATGATTGATATTTCACACCCGTCAAAAGAAGCAATTAAGCAAATGATTGAATTAAGCGCTGCTCCAGTTATAGCCTCACATTCCTCAGCGCGTGCCTTAAGAGACCACCCGAGAAATCTCGATGATGAGCAGCTGAATTGGGTAAAGGAAAACGGAGGTGTTGTTCAAACAGTTGCGCTTGGAAGTTATCTAACTGACAGAAAAGACCCTCCACCTAACATTTCTGATTTTGTTGATCATATAGATTACATGGTTGAAAAAATTGGAATTGATCACGTAGGAATAAGCTCAGATTTTGATGGTGGTGGTGGAATAGTTGGCTGGAAAGATGCTTCTGAAACAATGAATGTAACTAAAGAGCTAAGAAAAAGAGGTTATAATAATGATGAAATTGCTAAAATTTGGGGAGGTAATCTGTTAAGAGTTCTTGATGAAGTTCAGGATATAGCAGCAAAATTACAGTCAGGAGATCTATAAATAAAGTTTCTGACCCAACCTTGCAATGTTAAAGCCCTTGCTTAAAACTAATCTTGAAAGATGACTTTCAGGATCAAGCATCATGTTAGTATGATTCATGTGAATAAAGTATATTTTACTTTTAGCTTTAGGACTCAAATTGCTAAGAGCATCTAGTGTTTGTTTCACTAATGGATGAGGTATTTCATTGATATCCCTGTTTATTTCTTTTTCATCATAGAAAGTTGCATCTAATAGAAGGTAATCATAGTCTTGGATTAAATCTCTTATGTCTTTATCCCACTTCTCCCATTTATCAATATCTGGAATAAACAAAGCCTTTTTATTCTCTCCCTTTATTATATATCCTGCAGTTTCTGAATATTCATCTCTATGTGGAACCTGAAGGGGGATAATTTCAATATTATTAAAAATTGAAGAGATTTTATCAAACTCAATCTCTTCTAGATCAATATTGTTAAGCTTGACTAGTTGATTCCAGGGTCCATTATTTTTTAGAAAATTTGTCATTTTAGGCAAAGCTCTTACATTAAGTCCACTAGCGCCAAGAGACTCTCTTCCTAAATACATTAATCCTGTATAATGTCCAATATGAGCATGTGTTATATATATGTTATTTGGCAAAATAAATCTTTTAAATAATAAATTAGAAATATAATTTAACTGAGAAGTAATATCAGGTGAAGCTTCGAAAAGAGTGTATTGTGATGATTTAGGGTCAACCACAGCTATTGAAGTTGCAAAATAGTGTTGGTTAGAATTATAATTATTTTTACAAAACTCTTGTTCACAACCTATATGTGGAACACCTGCATCCTGCGTATTTCCTAAAATAAAGATATATGATGAATCGTTTTGGCTAAATGCTGAAAAGGAAAGGCTTAATAGTATGACGTATATTCTTATCAAAATGAAAAGTTTATACCAAAATAGAAATTTCTTTTTGGAGCAGGTTCATAATATCTTTTTCCAAATGCATTAATTCGAATGTTATCAAAGTACTCCTGGTTGAAAATATTATTTGCTCCTATAAAAATTTCACTATTACTTAAAATTTCTTTTGAATATTTTAGATTAAACAAATTGAAGGAACTTACAAGGGTTTCATTTTCGTTATCAGCATATCTTTCACCTATTAGCCTGTTGGAAATGATTAGTGATCTCCCTCTTGTCAGATTAAAGACTATATCAAGGTCTAACATTTGACTTGGTATACCTGGGATTAAGTTGTCTGATAAATTATTACCCTCAACAACAAAGTCTTTAAACTTATTTTTACTTAAAGTATAAGATAAATTAAGCCTTCCTCCGTCAAAAAAAAATTGCGAGCTTAACTCCAACCCTGTCCTTGAGGTTGAACCTACATTTCTGTAAAAGTTTTTTCCAGGGAACTCTTCAAGCTCAAAGGGCAAAATCTCATTGTCTGAGTTTGTGATATATGCAACAGCCTCGAAATTTAAATTTGACAATGACTTTCTCCATCCAATCTCATAATTTGAAGAATTATTAGACTTCAGTTCTTCATTATATGCGGATAATTTAGGGCATCCTCCTGGACAGATGGTTCCATTGGGATTATTTGAAAGCTCATTTAATGTTGGTGTTTCAAAGCTTGTTCCAAATGAAAAGAAAATATTATCCCTGGAATTAAGCTTATAAGATAGACCTATAGACGGATTGAGTTTGTCTAGAGTTACTCTATCGGAATTTATACCTATATTATTGATATCATACCTAATCCCATATCTAACAAGTAGCCCTGATTCATAAGATGACTGATTAACTAAATAAACTCCAGTAGTTTTAAACTTTTCTGTTTGATCTAGAGTTAATTCTCCAAGTGTTCCGCTGTCATTCTTAAACCGTTTTCTGTCATCAGATTGATTAAGATGGTCTATTCCTAATACTAAAGTTCTATTTCGATTTTCAAAACTGGTGTTTTTTGTATACTTGCTTCCAAGCCCAAAATAATTTCTGTCAAGAGTAATTGTTCCCCCATAATTAAATGGCAACTTTGAAAGAAAATCTCTGTTTTGGTAAAAGAAATAACTATCAAAGTATGAATTTTCACTTTTCTTATAATTCCATGAAACTCCAGTTTTTATTTGTTTAACTTTTTCATATGTATCGAAATCAATATTATTCTTTCTTGCTTGTCTTCTGTCATCATTAACTTCGTTGAGCTTTAATCCCCCCGAGTCATAAGCATATGGACTGTCTGTGTAATTTATTTGCCAAACAATTTTATTTTTTTCGTCTAAATCATTAATGTATTTTAAATTTAAAATAGATGATTTATATCCACTTTGATCTCTATAACCATTAGATCTTCTTTTATCATAATGAATAATTAAATTTGAGGTTTTCCAATCTAAAATTCTTGTTTTTTGAAGAGATTGATACTGATATGCACCAAAAATTCCAGAGTTTCTGTAATACTTTTCAGATGGCTTAGTTAAAGTATTAATACTTATAACTCCACCTGATGAATTGCCGTATAAATTTGCATTAGGACCTCTTAATATTTCAATATTAGATACTAATCCTAATGGTAAGTTGTCCAACTGACTTTGACCGTCTGGCGTTGTTTCGGGTATACCGTCAACTATTAATTTTATTCCTCTTATACCAAAAGCAGCCCTAGCACCAAAACCTCTTATTGAAATCCTAAGATCTTGTGAGAAATTATTTGCCGAAGTTGTAAATACTCCTGGTGTGTTTTTAATAAAATCTGAAAATGATGATTGAGAATTAAAGTTTTTTTCTTCTCTGAAACTTTTTAAAGTAACTGATAGAGGCGTTTGCTGTATTGTGGAATTTATCTTTGTTGACTTAACAATTACATTATCTAAATCTATCATCTGAATTGAGTCTTGAAAATTTGAAAAAACAACAAGAGGGGTTAATAATAGTAGTTTATTGATATACCCTAACATAGTCAATTTCATAAGTAGCGTTAGTAAATCCTGGTGCAACATATCCGTCTGTCCAATGACCTCCAACTGCAAGGTTAATTAACATAAAAAATGGCTTATCAAATGGTGAGGATTGACTCGCTAATGGAAATTCAAAATAAATCTCTTCATCAACAAAAAATTCTAATTTTTCAGGAGACCATTGGAGAGAATAGGTGTGAAAACTTTCAAAAGGTAGTCCTATAGTTGTCTCTGCTCTAACAAAATTCTCTTGACCCGTGTCAAAATAAATTGTGTTTGGAATAGTTGCATACTGAGATTTATGATCTGAAGGACCGTAATGAACAGCTGAAGAAATTAATCCTGGATCATCTATAGTTGACGATTTAACATAATCTCCATGTTCTAAAATATCAAGTTCTCCGCAGAAAGGCCATCCGAGTGTATCATAATTAGCTCCCATCATCCAAAAAGCTGGCCACATTCCTTCCCATTCTGGAAGTTTAGCCCTCATTTCAATACGACCATATTTAAATTCATATTTGTCTTGCGTGTGAATTCTTGCTGATGTATATAGCTTACCGCTATAATCCTCTCTTTTTGCAGTAATTTTAAGCAAACCATTCTCTACTTTTATGTTTTCTTCTCTATCAGTATAATACTGTAACTCCCCATTATACCAACTTCCATTGTCAGGAGGAATAGTTTCAATATTCCATTTATCAGAGGAAATAGGGCCGTCGACATCAAACTCATCACTCCATACTAGCTCATTTTCAAAGGAGTAAGATGGTGTTTGGTTAGAGGTATTGTTCCCTTGACTAGGGTTATTACCTTGATTAATATTACTGTTTTGCGCATTACCAGAAAGTGATGAGTCATTCAAATCAGATTTCGAGCCACCACAGGAAACTAAGAGCAATAAAAAACAAAACGTTGAAGTGAAATAGAATTTCATATAAAATGTCAATTTTGATTCAAAGCTAATAATATTTATTATTTTTAGTAAAACTTTTTTTAATGGAAATAATTCCGCACGAGGGGATTTCAATCACGTCAATAGTTAGGGGTATTATAGGATTAAGTAGTATAATTTTAATTGCATATCTCCTAAGTAATAATAAAAAAAGAATTGATTGGAAAACAATAATTATAGGTCTTTCAAGTCAGTTAATTATTGCAATAGCCGTCTTAAAAGTTGAATTTGTTAGAATAATATTTGA
>Ga0233427_10003423_pt1 | contig 13926 bp, 16 predicted proteins | sample SI_118_April2016_5_FD_179885 | JGI IMG/M metagenome (GOLD analysis project Ga0233427, IMG submission 179885) | Seawater microbial communities from Saanich Inlet, British Columbia, Canada - SI_118_April2016_100_MG | ecosystem: Environmental > Aquatic > Marine > Inlet | place: Canada: British...
GGTCTTTTGGCGCTGGACCTGTTCCGCCCTGCTGGCAAGGTATTGGCGCGACAAGCGATGGGGCTAGGTGATCGTTTGCCACCCGTCAATATGGGAGTCGATCGATGACGCCGCCGCTGTACGATGTGGTGATTGTTGGTGGCGGCATGGTGGGCACAGCGTTGGCGCTGGCATTGTCTTCTCAGCATGATTGCCAGCCCTTTGCTAGACCTTTACGTATCGCCTTGATCGAAGCAAAAGCCCCTGCCGCTATGCCGCAAATTAATAGTGACACGCCCTTTGAGCCTCGTGTCAGTGCTTTAACGCAGGCCTCTCGACAGTTATTGAGCAATTTGGGTGTCTGGCCTTATGTGGCTCGCCAACGGCATGGCTTAATGCAAAAAATGGTGGTGTGGGATGCTGAGGGTACTGGTCATATTGAGTTTTGCGGTGCAGATATTGGTCAGTCGGAGTTGGGTTTTATCGTTGAGAATCACCTCACTGTAGCGGCGCTCTTTCAACGCTTGCAAGCATTAGGCACAGTTGAATTGATCGCTCCCGTGCGCATTGCTGAGCTGGGTGAGTTTGACCAAGGTCAGCGTAAGGTGATACTGGATGATGGCAGTGAACTCTGTGCACATTTGGTGGTCGGCGCAGATGGCGCGCAATCGCGTGTGCGTGAGCTGGCGGGCATTACAGCACAGGAAAAATCCTATCAGCAAAGCGCCATTGTCACTACGGTGAAAACCGAAAAACCGCATCAGCATACTGCTTGGCAACGCTTTCTTAGCACTGGCCCACTGGCTTTTTTACCGTTGCGAGGTGATGGGGGTGATGAGCACCGCTGCTCAATTGTCTGGTCGCTGGATGATGATGAGCTGGAGGCAAAAATGGCCTTCGATGATAATGCCTTTGCGCAGGCTTTAGGGTGTGCTTTTGAGTATCGCTTGGGAAACATCACCGCTGTGGATAAGCGTTTTTCCTTCCCGCTGCACCAGCGCCATGCGGAGGCTTATGTGCAGCCAGGTTTGGCATTGGTCGGCGATGCTGCGCATACCATTCACCCATTGGCAGGGCAGGGTGTGAATTTGGGACTAATGGACGCAGCGGTATTGACGGAAGAGTTAATGCGCGCGGCTAAGCGTCAACTTGAAATAGGTGAGTTGAGTGTATTGCAACGTTATCAGCGTCGTCGTCGCGGTGGTAATGCGCTAATAATGGGCGCTATGTCAGGCTTCAAAAGGTTGTTTGGCGAAACGGCTTTGCCCGTACGCTGGCTACGTAATACCGGGATGAATTGGTTGAATAAAAACGCACCGATTAAAAATAGAGTGGCTGCCAATGCCATGGGGTTGACGGGGGACTTACCTGAGCTGGCAAAGCCGAATTATTTTAAGCCGACCCCTTAAGGAGCGAAAAAGCCTTTTAGGTCTGCCCCTGTTTGGTCGCATGAGGCTTGAGAAGGTCAATTAGTTCCAACCCCTAAAGCCGCCTTTCCTCGCTTGCTAAAAAACTGCTGGTTCATAGGAGTAGTGTGTTGCGATTATTGCGGTTGATTCTTTTGTTGTTGTTCTGCGGTGCGTTAAGCGTTCCATCAGTTCAAGCGGAATCCGCACGCGTTAAATATGTTATTGATGGCGATACGGTGGTGCTAGAGGATGGCCGCCATGTTCGCTTGCTGGCGATTAATACCCCGGAGGTTGAGGGCAGACGTCCTGCGGAGCCGGGTGGTGAAGCGGCCAAACGCTGGCTTAAGGCGAGGATAGAAGGCAAAGTAGTGTCACTGGTTGCTGACCAGCAAGGCGCTGATAAATACGGCCGATCACTGTTTTATCTATTTGACTGGCAACGCCGGTTTATTAATGAGGAGTTATTGGCGCAGGGTTTTGCCACCCTGAGCATTCATCCCCCTAATGTTAAATACCTGTCGCGCCTGCAGCAGGCACAGCAGCAAGCGGAATCAAGCAGGCTTGGGATTTGGCGTTTGCCGGTCTATCAGCCACTTACCCTGTCAGAGCTTGTGCATCGTCGAGCGACAGGCTGGCAGCGCTTACGTGTGGTGGTGACGGGCATTAAAATAGATCGTCAATTTGTTCGTTTAATAGTGGCTGCCAGCACCGATATTCGTATACCAAAACAGCATTTGGCATATTTTCCTGACTTGAATAGCTATCTGCATCGTGAACTAGAGGTTCGTGGCTGGGCTTCATGGCGCAAGGGCACGCTCTCGATTTTGGTAAGGCACCCCAGCGCCTTACGAGTAGAGGCGTTGACGGAGAAGAGGGTTGTGTTTCCAGACCAGTAAAACACCTACAGTGAGTGCTAATTAATCGCCTGAGGGGGTGTTTAGGTGGCGCTGGAGAGAAATCGCTTCTGTAAAGGTCTTAATAAGGGATTCCCACTATTGATGCAAAGTCTTATAATACGCGCTTTTAGATGGCGCTAATTGTCAATGATTGGCGCGAAACTGGAGATGACCATGGCTGAACGTAAGGCCAGCGTAAAACGCGATACCCTTGAGACACAGATTGATGTGTCTGTTAATTTGGATGGCACTGGTGCGGCTGATTTTGAAACGGGGCTACCGTTTTTAGATCACATGCTCGATCAAGTGGCTCGTCACGGCATGATTGATATGACGATCAAAGCCGATGGTGATTTGCACATTGATGCACACCACACGGTTGAAGATATTGGTATCACGCTGGGTCAGGCGTTTGCCAAAGCAGTGGGAGACAAGAAAGGCTTACGTCGTTACGGCCATGCTTATGTGCCGTTGGATGAGGCGCTATCACGGGTTGTTATTGATTTCTCTGGCCGCCCTGGTCTGGAAATGCAGGTGCCCTTTACGCGTGGTTCAGTGGGTGGTTTTGACGTGGATTTGTTCCGCGAATTTTTCCAAGGCTTCACTAACCATGCCTTGGTTACATTGCACATTGATAACCTGCGTGGCAAGAATACTCACCACCAGGCTGAAACAGTGTTTAAGGCCTTTGGCCGCGCATTGCGCATGGCGTTGGAAAGTGATGCTCGTATGGAAGGCATTATGCCTTCTACTAAGGGTACGCTTTAAGCACCTATCTTTTGCGGCGGGTTTGTCCCGCCGCTTCTTTTTGAATCCAGATTTGATCAGAGGCTCCTTAAATGGCGACCAGTCGTATTGGTGTGATTGACTATGGCATGGGTAATTTGCACTCCGCGGCAAAGGCGCTTGAGCATGTGGCGCAGGGCGCTGAGGTGGTGGTTAGCTCTGATCCCGATGTGATCCGCAAAACAGACCGTATTTTATTACCGGGTGTGGGTGCGATTCGTGACTGCATGGCAGAAATTCGGCGTTTGGGATTTGATCAATTGGTGGCTGAAGTAGCGACGCAAAAGCCCCTGTTGGCTATTTGCATTGGCATTCAGTCATTGATGGATCATAGCGAAGAGAACGCTGGTGTTGACTGTTTGGGATTGTTTGAAGGCAACAGTCTCTTTTTTGGTGATGACTTGAAGGATGTTGATGGCAACAAACTGAAAGTGCCTCACATGGGCTGGAATCGTGTACATCAAACCGTGGCGCACCCTCTGTGGGCCGACATTCCCAATGATTCACGTTTTTACTTTGTGCATAGCTACTATGTGCAGGCGCGCCATCAACATGAAGTGGCTGGCGAAGGCGAGTACGGTGAAAAATTCGCGGCCGCAATGTATCGAGATAATGTCTTTGCCGTGCAGTTTCACCCAGAAAAAAGTCAACGCGCGGGCCTGCAACTACTTAGAAATTTTGTAAATTGGGATGGTAACTGTTAATGCTAATTATTCCGGCAATTGATTTAAAAGACGGCGAATGTGTGCGCCTTCTGCAAGGCCGCATGGAAGACTCCACGGTGTTCTCCGATGATCCCGTTGCGATGGCGGCAGACTGGGTGGCAGCCGGCGCACGTCGTTTGCACTTGGTTGATCTTAATGGTGCTTTTGCTGGCGAGCCGGTCAATGGTGGCATTGTCACCGCGATTGCCAAGGCATACCCTGATTTACCTATTCAGATCGGTGGCGGTATCCGTTCGCTGGAAACGATCCAGGCCTATTTGGATGCCGGTGTTGAGTACGTGATTATTGGTACCAAAGCCGTTAAAGATCCGCAGTTTGTATTTGATGCCTGTGCACGTTTCCCCGGCCATATCATTGTTGGCTTGGATGCTAAGGACGGCAAAGTGGCGATTGATGGCTGGGCTGAAATCACCGATGTTGATGTAATTGATTTAGCGAAACAATTTAAAGAAGCGGGTGTGAGTGCCATTGTTTACACTGACATCAGCCGTGATGGCATGATGCAAGGTGTGAATGTGGAAGCCACGGCGCGTTTAGCGCAAGCCTGTGGTATTGAGGTGATCGCTTCGGGTGGCGTGACGGATATTGAAGATGTGCGCGCTTTGGCTAAGGTCGCCAGTGCAGGTATTTGTGGCGCAATTACCGGTCGGGCTATTTATGAAGGCACCTTGGATCTCAAGGAAGCGCAGCAGTTAAGCGACGAATTGAATCCTTAGGTTTCCTTAGATTGTAAGACTTTAAATAAAGGGTAAAGGCGAAAATTATGGGTTTGGCAAAACGAATTATTCCCTGTCTGGATGTGGATAACGGTCGTGTGGTCAAGGGTGTTCAGTTTGTTGAAATCCGTGATGCCGGAGATCCGGTGGAAATTGCCAAGCGCTATGATGAGCAAGGCGCCGATGAGATTACCTTTCTAGATATTACTGCCAGCCATGAAGGCCGCGATACGATGGTGCATGTGGTTGAAGAAATGGCCAGCCAAGTCTTCATTCCATTGACCGTCGGTGGTGGCATTCGCACCGTTGATGATATTCGTAAAATGCTTAATGCCGGTGCGGATAAGGTCGGCATCAATACGGCCGCGGTGGTAAATCCTGAATTTGTTAAGGAAGCGTCAGAAAAATTTGGCGCTCAGTGTATCGTGGTTGCCATTGATGCCAAAAAAGTGAGCGCCGAAGGCGAGCCCAATCGGTGGGAAATTTTCACCCACGGCGGTCGCAAGCCAACTGGACTGGAAGCCATTGCCTGGGCTAAAAAGATGGTTTCTTATGGCGCGGGAGAAATCCTACTAACCAGTATGGATCGTGATGGCACTAAAATTGGCTTCGACAACGAGCTGGTTTGCGCGATCAGTGAGGCAGTGCATGTGCCTATTATTGCTTCCGGTGGTGTGGGCAACCTTGATCATCTGGTGGAAGGGGTGACTAAGGGCAAGGCCGACGCAGTGTTGGCGGCGAGTATTTTCCACTTTGGTGAACATACTATTCCAGAGGCCAAAGCATATATGGCCGCTAAGGGCATAGAGGTTCGAGAAGACTTCTAATTTGTCTGTTATTCCAGTTGTCTTTTCCTATCATCCCTAACGACTGCAAGGGATTTTGAGCATCGGGCGGTAAGATTTCTCCCTGTGGTCGAAATGACACTCCTGTGCTCGAAATAACACGCCATTTGCTTTTTTGTCATCCCGAACGAGGGTGAGGGATCTTGACTTTCGGGCGGTAAGATTTCTCCCTGTGGTCGAAATGACACTCCTACAATCGAAATGACACTCCTGCGGCTGAGATGATATTCCTAAGGCGAGTATGTCACGCGACTATCCAAACCAATTGACGGCCATCACCGCCCATAAGATGTAAGCCGCTATGGTGGCGGGGTAGGCCTTTTCGCCAATATCTGTACCTTCGTTTTTCTGTTGTGAGGAAAAAATAAGCGCTGCCGAAACCGCCCCTAGCAAGGCAAGCATAAAAATCAACGCCCCTGAAGTGATCTTTTCGGGTAGGTTGAGTAGCGGTGTTGCTGCGAGTCCAGTGGTGGCCAACATAAGATTAATCCAACCAAAGCCAGCGGTGAGTTTGTAAATATTAATGGGTATCGCCTTTTTTGTTATTTAGTGCGGTTGCTGTTGAGGGTTTGGCCTGATTGCTGATGTGCAGGCCTTTAAGCAGGTTGAGGGCTTGGTTAAGTTGGAAGTCTCTTTCAGCCAATGTCCTCTGGTCATCATTGGCGTCGTCATTGCTTTTTTCACCGTCATTGGATAGATGACCTTTCAGGTCGGCCTCTTTAATGTGCAATGACGCTTCGGCGGTGTTGGTGATGTGTGTGGTTTCGACCATGATGTCGGGGGTGATACCGGTGGCCTGAATGGATTGGCCACTGGGGGTGAAGTAACGCGCTGTGGTTAACTTTAGCGCACGGTCATCGGTGAGTGGCAGTATGGTTTGTACTGAACCTTTACCAAAACTTTGAGTGCCTAAAATGATCGCGCGGCGCTGGTCCTGTAGTGCGCCGGCGACAATTTCTGAGGCTGAGGCGGAGCCGCCGTTAATCAGTACCACTAGTGGTACGCCTTGGCTGAGATCTCCCGGCGCGGCGTTAAAACGTTGTTCGGCGTTGTGTAGACGACTACTGGTATAGACAATTAACCCTGCGTCGAGGAATGCGTCGCTCACGTCAACGGCTGCCTGTAGTAGGCCGCCAGGATTGTTGCGCATATCAAGCACTAGCCCTTTGAGTGATTGATTTTCCTGCTGCAGTGTTTTAATCGCTTTAACGAGATCAGCGCCTGTTTGTTGCTGGAATTGGGTGATGCGAATGTAGCCATACCCCTCTTCTAGGCTGCGTTGTTTGATACTGGTTACCTTGATGATGTCGCGGGTGATGGTTATTTCCAGCGGCTGCGCCAGTTGTTCGCGAATCACGGTTAAGGTGACATTGGTACCGGCTTTGCCACGCATTAATTCTACTGATTCTTGTAAATTTAAATTGCTGACGGCGTACGAATCAATTTTGATAATTAAATCGCCGGCTTCAATACCTGCTTTAAGTGCCGGGGTGTCATCAAGGGGGGTGATAACGTGTAAAAATCCATTTTGCATTTCGATTTCTATACCAAGGCCGGCGAATTCACCCTGTGTATCTTCCTGCAGGTCTTGTAGTGCCTCTTTTCGCAGAAAGGTGGAGTGTGGGTCGAGACCGTTAAGCATGCCGTCGATGGCATTATTGAGCAGCGTAGCGTCGTCCACAGGCTCAACGTAGGACTGTTTTATGCGGTCATAGGCCTCTGTAAAAGCGCGCAACTCTTTCAGAGGCAGGGGGCCTTGCTGCGGTTGAACGTTTGGTTCGGCTGCGTGTAGCACAGTGCTAAAAAAAAGCAGGTATGCCGCTGAGGTGATGTATTTTAAAATCTTGTTTTTGTGCGTAATGTGCAAAGGGTGTATTCCTCTAAGCATAGGTTTTCATTTTTCTAGAGGCATCAGCATAACCTAATAGAGACCTCAGCATAACTCGATCACCGAGATGAAATGGCTAAAAAGGTCTTAATTTTTACAAGGGTGTTGTCCTAAGATGTTGCGCTTTGTGAATGTTATGCGGCCTGGTTTCTTACTGCCCTGTCATTTCGACCAGCGGGAGAAATCTTTCCTTTGGCGAGAAGTTCCCTCTCTAACGTTCGGGATGACATATTTTGTTTCGGAGTTCGGGATGACATATTTTGTTTCGGAGTTTGGAATGACATGTTCTGTTTGGATGATAGGGAGGAGGCGTTCTGTTTCGACGTTCGTGCCAAACAGTATGCCTTGGGTTATTTGCTCGCCAGCATCCAGGTTTTGGGATTCTGTGGTTTGCCATCGCGACGGATTTCGAAATATAAGGCGTTATTCTTTTGGCCACCACTGTCGCCAACACTACTGATGGTTTCATTGCCTCTGACCCAGTCACCGGTCTGCTTGAAGAGTGATTGGTTATGTCCATACAGGCTCATGTAACCATCGCCATGGTCAATAATTAACAGTAAGCCAAAGCCGCGTAACCAGTCAGCAAATACCACGCGGCCATAGTGAATGGCGTGCACTTGGCTGCCTTCGTTGGCGTGGATTAATACGCCATTCCAGCGCTGGTTTGAAACAGTGTCGCGGGAGCCAAAGCTACGGACAATTTTGCCTCGTGTTGGCCACCTTAGCTGGCCTTTAAGTTGTTGGATGGGGGTTGTTGCTGTTGGCAGATCAAGGTCTGCAATGGCTTCTTTGACGGCATTTAACAGTGTTTCGAGGCGCTGCTGGTCGCCCAACATTTTATGCAATTGTTGATCTTTATTGCTGATATCGCTCTGTAGGCGTAACAGTACTGCATGGCGCTGTTGCTTGTTGTCTTGCAACGATAGCCGCTGTTCTTGAAGTGCTTGTTGGGAGCGTTGCAGGTTGAGTAATTGTTCGTTGATCTGTGTTTCTTTTTCTTTAATCTGGCGTGCTGTTGCTGCGTACTGCTCGATTTGTTTGGCTCTAGCACGATTGAAATAATCGTAATAACGCAGGGTGCGTGCTAATTCTGCGGGTTGTTCTAGGTTAAGTAATATTTTCAGGTATTCACTGTGGCCAATACCGTGAGCGGCACGTATTTGTTCGCCAATTTGAGTGGCTTGCAGGTCACTTTGGGCCTGTAGTGTGTTGCGTTGTTGGCGGAGTTTCTTAATGCCTGATTGGGTGCTTTTGCGTCCCTTTTCGAGCGTTTTCAACTGACTCGCTAGGCGGCCTATTTTACGTTCAGAGGTGCGCAGCTCCTTGCTTAAGTTGCTTTGTTCACCTTTAGCCGACGTTAACCAGGTTTCCAGTTTTTCAATACGTTGCTTGAGCATTGCCAGCTGTTCTTCACTAGCCTCGGCGCTGATAACGAGTGGCACCTGGAACCCAAGGATAATAATTACTAAGCGTAGGGTGTTGTGGAAAATGGATGTGGAGTGACGGTTGATATGATGCATGTAGGAATCACAGCTCCCTTGATATCTCGCTTTATACGAAGCGCACCAATGATTTGCCAGTCATTTCCACCGGCTGCTCTAGGCCCATTAGGTGTAGCAGGGTTGGGGCGATATCGGCCAAACCACCTTCGCGATTCTCAACCTCACAGTTACGTTCGCTAATAAGCATAAAGGGCACCAGTTCGCAGGTGTGGGCGGTATGCGGTTGGCCTGAATTCTTATCACTCATTTGTTCGACGTTACCGTGGTCTGCGGTGATCAAACATTCGCCGTGTGCATTATTAATGGCGGTGGCTATTCTGGCGAGGCATTGGTCTAATGTTTCGACAGCCTTAATAGCCGCACCGAAGTTGCCGGTGTGGCCGACCATGTCACCGTTGGCGTAATTGCAAACGATAAGGTCAAAGCGTTTGCTTTCGATGGCCTTTACTAGTTCGTCAGTAAGCTGGTGGGCGCTCATTTCCGGTTTTAAATCGTAGGTTGGCACATCGGGCGAGGGGACTAATACGCGTTCTTCGTTAGCAAAGGGTTCTTCGCTACCGCCGTTAAAGAAAAAGGTGACATGGCCATACTTTTCGGTCTCTGCCATGCGTAATTGACTTTTGCCCTGTGCGGCAAGGTACTGTCCCAATACATTATCAGGCTGTGTGGTCGGGAAAGCGCAGCTGGCATCAAGATCTGTTGCGTACTCGGATAACATCACAAATTCAGACAGTGTGGGGCGGGCGGAGCGTACAAAGCTGTCAAAGCTGGTGTCCACAAAAGCACGGGTCAATTCACGACTACGATCGGCACGGTGGTTCATACAGATGACAGCATCCCCGTCCTTAATGACAGCAGGGGCCTCGCCTTCACTGTGTAGAATGGTGGTCTGTATAAATTCGTCATCTTCGCCGCGGGCGTAAGCTTGTTCTAAGGCTTGCAGTGCGTGATCTGCCCGAAAGATAGCTTTCCCTAATGTCATGGTATCGTAGGCTAGTTGCACACGATCCCAGCGGTTGTCGCGATCCATGGCAAAATAACGGCCCATCATTGAGGCGATTTTTCCGCGCCCAGTATCCTTGAGTTTATCGACCATTTTTCTTAACGAGTCGGTGGCGCTACGGGGCGGGGTATCGCGACCATCCAAAAAGGCATGCACATAAATATTATTGGCGCCGCGTTGTGCTGCCAGCTCAACCATGGCGTGAATTTGATTTTCGTGGCTATGAACACCACCGTCGGATAGCAGGCCCTGAATATGTACGTCACCGCCTGCGGCGTTGGCTTTATCAATAGCTGAGCATAGGATGGGGTTGTCAAAAAAGCTGCCGGTGGCAATGGCCTTGTCAATGCGGGTGCTATTTTGGGCAATGATTCGTCCTGCCCCCATAATCATGTGGCCCACTTCGGAATTGCCCATTTGTCCATTGGGCAGGCCAGCGCTCTCTTCGGACGCGTTAAGTAGTGTGCGGGGACTGTTTTCCCAAAGCGTATCCCAGGTTGGTGTTTGTGCTGCTTTAATAGCGTTGGATGCAGTGGTTTCACTGTGCCCCCAGCCATCAAGAATAACCAGGACTATGGGTTTTGGTGCTTGCGGCATACGTCGAATTAACTCAAGGTTGTGAGCCTGCGAAGCCTCTAGGTTTGATCTCAGGAGGCCATTGCATAACTTGGGATACAATTCTAACTGCTAGATTTGATAATGCCTATCCATTGTCAGGAATTGTAGTGAATTTATTTTAAAATTTTTGCATTTAAGAGACCTCAGCATAACTTCGCGGTGTTAAAAATGTGTATAGGGCACCTCTATTAATTCAAATTTGTACCAGCGAGAGTCAAAACCTTCATCTGGCAAGGCGCACTGCGCAGCTAATGGCCTGAGTTCTTAGCAAGCAGTGCAACACAGCGAATGGAGGTTTGGGCCTCGCCCTTCAGGGCTTACAGGAGTCTTCGATCTCATCGTTAGCTTTTTACGTCAGGCAATGAGCATGACTTTAAAAAGCTGCCTTGATCTCAAAAACTCCTGTAAGCCTGGAACAATTTCAATTAATAGAGGTGCCCTATAATGAATGAGAGCTGCCGCCTTGCGGGGAATTAACGCCTTATTTACGTGCGGAGGCTGTTTTTGACTCATAATTTAAGAGCGCTAGCTTGGTTGTAACGCCGGCCTTTCAAAATACAGATCTGCGCTATTGCAGTTCCAGTTAGGGGTGATTGCAGTGTATACTTGCCGCTTCTTTTTTTGACGGTAAGAAAGCAGAGTTATGGGGCAATATATAGAGTTTGTTGTGAACAACTGGGTGCTGTTTGCTTTATTGGCCGGTTTGGTGGCCACCCTGGTTTACACTGAAAATAAAAAACGTGGCGCGAGCGTCTCTTTACATGAAGCAACGCGATTGATGAACCAAGACGATGCGGTGGTTGTCGACTTGCGTAGCACCAAGGAATTTGATGCGGGACATATCGCTGGCGCAATCAGTATTCCTTTTGGGGAGCTGGAGTCGCGTCGTAAAGAACTTGCCAAGCGTGAAGCATCGACGGTTATTTTAGTGTGTAAGGTGGGCCAACATTCCGGCGCTGCTAATAAAACACTTAATGAATACGGGTTTAACAATGTGACTCGAATCACCGGTGGCATGGCTGAATGGACCGGCGCTAATATGCCGGTGGTTAAGGCTGAGAGTAAAGGCAAGAATAAAACGAAGGGTAAGAATAAGGCCTAAAGGCATCTCTATTAATTCAAGTTTTTACCAGCGAGAGTCAAAACCTTCATCTCGCGCGGCGCGTTGTGCAGCTAATGGCTGAGTCCTTAGCAAGCAGTGCAACACGGCGATTGGAGGTTTTGGCCTCGCTCTTCGGGGCTTACAGGGATTTTCAATATCATCGTTAGCTTTTTACGTCAGGCAATGAGCATGACTTTAAAAAGCTGCCTTGATCTCAAAATTCCCTGTAAGCCTGGAACAATTTCAATTAATAGAGGAGCCTCTCAGCTTTATGTCACAAGTAATTATGTATAGCAGTGACTATTGTCCTTATTGTATGCGGGCGCGCAGCTTGCTAGATGCGAAAAAGATTTGCTATGACATTATTAATGTTGATGTGGATCCAGCGCAGCGAACTAAAATGTGCGCACTGAGTGGACGTACCTCGGTACCACAAGTTTGGATAGGCGATCTGCATGTGGGTGGTTTTAGCGACTTATGGGCGCTGGAATCTCAGGGTGAGCTGGATGACCTGCTTGGCACTGAACTGTAGCAACGATAAAAGATCTTTGTGTAAAGGTTTTGATACTAATTAATAATATTTTAAGGGATTCCCATGGCAGAACAAGAACAAGCTAAAAGTGCAGAAGACCAGCCACAATTTGCGTTACAGCGCCTTTATTTGAAAGATATTTCCTTTGAGTCACCTAATTCGCCAGAGGTTTTCCGTCAGCAATGGTCACCCAAGGTGAAGCTTGACGTAACATGGGCGCAAAGACGCTTGCAGACGATTTGTATGAGGTGGTATTGACGGTGACTGCAACTGTGGAAAATGAGGATAAAGTTGCTTATTTGGTTGAGGCCAAGCAAGCGGGTATCTTTGGAATAAAGAATATGGAAGAAGGGGTTAAGAAACAGGCGCTTGCGACTATTTGCCCAAGCACACTGTTCCCTTATGTACGTGAAGCTGTTGATAGTATGGCGACACGTGGTGGCTTCCCACCACTGCATTTGGCACCTATGAATTTTGATGCTTTGTATGCCGAAGCGGCGCAACGAGAAGCAGAAACTTCGCACTAAAGTTGCTTTAAACAGAGCGGCCTATGGGGTCGCTCATCGCGTTATTTTTTAGGGGTTAACTGCCATGGTTAAACCCCAGTTGCCGCCAGGCTTCAAAGACCACCACCGAGACTGAGTTTGATAAGTTCAGGCTGCGACTGGTCGGTAGCATTGGGATACGTAATTTATCTGTTGCTGGCAGGCTATCTAGTATTGGTGTCGGCAGTCCGCGGGACTCAGGGCCAAACATAATCCCATCGCCCTTTTGAAAGTTGGCGTCACAATAATTTCGCGTGGCCTTGGTGGTTAACGCAAAAATCCGTGTTATGCCGCTGTTGCTGAGGCAGTCTTGGTAGTTTTCATAAAATCTCACCTGAGCCCACTCGTGGTAATCTAGACCGGCTCGTCGTAAGCGTTTGTCATCAAATTCGAAGGCCACTGGTTTGATGATATGTAGATGGCAACCGGTGTTTGCTGCTAAACGAATGATATTGCCTGTGTTGGGCGGGATTTCGGGTTCAAATAAGATGATATTTAGCATGGTTCGGTGGTCATTCAGTTATTGGCCGCTATGGTGATAGTTTTTCATTGGTGCGGTGGTGAACATATGGTTAACTCGGCGTACTTGCCAGTGGCAACCGCTACAATCCTGTTTATTGGCTTTTGGCTTTCCGTCTGGGCCGTAGAGTGCAAAACCCCAATTTCCGCTACGCTCCTTTGCGGGCATGTTTTGAGGCCATTCGGTACGGTATTCCATGACGGCAATGGCGTCTAAGTGATCAATTAGATAGTTGCCGTCAGTACCCGTTATTGGGTTGTTGTTTTTATCTCGTTGAGGGGCGTAGACCTCCATGACGATAGTACTGCCGTTTGGTACGGCTTTGTCGGTTGCTATGGCCTGTAACAGATTTGCGCCGGTATAAACTTTGGCGAGCTGCTCTTGGCCAACTTGATTCTGCGTCATGTAGTTAATTTGTTTGCTATAGCCCTCGGGCAGGACAACAAAATCGGGAGTGCCGCCGGCAGTGGCAAGGCTCGATATAAAGGCACATAACAGCAGCAAGGGTTGCTTGAATTTCATAATTTCTCCAGCGGCTCCTTAATATTAACCAGCAATGGCTGCAGTATAACTCGATCATCGAGATGAAATACCAATTTTAGGATGTCTAGAAGCAATTTTAGTTATCGGCGAGCTCTTTTATCTTGCGTGTCAGTGTATTGCGCCCCCAGCCTAGTAGTTTGGCTGCTTCGCCTTTGCGGCCATGAGTATGTTGCAGTGCCGCGTGGATGATTACCTTTTCAAAGGATACTGATGCCTTGCTCAGGGCGTTAGATTGTTGCCCCTCAATACTGAGCTGAGACTGTGCCCACTGCGCTAATGCTTGCTGCCAATTGTTATTTGTATTGGTGTCGGTT
>Ga0233427_10003426_pt1 | contig 13921 bp, 12 predicted proteins | sample SI_118_April2016_5_FD_179885 | JGI IMG/M metagenome (GOLD analysis project Ga0233427, IMG submission 179885) | Seawater microbial communities from Saanich Inlet, British Columbia, Canada - SI_118_April2016_100_MG | ecosystem: Environmental > Aquatic > Marine > Inlet | place: Canada: British...
GCTGTTAAATCTCATTGGCGCAATGCACAGCTGACAAAGCTTTACGACAACCAGCCCATTAAATTTCGCTTCCTTTCCCTGGGCCAGGGTCTAGTCGCTAGCTCGTCATCAAGCACCAAGAGAATCGACAAGCGGGATTCTTCAAGGTGACACAGCACTAGGCTGCGAGTTGTAAGTTATTATCGGCAGTTAAAGCCTTGAAATGATTTTTACGAGGACCTCATTTCAACCTCGACACGCAACCCAGACTAATGACGTTCCAGTCGAAACCGATCGCCCCCATTCTTTGTTGTCATCTATATTCTACTTCATAAACCGCTTTATGTCGCGGTCAGCATCACGTTTTTTAATAACCTGCCGTTTATCGTAATCACTACGTCCGCGCGCTAAAGCCACCTCGACCTTTGCCCAGCGGCCCTTGAAGTACATTTTCATTGGTACCAAGGTCAGGCCTTTTTGCTTGACTTCTAGGCCAAGCTTTAACACCTCTTTCTTATGTGCCAAAAGGTTGCGTGGACGGATTGGCTTGTGATTGTTAACGTTAGCATTGCTGTATTCGCCAAAGTGCGATTGCTCGAGCACCAAACCCTTACCGACAATATGAACGTAAGCCTCGTCCAAACTTACTCGCCCCTCGCGTAGTGCTTTAACCTCCGTTCCAAGCAATGAGATACCCACTTCGAGAGTCTCTATTATCTCGTAGTTACGCCGCGCACGACGGTTATCAATCATCGACGGGTTCTTCTTGTGCTTTGCTTTTTTTGCCATTAGGGTTGAGTTAGTTGGCGGATACAGGTATCTTATCGCGGCGTCAGGGCAGTAGCTCCAATGGTAGAGCGGCTGATTCCAAATCAGCATGCTGCGGGTTCGAGTCCTGCCTGCCCTGCCACTTTCTATTATGGCATTCCCCGGCATTCCAGATCCAGATCAAGCCGGCATTGAGCAAGTGCCGGCCCATTTAGTCGATGCTATCAGCATCGAACTTGCAGATGTGCTCGAATACCCTGCAGCAGCTCAATACTCTATCTTGCAGTATTGCCGATTGTTAATGGCTGCTAATACCGTAACTAATTTAACTGGAGCAAAAGATTACGCGCGTTTAATAGGCGACCACGTCATAGATTGCATTAAGGCTGCCAAGTTCATGCCGGGCACTCGTTGCTTCATGGATTGGGGCTCGGGCGGAGGGCTTCCAGGTTTGATTTGGGCTTCGATGTACCCCGAGAAACATTTTCATTTATGCGAACGTAATGGAAAGAAGGCAGCTTTTCTCGAAGAGGCGCGTATGCTGCTTGAATTCATGCACGTAGATGTCCATGCTCGCCAAGGCGAAGAAGTTGGCTCAAAACTGGATCCGCAAGCTGACTGGATTTGCGCCCGTGCTGTCGAGCCATTGCCTAAGTTTTTGCGTAGGCTTGACAAGAAGTCTCTAAAAATTCGTCGCTTGTGTTTAATGGCCGGTCCTTCGTGGCTGACAGAGTGGCCAGAGATTAAAGAAAACGGAAGCCGTTGGAAACTAATGTCTGAGCACAAATACTTGCTCAGTGAAGATCGTGGCGACCGTTATTTACTACACTTCAAGCGGCCGAAGTAATTTTATGGGCAATGCTCCTCGCGTTTTAGATCTGCCGTTTTCTTCAAAGAAATTGGATAGACGCGCGGTTTCAGTTGTGAGGCAACTACGACAAGCGGGGCACGAGGCATATTTAGTTGGCGGTTGCGTGCGCGATTTACTCCTAGGCTTGTCGCCAAAAGATTTTGATATTACTACTTCCGCTACGCCACAGCAGGTTCGGCGGGTATTCAACCGCCGGTCACAAATAATTGGGCGGCGTTTCCCGATTGTGCATGTGCGCAGTGGGCACGAAATTTTTGAGGTAGCTACTTTTAGAGCAGCCCCGAACAAGAATACAGCGACTAAAACTTTAGCGCGCGACACTAACTACGGAACAATCGAAAGCGATGCCTTGCGCAGAGATTTCACGATCAATGCCCTTTACCTAGATCCAGCAGCAGGCGAAATATATGATTGGACAAACGGCATCAATGATTTGGAGAAGCGCATCATGCGCTCTATTGGCGACCCTTACGTTAGGTTCAAAGAAGATCCGGTCAGAATTCTACGGCTGATTAAATTCATGCGCCGCCTTGATTTTGACCCTGGAAAAGAAGAGATTTCGGCAGCACGAGAACTCGCATCTTATGTGCAAGAAGCGGCCGCGGCGCGTATTGCTGATGAGGTGTTGCGCCTGATGCGCACCAAGTGCATGGCGGGTGTGCTAGCTGACCTACACGAGCTTGATTTAATCAAAACAATGCTTCCCGAAGTCGACTGTTGGCTTAAAGAAGACTCAGATAATTATCAATTGCTAACTAGTCAAATGGCCGCTCTTGACTCGATGCCGTGGCGGCAGTCGCCTAGCAGCGCATTACTGCTTGCAACTCTATACGGACCAATGGTTGAACAAGAAGTTATGGCGACAAGCGACTATGATTTTCATACTCCTCAACGAGTGGCGGTCTCCTGGCTGCGCGGTTTTCAAGAGCGCGGACACATGCCGCGCAACGTTCTGTCCGATGCAAAGCACATATTAGCTTTGCAGCATCGACTCGATGTCGAAATTTCACCAAAGAAACACGGTATCAGCGCTAAAGCTGTCGGACCATTGCGTCGCCAGTTTTATCTTAAAGATGCTTTGCGCTACTGCGAAATACGCTTGCTTGCTGCAGGCCGTGATACGCAACTTTGCCAAGATTGGAGAAATAAGTTACTACCCAAAGCCCCACCGCGGCGTTAAACTTTCGCCTCAAGAATGGGCGTTTAGCTCAGTTGGCTAGAGCACCAGCTCGACAAGCTGGGGGTCACAGGTTCAAGTCCTGTAACGCCCACCATTCTTTCTAACATATTGCTAAGTTGCGCGTAAAATAATCATATGCAAAAGCAACTACTACTCGCCTTCGGCCTGTGTTCGCTTACAGCCAATGGCGTGGCCCAAAACATCAACCCCGCTTCCGAGCGTTTTACGACCGAGTCACGCGTCTATCTTTCGGCTGGCCCGTCGGTGGTGAACATCGGAGTTTACGCTGTATCACTGGGCGAAGACGACATATTAAGCTTGCAGGCCATTCAGCAAGCTGGTCGACAGATCAGCCAAGGTACTGGCGTGATAATCGATGAGCGTGGGCTCGTGATTACTAATGCGCATGTCGTTGATCAAACCATCGGCCGTGGCACCGTTGTCTATCAGCTTAGCTTTGCCGAAGAATTTGGTGGGCATTCAGTCCTCGCCAGACTTATTTCAGTTGATGAAGCTTCCGACTTAGCGCTACTCAAGATTGTTGACGGAAAAAAACATCCACCTATTGTTTTTGCCAAAGAAGATGACTTAATGATCGGAGAAAAAGTAATTGCTATCGGTTCGCCACTCGGAAACTCTCATTCTTTAACTTCGGGAATTTTATCAGGAGTAAATCGCGACATCGACGTCAAGGTCGACCGCCGAAATACGTTAGTTTTCAAGGGGCTTCTTCAAACTGACGCCGCAATTAATTTTGGCAACTCTGGTGGCCCCCTCCTCAACGCCTTAGGTGAGTTGATTGGCATCAACAACGCAACGGCGCAGTCTGCTGACGGCATTGGTTACGCCATCCCCATCGAGCAGGTGAATGAAATCCTTCGTGAGCGCCTCCGTCGTCCTCGTGTTTGGTTTGGTATGCAGCTGAAGTCAGACTCAAACCTTGTTATTGACGAACTGCATCCTCGTTCACCAGCTGCCAATCAAGGATTGCAACTCGGAGACCGAATTCTAGCGATTAACTCAGTTGCCGTAGGTGACCATATTGAGTTGAATAACGAATTAGTCATGGTAGAAGAAGATAGTGAATTCGTAGTTGAGGTGCAGCGTAAAGAGCGAATGCTGCAGCTAGGCATTACCTTGCCTGCCATCGAGGCGCGCGACACCATTGGTGCGCTAGGGCTCGACGGCGCGCCAGGAAGCATTTGGTTCGTCGACGAGTACGGACGCAGTAATAAATCGCGAGTAATTAAAGTCACAGAAGTTTATAGCAAGTCGCCAGCAAGTTCGCTCGGTTTAGCCGTTGGTGACAACATTCATGCTGTTCGCCTGAAAGCCAACAATCTCAGAAGCGGCTGGACCCCAGTCGCTTCAATGTCACAGTTGGTAACGCTTCTTAAAAACACTAATTTTGTGCAAGACGACTTTAATGTAATCTGGTCTAGCAGTGACGGCTCTTACCATCAGGGCAAGCTTGTTATAAATAACTAAATAGACTGCAAACACTCGCGCAGACCGTGTTCAAGGTCAGTGCTGACGCGGTAGCCTAACATTTCTTGAGCACGGCTAATATCAGCAACAGAATCTCGAATATCGCCTTCGCGCGAAGGCTGATGAGTGACTGGAGATTCGTCGAGTTTACAAATTTCGCAAATCTGTTGCCAAAGTTCGAGCACGGTGATTGCAGTACCTGAGGCTACGTTAAATACATCAAAATCATTGTCGTCCAGAGCGAATTGGGTGGCGTGCAAATTGGCGCTAACGACGTCATCGACATAAACAAAGTCTCTCGTCTGCAAGCCATCGCCAAAGACACTTGCTGGGGTACCTTCAGCCGCCCACTTCGAAAACAGAGATATCACTCCTGAATAAGGAGAAGAGGGATCTTGCTTGGGGCCGAACACGTTGAAGTAGCGTAGCGCAACAGCGGAAACACTGCTCGCCGCAAAAGCATGTTCGCTCGCTAGCTTATGCTCAGCATAAGGCGACATTGGGGCAAGCGTGCAGTTCTCTCTTTTAGGTAAAGTTGGCTCGTCGCCATAAACAGCGGAGCTAGAAGAAAAGACAATCGACTTAACTTCACTCGCTTCGGCGGCTGCAATAAGCGATAGAGTGCTTTGCAGGTTAGCTTGGTGCGCTTGTTTGGGATGAGCAATAGAGAAAGGTACGCTCGGTCGAGCAGCTAAGTGATAAACATTCGAAACGCCATCAACGGCAGCTTGAGCAATTTGCGGGTCGCTAACATCACCCTCCAGGAGCTCGACGTCAAGCCCTTCGATGTTACGCAAGTAGCCCGTGGACAAATCATCGACAATGCGCACTTGGCGACCACTGTTGACTAGGGCTTCGGCAATATGTGAGCCAATGAAACCACATCCGCCAGTAACCAAAACCTTTTTGAATGGTTGAGTAGGCAGTGTGGTCATTCGACAGTTACCGATTTTGCGAGATTACGTGGTTGATCAATGTCACAACCGAGAAGCAGTGCTACCTGATATGAAAGAAGCTGCAAAGGCACAATTGTGATGAGTGGAGAGAGCAGCTCAGGAACTTCAGGGACTTCTATCAGAAAGTCTGAAGTGCTGCGCGCCACCTCGTCTCCGAGAGCAGCAATGGCAACCACCTTACCGGCACGCGCGCGAACCTCTTGAATGTTTGACAACATTTTCTCGTAAGTTCGTCCGGGGGTAGCAAGGGCAACAACAGGAAAGTTCTCGTCAATCAACGCAATCGGGCCGTGCTTCATTTCGCCAGCTGGGTAACCCTCAGCGTGAATATAAGAAATTTCTTTAAGTTTCAAAGCGCCTTCGAGCGCGACTGGGTGCTGTAGGTTTCTACCCAGGAACAGACACGACTTGACGGTAGCTAAATACGCGGCAGCCTCATCAATTTGCGCACGAACCTCTGGCCGGAATGCTGCATCAAGATGCACACGTAAATGACGCAAGTCATCAATGCGCTGACGACCTGCTGCTGCGTCGAGAGTGCCATTTGCCCTACCGATTCGTATTGCCAAAAGGTAGAGCGCTGTCACTTGGCCGAAGAAAGCCTTGGTTGATGCAACGCCGATTTCTGGCCCGCAATGCGTAAGAATTAAATGGTCAGCCTCACGCGCTAACGTAGAGCCCCGAACATTGCATATTCCGAGAGCTTTTCCACCGCGTCGCTGAACTTCGCGCATCGCACGCAAGGTGTCCGCCGTCTCGCCAGATTGTGAAACGACAACCGTAAGCGCATCATCTTCTTTAAGCTCTGGTGAATACAAAAACTCAGAAGCGTTCAGTGTCTCACCAGGAATGCGTGCCAACTCAGCAAGCATTTGTTGGCCAATTAAAGCAGAGTTCTGGGAGGTGCCCATCGCCATAAACCGCAGACGTTTAATCGCCTTAAGATCAGCACTAGTTAGACGAAATTCGTCTTCGAACTCAACGTCTCCTTGCTGGTCATTACAGCGGTCAAACGCAGTGCGCGCCAAGACCACCGGCTGTTCATGAATTTCTTTCAGCATGAAATGGGGATATCCACCACGCTCCGCCTCTTCGGGCGACCAATCACAATGGAATAACTCACGCTCGATAGGTGCGCCATCTTCGCCATAAACCTGATGCTTGTCGGGTTCGAGCACAGCAGTTTCGCCGTTCTCAAGAACCAAAAAATCACGCGTCAGATGAAGTAATGCCGGCATGTCTGAAGCAGCAAACCTGCCTTGTTCGCCAACTCCGATAACTAAAGGACTATCCATGCGTGCCACCACCAATCTGTCAGGCTCGTCGGCAGCCATAGCAACCAAACCATATGCACCGGAAGCTCTGACTAAACCAGATTTAACAGCGGTGTGTAAGTCTTGCCCTTCGCGCATGAAAGACGCAATCAAATTCGCAAGTATCTCAGTATCAGTATCGGTGTGAAAAACGTGACCCGCCTCAGTCAATTCTTGGCGCAATTCAAGGTAATTCTCAATGATACCGTTGTGAACAATAACCAACTGCTGTTTATCATCACAGTGCGGATGGGCATTACGGTCAGCCGGCGGCCCATGCGTGGCCCACCTAGTGTGAGCAATGGCCTGCGTAGAGGCCGGCAACTCGTTTTCTGTAAGCTCTTTTTCAAGATTCGCTATCTTGCCCATTTTGCGCCGGATAGTGATTTGATTGTCATGCAAAACCGCCATGCCCGCAGAGTCGTAGCCTCTGTACTCGAGAGTTTTTAAACCTGCCAGAACATCAGCGCGCGCATCGACTGATTGGCAAACAGCTGCAACGATGCCACACATTATGTAGCTTGCTCCTTGAGAGCTGTTTTAAAGTAATCTAATGACAATTCAAGACCCTGCTCGAGAGTCACTTTTGGCTCCCAGCCGAGAACCGATTTGGCCTTAGAAATATCAGGGCACCGAACTTGCGGGTCGTCTTCTGGCATTGGCCTAAACTCGATAGAATGCTCGGAGCCGACAACCTTATTTACCGTTTCAGCGAATTCAAGAATTGTCATCTCAATCGGGTTACCAACATTAGTTGGCAAATGCTCGTCAGACATCATCAGCTTGAAAATTCCGTCAATTAGGTCGTCTACATAACAAAATGAACGAGTTTGCTTCCCGTCGCCGTTGATCGTTAAAGGACTACCTTGAATCGCACCACACATCAACGCTGGAACGACGCGTCCGTCATCAAGACGCATGCGGGGACCATAAGTGTTGAAAATGCGCACCAAGTGAGTGTTTAACCCGTAAAGGCGGTGATACGCCATCGTCATAGCTTCGGCAAAACGCTTTGATTCGTCATAACAAGAACGCGGGCCGATTGGGTTGACGTTTCCCCAGTAAGATTCAACTTGCGGGTGCACCTTCGGATCTCCGTAGCATTCTGAAGTTGATGCTTGCAAGAATGCTGCTTCCTTCGACTTAGCTAGCTCTAGTAGATTCATGTTACCCTCTGAACCAACACGCAATGTTTCAAGAGGAATTTGCAGGTAGTCAATCGGCGAAGCAGGTGATGCCATGTTAAATACGAAATTGACATCACCGTCAATTGTGAAGGGTTGCACAATGTCTTGTTCAACAAGTTCAAAATTGTCGTTGTCACTCAGATGAGCGACGTTGCTACGGCTACCCGTAACGAAATTGTCTACAGCAACGACTTGAAAACCTTCGGCAAGAAGGCGGTCGCACAAATGTGATCCGAGGAAACCAGATCCTCCAGCTACTACGGCGCGTGGCATATTATTTACTCAAAAAAGTGTCGAGGTAAGAAGTGTCAAAATCGGCTTCAACGAATTTGTCGTCAGCGAGAATTTTGATGTGTAAAGGAACGGTAGTAGAGATGCCCGGGCCATCTACAACTACTTCAGCAAGCGCTCGCTTAGCAATAGAAATTGCATCGTTGCGATTTTCGCCATGAACGATTAATTTAGCAATCATCGAATCGTAATTGGTGGGTATTTTGTAATTTGCCCCAACGTGAGTGTCAAGGCGAATTCCGCGTCCACCAGGCCAGTATAAGTCAGTAATAGTGCCCGGCGCAGGAGCAAAATTGCGCTCGGTATTTTCGGCGTTAATTCTAAATTCGATGGCATGCCCACTGAAACTAACGTCTTCTTGACTTATGTCGAGGTCAATGCCAGCAGCAATCATTATTTGCCACTTAACCAAATCGATACCCGTAACAACTTCGGTTACACAGTGTTCAACCTGGATGCGGGCATTAAGCTCGATGAAAAAAAAGTTTCCGTGCTTGTCAAGTAAGAATTCTACGGTGCCTGCGTTAACGTAGCCACTTTGCTTGGCAAAATTAATTGCCGCCTGCCCCATCGCCGCACTAATTTCTGGAGTCGTAGCAGGTGAAGGCGACTCTTCGATAAGTTTTTGGTGGCGGCGCTGAATAGAACAATCGCGCTCACCAAGGTGAATCACCTTCCCGGAGTTGTCGGCAAGAATTTGAACTTCGACGTGGCGCGGTTCTTCAACAAATTTTTCGATGTAAACTTTGTCATCATTGAAAGCGCCAATAGCCTCTTGCTGGGCAGCATTAAAACAAGAAGCAAAGTCTTCGGCAGAATCGGCACGGCGCATTCCTCTGCCGCCGCCGCCCGCTGCTGCTTTAATCATGACCGGGTAACCAACTTCGTCAGCTACAGTGGCGCCATGCTCAAGGCCATCAACGGCACCGTCAGATCCTGGGACTATCGGAACAGATGCTTTTTGTGCTGTTTCTTTGGCGTTTGATTTGTCGCCACAAGAATCAATTATTGCCGGCGAAGGGCCAATGAAAACAATATCACATGCTGCACACACTTCTGCAAAGTGTGCATTTTCAGCTAAAAATCCGTAGCCGGGATGAATGGCTTCGGCACCAGTTATTTCGGCTGCAGAAATTATTCGGGTAATGTCGAGATAGGACTCTGCGCTCGGAGCTGGCCCTATGCAAACAGCGTCGTCAGCCGCCTTCACGTAAGGTGCGTCGCGATCAGCTTCGCTAAAGACAACGACTGCCTCAATCCCTAAGTCGTGAGCCGCACGAATAATGCGCAAAGCGATCTCACCGCGATTGGCAACTAGTATGCGCTTGAACATGTTAAGCCTTGTACTTAAATATGTTTTGGCCGAACTCTACGGCATCGCCGTCAGTAACTAAAATTTCAGTGATGGTGCCGCCAAACTCTGCATGAATTTCATTGAATACTTTCATCGCTTCAAGGATGCAAACGACGTCATCATCGGAAACCGTGTCTCCGACTTTTACATAAGAATCAGACTCTGGGTTAGGCTTGCTATAGTAAGTACCGACCATTGGTGAAGTGAAATACAAAGCGTCATCTTCGACTTCAGCAACAGGCGCGCTAGCTGGCGCGACAGCAGCGGCCGCTTGAGGTGCAGCGATGGCATGCACCACAGGTGCTGTGTCGTTTTGACGAGACAAACGCACTTCAGTTTCGCCTTGGGCGTAGTGCAATTCGGTAAGACCGCCTTCATCCATGAGGGCGAGTAATTCTTTTACGAGGTTTAAGTCCAATGTTTAGATTTGGTTACGGGTAGCTTGAGAAACCCAAGTGCCCTATTTTGCATGATAGTGACCGCTTTTTCCGCCTGATTTTTCAAGAAGACGTAAATTTTCAATTGAAATCGACTTATCAAGCGCTTTAGACATGTCGTAAATGCTGAGAGCAGCGACAGAAGCGCCTGTCATTGCCTCCATTTCAACACCGGTCTTGGCATGACAACTGACACTACATTCTACAATCAACTTGGGTTCGCCGCTAGAACATGGGAAGATGTCTATTTCAACACCATCAAGGGGTAGAGGATGACACATGGTAATTAATTCAGCTGTTCGTTTCGTGGCCGCGATACCAGCAAAGCGTGACACCTCAATGACTGCCCCCTTGGGGGCGTTGCCATTAAGTACATCGGCGAACACTGCTGATGGAAAACGAACCTCGCAACAAGCCTTCGCAAAGCGAGAGCTAGCTGTTTTACCACCGACATCGACCATGCCCGCGCTGCCATCGCTATTGGTGTGGGTTAATTTTGAGGAAGAATTCATTAATGTTAGAGCAAGTTACCCGTAGTATAAGTTACCACAGGCGTTAGATTCGCCTCATAGCACCAAAATAATGTTAAGCATAACAACCGTCCTTTTTACCTCTCTGCTCGCACCAGCCCAGCAAGACCCTATTACTGACTTGATTCAGCGCGCTGAGTCTCTCCCTCCTAGCCAAATATTGCTGTTAGCTGATGAGGTCGGCTCTACCTTAGATGCCAAACAGATTATTGACTGCGGGAAGCGAATATTGACTGCATCTGATAAGGCGATGTTAGCTCTAGGACAAGTGCAGACTTATGCTGATATTCCACTGCATATCGAAGATCTTGCTTCTTTACTTCAACCTGAGTATTCAAGCACTACTGTTGCTGTGTTGCGTGTTTTCTGCAACCCTGCTTTCTTCGACAGCGAGCAGCCTAGTACTGCGTTGCATAACTGGGCATCGACTCTTGACCCTAGCGTTTACGCCGATTCCTGGACTGAAGCCCAACTCTGCCTCGCCATTAATGCGCCTGCAACAATTCGCCGCGGCGCGTTGCGAGCTTTGCGTAGCGAGTGTTATTCGTCCGATAACGAGTTGGCGAACAAAGCAATCTTGGCTTTAGCTAGAACGCCATCACCACTAAGCGCAGCAGAAATTAACATCCTAAGCGCCGTTGCTCGCGGCTTAGACGAACAAGCTATGTTGGCAGAAAGTTTGCTTAGTTCAGTTGAGCAAGAGCAACGCTTTCGCTCAAAGATTGATTCTTTACAAAAACTTTATGCTTCACATCCACAATCTAATCCGCAATCTTCTTCTGATTTAGATGTACTTGAAGAACTGCTGATTCGCTCCCAGAATCAGCACATGGAGGGTGGCAACTTCACCCGGCAAGAACTAATTGGCGCTGCAGCCGACGGCATGTTGCGTAAGCTTGACCCACACTCAACTTTCTTTTCAAGCGAAGAATACAATGATTTCATGTACAGTATGAAGCAAGAGTACGGTGGAATCGGAGCCTACGTGAACACAGTCGATGGCATTTTTACTATCACTAGACCTATCTACAGCGGCCCTGCTTACGGTGCAGGCCTGCTTTCAGAAGATCGGATTCTATCCGTAGACGGTTGGGATACTATCGATCAACCAAACGACGAAATCATCAAGCGCCTCAAGGGTCCTCCTGGCACGCAAGTTCAACTAGAAGTTGTGCGGCGCGGTTGGTCCGAACCACATTTCGTTGATGTGACTCGCGAACGCATTAAGGTGCCAGTCGTTCAAAGCGACATCCTGCCCGGAGACATTATTTATATCGAGTTATTAAGTTTCTCAGAAGATGTTGCGCAACGCCTATTTGATGTAATTGCTGACGCAAAAGAGAAAGGCCCAATCAACGGGGTCGTATTAGACATGCGAAATAACCCTGGTGGTTACCTAAACGAAGCTGTCAGTATTTGCGATTTGTTCCTGCCTAAAGATAAGCTAATTGTTACTACAAAGTCGCGCATGGGTAGCGACAAGCCGTATAAAACTCGAGCGCGCGCGTTCATTGATTCAGATATTCCTTTAACTATCTTAATCAATAAATATAGTGCCTCTGCCTCTGAAATCGTTGCCGGTGCGTTATCTATACATAATCGTGCAACAACGGTAGGCGAACGAAGCTTTGGAAAGGGCTCTGTGCAAAATATTTTTGCAATGACCACTTCTAAAGACGAAGAATTCACTGACACAAAAAACAACGGCAATCGCAATGGTATTCACGATAGCTGGGAAGACTACGACGATGCCAACGACAACGGACAGTACGACTATGGCGATCGTGTAAAGCTGACTATTGCTTACTACTACCTGCCTGATGGCTCTACCATCCACACCCTGCGCGACCACGAAGGAAAGGTGACTAGACAAGGGGGCGTTGGCCCAGATATCGAATCGGCTTTCGAAGAAGTTCCGTTTATTGAGGCTAGAGAAATCTCTCACCTTCTCGACGAGAAGGTTATTCAGAATTACGCAAAGAAGTTGTTCGAAGAGTATACAGACAGCGCAATTGAACTAGCCATTAATGACATGCATGAGACATCCGCCTACCCTGGATGGAGTGAGTTTTATGTTCAACTTGAAACCGAGCTAGATGAACAAAGCGTTCGGCGTTGGGTGCGTCGGTATTTACGCTCGCGCGTGTCTGACGCACGAGGAGAAGTCTTCCCTGGCAATGGCTTTGTCGGCGATTATGTAGAAGACCCGGTGTTGCGTGCGGCGATTATGCATTTGCTAAGCAACACAGATATTCGGTATCAAGATTTACCAGAATACGCAAACTTAGTCGCTAGCTCTACTCAGTAAGCATCGCAAGCAACCCGTTGCGGCCAGCTGCTTCACCTTGCCGACGGTGGCTAAACACTCTGTGGTCTACGCCGCTATCGATTTCACTCATCTCGACATTAGGTTCTAATAAGCCTAATTCTAGCAAGTTTGCTTTTGCCCACAGCGCGACATCTACTTGCCAGCGATCACCTTCGCCGCGGTGCTTAGCAGAACTTGGGCAGCCGTCAGCTACTTCTGGGCCGACTTCATAAGAGGTCGCTTGAATGCATGGCGCAATCCCTGCGAATATTTCACTCAACGCGGCACCCTTACCGACAAACAAATCAACAGCACGCTGCAGGATGTTCGTTTGCAAGCCACGCCATCCACCGTGAACAACTCCGACGATGCCTGGTGCCGACAGCAACACTGCGGAACAATCCGCGACAGCTACGTACAAAGGTAAACTAGGCGTTACCGTGATTAGGCCGTCGCAATTAGGGAGTACGTCCGTTGGCGAAAGTGCACCCCTGCCCTTGTGCGTACCCTCGACAAACTGCACATTGTTAGTGTGAGTTTGTCCACCGACAACCATGTCGTCTGCATTAGCGCCAATAAAGTGGCACCAAGTTGAACGCACGTGACGGGCAGCGGCAATATCTCGCCCGCCGCTGAAAGCGAAGTTTCCTTGGTTGTCGGAATTCTTTGCACCAAAGACATGAGCGCAGTGGTTGCTAAGTAAATCGCTGTTGTCAAAAACAAACCCGTTAAGGCCTTCAGCTAGTACTTGCTTCATCAACTAGCCGCTGGTTGTCTTTCATGACAGGACGCACGAATTCTGCATAAAGGACCCGTGATACAGCAACCACAGGCACAGCAAGCACGAGACCGAGAATGCCCAGCAATGCACCCCCGCACAAGATGGTCAGGATAACTGCAAAATCTGATAGGCCTAAACCTTTGCCAACGAAGCGCGGTATCAAGACATATGCTTCAACTACTTCGAACACAGCATAGATTACTCCGGCTGCGGCGACGCCACTGACTCCACCACCGCAGATTCCGCCATCAGCAAAGCCGACAATCGCTAACAACACAAAGCCGACTAAAGGGCCAAGAACGGGTAGCAATGATAGAGCGCCAACGGCTACAGCTAGAGAGTAGGCGCCAGGGAATGCCAGCAAAAATAACACTAGCCAAGTCATCGCCATTTTAACAATTGCGACTTTGACGCGGGCAACCAAGTAATTCGTTGATATCTCTTCAATTTGAGGAAGGATGCGATCAAACGAAGGGTG
>Ga0233427_10003441_pt1 | contig 13867 bp, 17 predicted proteins | sample SI_118_April2016_5_FD_179885 | JGI IMG/M metagenome (GOLD analysis project Ga0233427, IMG submission 179885) | Seawater microbial communities from Saanich Inlet, British Columbia, Canada - SI_118_April2016_100_MG | ecosystem: Environmental > Aquatic > Marine > Inlet | place: Canada: British...
TTTATGTTGAGGTTAAGTATATCTATCTTTGTGCGGAAATTTTTATTGGTAAATCTTTTGTTACATCAAATCTTTCTTTTTTAGTGACATCTTCAACTTGTTCAGTTTTTTTCTTTAAACACCATTCTTCGTATAATCTACAAAATGTATAAATAGCATTGTATCTATCAATCATAATTACAGTATTTAATTCACTTTTTATTAAAAACTTTACATCGTATAATTCTTTAATGTTAACTTTAGATAGTATTTCTCTTGAGTCAGGATTGTAATATCCAGTCTCGTCTTCACATGGAGTTTCTAAAATTTGATTAATATATTCTTGAAAAATATTTCCTTTAATAAATTTTTCATCATAATCTTCTGAGTTAATAGTTTCATATATTAGTCTTCTTAAGGGTGGTTTATTTAATTGAAGCCACAACTCAAGTAATTCAAAATATATTAATTCATACAATCTTATTTGAATTGGTTTCCCCCTTACTATTTTTGACCATTCTAAAAATCTTCTTATTTCAATATTTTTTCTAATACTTTTCATTAGTATAAATTTTACCCACCAGATTTAATTTTAGTAAAACCACAATTTTTACATTCTAGGGTTGTAACTCTGTCAGTTGGATTAAAGCCAAATTCAATATTAATTGTTTTGTAATTATGTAATCCCAAAAAACACAGTAGTTTTATCAATTTCAAAATCATAATTTTGACACTTTAAATTGTTAATTTTAATTATTGATTGTCAGCACAAGGCTGAATTAGAGCGGGACTCATATAGATCATACCGCACAAGAAATATAAAAGCAAAAAATATAATTCAGCTTTTTTTACTTATTTATTTAAGAGACCTTTTTTATAATTTTTTAAAAATTTAAAATTAAATATTTACTTATCAACAACTTGAATTTCAAAAATATGATATGATGATTCAATATGAAAGCTTTTAAAGAGCTAATAAAAAAACATAAAAAAATAGAAGTAGAAATTAATCATTTAACCAAATTAAGACTGAATGATAGAACGTTCTCATCTTGGGAGCTGTTAAGATCATTAAAAAAAGAAAAGTTAAAATTAAAAGAGATAGTTTCTAATTTTACAAAGTAATTCTATAAACCATTATATGGCCGTATTAAATAATTAATACGACCACATAATTAATATTTAAAACCAATTATTTGGAATAATGATGTAGTGAATTGCAAGTACAATTGCAACTGACACCGTTAATCCTATAGTCATCTTAAGAAAGTCTTTACCAATTAAAGGAAAGACATATTTAAACTTATAGTCTTTATTCATTGTAGATATTGCAAGTTCTCTACCACACAACAAACCAACAAATACCCATGTAGTAGACATCGGTAAATCATTAAGTTCTTTAAAGTAGTAAAGAACAGCAGCATAAATAACATTAATTATTGTTGCTGATCTTGCGTATCTTGTTCCAGTTTTATCCAAAACAACTTTTTGAATTGTTCCTCCGTTTATGTAAAAGATATAAAAAAGAAGAGCTGTAAAGTATGCAAGAACAATTAATAATAAATTTACATCTAATTGTCTTGGAAGATATACGGCTATATTAGCTACATCGTGAGATAACCAAATCCACCATAACCAAGCAGAAGTTACCCATACAGAGTTTCTCCAAAAACCTATCCATTTATCTTCAACTTCATCAAATTTCTCATTGATAAATTTAGATACTACTATCCAACAAATGTATGCCGCAACAGCTGCTAAGCCATAACCAACAACACTCTTCATAAGCATCTTCTCAAGTACCACTGTTGATGCAAAAGCTGATAAAACTAAGAAGGTTGTTGAAACCGGTATTCCTATTCTTGTTAATATTAGAAGTATTCCTGGTGCCACAGCATGATACCATTGTATTTCTTGGAAAGGAATTCTAGTTAATCTTCCATAAGATATATCACCAGCATTACTGTACCAACCCCATGTGATTGCAAGTATCATCACAAATGAAGCAGCGCTTGCAAGCGTATACCATTTAAACCATTTTTGTTTTGACGCTATAAATGTTCCAAGCGTTTGAATTGAGTCGTTTGCAATAACAGAGTATCCCGCTAGAGCAAAACCAATGATCGTATATATTGTTGTCATCTCCATCATATTTTTCCTATTTTCTATTTATCTTTATTGTTTTCCATTTCGGACGATTCTTATTCTTGAACTCGATTTAATAGAGAAGAGAAATTTTATCTATAGCTAAATTTATTAATATTTTTTGAGATGAGTTGATTCATCGATCATTATAATAATTAAAGTTTTTGTCTATATAGAGAATTTAACTAAATATTTTTAAGAAGGGTAGATTCATTCTGATTACATTATTGAAATATTATTTCTACTTTAAAAGTAATTTTTTTATTAATAATACAGCAACTAATGCACCAATTAATTCTGCAATTATATAGGTAGGTGTATTAAGATAATTGATACCTGTGAAAGACTCTGTAAAAGTCCTTGCTATTGCTACCGCAGGATTTGCAAAAGATGTTGATGAAGTAAACCAATAACCAGCCGTAATATAAGTTGCAACACAAGCTGCAACTGTTGTTTTACCATCTTTTAAGGTAGCAAATATAATAAATACTAAACCAAAAGTTGCTACAATTTCTGCTAGAAATATATTAAATCCATCTCTGCTTTTCGTAGATAATTCAATTATATTATGTTCAAAAAACACATTGGCAAGCATTACACCTAATAAGCATCCTAATATTTGAGCTGGTATATATGTTATTAAAAGTTTTCCTTTAATTTTTTTGGTTAAAAACATTGCTAAACTTACAAAAGGATTAAAGTGTGCACCCGAAATGTCAGCAAAAGCTGTTATTAGAACAAATAAGCCTGCACCAGTTGCAAGTGTATTTGCTGTAAGTCTTAAAGCACTATCATTTGTAAGGTTTTCAGCCATTATTCCAGAGCCAACGATAATCATTACTAAAAAACAACTACCTATAAATTCACCAATGAAAATTCTATTCTTCATAATCTAATAATAATTAAATTATAATCTTATAAATTCCAATTAAGAATAATGGTATTTGCAAACCAAAATTAGTTAATATTGCTTTATCTTTGGATAAAAACCCTGCAACAGTCCAACCAACTACTCCTAAGCCATGAAAGCAAATATTAATTGGGTAGATATTTAAATTAGTTAATAAAATCCCCATTAAAACCAGAGCAGTACTAATCCATTTTAGATATTTTTTAATTAACATGATCTCCTTATAGTTAAGTTTGTTAAGATTTGTTACAATTTACCAATAATCTGACTTATTAATTTTTACTCTTTTGAAGTTCGTAAATTGAAACATAATGTTTCTTCTTAGGCAGTGGAATTATTGTTGGAACTTTGGTTAATCTTGGTTTTATTGACTTATTTCCTACAATAATATTTTTATCATAATTTTCTAAATCAACTTCTGGATGAGGATTTCCATCATTAATTAATGGCCAAGCATCACATGCTCTGTAACCAAATAAAATTAATGGTCTTGAGTTATCCATTAGATTGTGTCCAGAACCATGAACCGATCTACAGTGAAAAAAAACAACTGTTCCAGCAGTTCCAGTTATGGAAACACTATTATTTGCTCCAATTTTATTCTTTTTAGTATCTATTTTTCCAACAAAGTAATTTTCTTTATTGTGGTGACTGTACAATTTCTTTTTGTGTGAATTTTTAATTATTTTAAGAGGCCCATTTTTCTCAAAACAATCATCCAAATATATACCAACTGTGATCAAATCATCATTGGTATGTGGGTAAAAAGCCCAATCTTGATGCCATCCAATTTCACTTCCTTTTTTCTTATTTGGCAATTTAAAATTTAATTTACCTAGATGAAATCTTACTGTTCCTCCAAGTAATTTTTTAGCTATAGATATTATTTTTTTATTTCTAGATAGTTGATAGAAGATTTTATGTCTGTTTTGAGGATTATTTAATCTTAAAATCTCTCTGTTTTTTGATGAACTAGAATTGTAAACAAAATGATAATTGTCATAAGATTGAGTACCGTTTTGTGTATTTGAACTTTTTTTTTGTTTCTCTTTAGAAATTACTTCATTAACAATTTTATTTATTTTGTTGATCTCTTTTTGATTAATAAGATTTTTTTTTACAAGAAACCCATTATTTTTAAACTGATTAAAATCATTCATAGAAAATTATTATATTTAAATATAATAAATTTTCTTTAAAAAAAGAAGTTTTTGGCTTCAAATAAACTAATAAATTAGCAACCTTTAAAAGAAGCTGACATATTTCTAATCAATTTAAAGTATAGATCTTTACCTGGATCTAAAGTTGCGCCTAGTGGGTCTAAAACACCAGTTTTAATCTTCATATCTTTTGCAACAGCATTAATAATATCAGGATTAAATTGAGGTTCAGAGAATACACAAGCAACTTTATCATGTTCAATGATTTCTCTAATTTCAACTAATTGTTCAGCTCCAGGCATTACATCGGTATTAACAGTAAATGCACCTAATACATTAACATTAAATCTTTTTTCAAAATATTGATATGCATCATGGAATACAATTGAAGAAACACTATTATTTAATTCAGTCATTACTTCTATAGTCAGCTTATCGATATCTTTTAAAGCTTTATCTAAATTATTTTTATATTTAGCTTCATTTTTTGGATCGTTTTCAATCAAATGTTCAGCCATTTCATTTAACATATCTTTGGCATTCATTGTATCCAACCAAATGTGTGGATCAAATTCACCGTGCGCATGACCTTCGTGTCCATCATGGTCGTCATGATCATCATGTTCTTCTTTCTTACCGTGATCATCATGGTCGTGATCGTCGTGATCATCTTCTTTCTTACCGTGATCGTCGTGATCATCTTCTTTCTTACCATGATCGTCATGTCCGTGATCATGTTCATCAAAAATATTTCTTTCTCTAAATTTTAATACGTTTAAACCTTTAATTTCTATTAACTCAATTTTTTCAGCTTTCTTTGCAATTGATTTTAATGGTTTTTCTAAAAAATTTTCTAAATCTTCACCAACCCAAAAAATAAGATCTGCGTTTTGAAGCATTTTTGCATGAGAAGGTTTCATTGAAAATCCATGAGGAGAAGCATATCCATCAACAATTAACTCTGGTTTTCCAATTCCATCCATCAAATAACTAGCTAAAGAATGTATTGGTTTAATAGATGTAACTACTTTTAATTCAGCATTTGCTGGTGTAAAGAAAGTTAAAATTGATAAGATTGATAAAACAAAGGATAATTTTTTGAGTTTTTTCATAATAAGTAATTTAATTAGTTGTTATATTATAACAGTATGTAATAATATAACATTTAAAAGTCAAGCTATAAATGTCAGATAAAAATATATTAGTAGAACTTCATAAAGCTGGTTTTAAACAAAACAATAAATGGCTAGTAGAGGGCGTCTCATTAAAAGTTGAGAAGGGCAAGATCGTTACACTTATTGGTCCAAACGGATCTGGTAAAAGTACTACGGCAAAAATTGCTTTAGGTATTTATAAAAATATCGAGGGGACGGTAGAAAAATATACAAACAAAATTGGTTATGTTCCTCAAAAAATCTCAATTGATTGGACATTACCATTAAGAGTGTATGATTTTATGCTTTTAACAGAAGACATCAGTGATGAAGCGATTGACGAAGCTCTTGCTCTTACTGGCGTTGCCCATCTTAAAGATAAAAATTTAGGAAATTTATCTGGCGGTGAATTTCAAAGAGTTCTAATAGCTCGAGCTATTTCCAAAAAACCTGAATTATTGGTCTTGGATGAGCCAGTTCAAGGTGTTGATTATACAGGTGAAATTGTTTTGTATGAATTAATTAAAAAAATTTCAGATACTTTAAATTGTGGAATTTTATTAATTTCACATGATTTACATACTGTTATGACAGCAACAGATCATGTTGTTTGTTTAAATGGCCATGTATGTTGTTCAGGCTCACCAATGGATGTAGCTAAAAATAATGAGTATAAAACCTTATTTGGTGAACAAGCTTCTCAAATTTTATCTGTATACGAACATAAACATGATCATGTTCACTCAGACGAAGGTCAAATTAAGAAAAATTAATATGTTAGATGATTTCTTCATAAGAGCATTAATTGCTGGAATTGGTGTTGCTTTGGTAACAGGGCCGCTTGGTTGTTTTGTGGTTTGGAGAAGATTATCATATTTTGGTGATACATTATCTCATTCAGCATTATTAGGTGTAACGATGGCTTATTCATTTGAGCTTAATATTGCTCTTTCAGTTTTTATAATTTCATCCGCAATTGCATTAATTTTGATTCAATTACAAAAAAAAACTAATTTACCTGGTGATGCTTTGCTAGGTCTTCTAGCTCACTCTTCATTAGCCGTTGGTTTAGTAGTAATTGGATTTCTAACCTTTATTCGTTTTGATATTATGGGACTTTTATTTGGAGATATTTTAGCAGTAACAACAACTGATATATTTATTATATGGACTGGTGGAGCTATAATTTTATTGGTGCTGAAATTAATTTGGAAACCTTTGTTTGCATCTACTGTTAATTACGAACTAGCTGAAGCAGAAGGGTTAAACCCAGATAGAGCTAAAGCAATTTTTACTATTCTTATGGCTGCTGTAATAGCTATTTCAATTAAAATGGTTGGATTGTTGCTTATAACTGGAATGCTAATCATTCCAGCCGCAATGGCTCGAAACATATCAGATAGTCCTCAAAAGATGGTTTTATTCTCAGTAATTGGTGGTCTTTTATCAGTAATATTGGGTTTATTTTCTTCATTAGAATTTAATACCGCATCTGGACCTTCAATAATTATGGCTGCCTTAGTTTTATTTATATTATCTTTACTTAATATTAAACAATCGATTAAATTGAAAAACTAATAACTAATTGATAAGAATTTATAAATGGAAAAAGAACACAATCTTTCAAAGAACCAAAAAATTATTTTTGATATAATTGATAAATCTGGTGAGCCAATGAAGGCATATTCAATTTTATTCGATGTTCAAAAAAAAGGAATTAAAGCTCCTTTACAAGTTTATAGAGCATTAGACAAATTAGTTGAAATTGGAAAAATTCATAAGATAGAAAGTAGAAATGCTTTTATTGCATGTCAAAATTCTAGCTGCCAAATAACAAAAGCAACTGCTTTTTCGATTTGTGAAAGTTGCGAAAATGTATCTGAAATAAGTAACTCAAAACTTTCAAAATATTTATCTAACTTTTCAGACGACTCTGGAATGAAATATAGTAAATATAATTTAGAATTTTTTGGTTTATGTAAAAAATGTGAATCAAAATAAATGAGCACCGTATCTTTAACTTTGGACGAAATATTTGAACTAGCTAAAAAAACACTTTTGGCTAATGGATGTGATGATGAAACTGCATCTATATTATCAGATTTAATTAGAAATGCAGAGAGAGACGGTTCTGTTTCGCATGGTTTATTTAGATTACCCGCTTATGTTTCAGGTTTAAAAAGTGGTAAGATTAATGGTAAAGGAAAACCTGAAATAAAAAAAATTTCTCCATCAGTAATAAAAGTTCAAGGTAACAACTCTTTAGCTCCAGTTGTATTAAATAAAGGATTACCTGAATTAACAAAAGCTGCAAAAGAAAATGGTGTTGCCGTTTTAGCAATTAATAATTCTCATCACATGGCTGCTATGTGGCCTGAAACTGAAAAATTAGCTGAAGAGGGATTAGTTGCTTTTGCTTGCACCTCTTATAAACCAGCAGTAGCCCCAGCAGGTGCTATTAAACCATTATTTGGAACAAACCCAATTTCATTTGCTTGGCCAAGACCAGGCAAAACGCCAGTTGTATATGACATGGCAACAGCTTCTATGGCTATGGGTGAAGTTCAAGTTGCTAAAAGAGAAGGACACAAAGTTCCACTTGGAACAGGTTTAACCAAAGAAGGAAAAGATACTACTGATCCAGCAGAGATTACTGACGGTGGTGTTCTATTGCCTTTTGGTGGATACAAAGGTTCAGCTATAGCTATGATGGTAGAGTTACTAGCTGGTGCATTAGTTGGTGATAATTTTAGTTATGAAACAGCTGCCAAAGATAATAATGATGGCGGTCCACCAAGTGGTGGTGAATTTATTCTAGCTATTTGTCCTGATAAAACAGCTGGAACAACTTGGCAAAAACATGCTGAAGAATTTTTTGAAAAAATGAAATCAATGGGTGAAGTTAGATTGCCTGGTGAAAGAAGACACGAAAATAGACAGGATACAGGTCCTAGAAATATCAATGAGGATTTGGTTAATAAAATAAAGTCTCTAAGCTAGTCTAATTTCAATAGGAGTGTGATCCGAAGGTTTTTCCCTTCCTCGAGGATCTTTATTAATATTAATATCTTTTACAATATCAATTATAGAGTTTGAAACTAAGAAATGATCAATTCTCATACCGTTATTTTTTTGCCATGCACCTCTCATATAATCCCAAAAAGTATAGTCTTCTTTATCTTCATTAAAATGTCTGTAAACATCATTAAAACCTAGATTTAACATCTCTCTAAATTTTTTTCTTATTTCAAGTCTATATAGTGCATCATCTTCAAAGCTTTTAACATTATAAACGTCTTCTGCAGCTGGAATGACATTAAAGTCACCAGCAAGAATTATGTTAGAATTTTTTTTTGATAAAGTTTTTAATTGTTTAATTAATTGATCCATCCAATTTTTTTTATAATCATATTTTTCAGTATCAACTGGGTTTCCATTAGGAGTATAAATATTTATTAACTGGATAACTTTTTTCTTATATTTAATCTCTGCAGAAATTATTCTTGATTGTTTTAGTTTATCTTTAATTAAATCAATTCTGATATTCTCTAATTTACCTTTAGATATAATTGCAACACCATTATAGCTTTTCTGACCAAAAACATGACTTTCATAATTCATAGATGCAAAATCATCATAGGGAAAATTAACATCTTCAGTTTTAATTTCTTGCATCATTAAAACGTCAGGTTTGTATTTTAGTAAATAACTTTTGATATTATCTATTCTTGCTCTAACTGAATTAACATTCCAAGATGAAATAATCATTAAAGAGAGAATGAGACACCACAACCACAAGAAGATTTGGTTTGTGGATTAGAAATTTTAAAAGACTCACCTATAAGTTCAGATACATAATCAACTTCAGAGCCTTTTAATAGGTCTGCTGATGTTTTATCAATTAATATATTTTCATAATTGAAATCATCGTCATTTTTAGATTTATCAAATGTGAATTCATATTGAAATCCTGAACAACCACCACCTTTAATAGCGATTCTAAAAAAAGAACCTACGTCTTTTTTAGACAATAAATTTGCTATCTGTTTTAAAGCATTATCTGTAAATTTAATTTCTTTAATCATGTCTGAACACTGATATTACTAATATAATACTTAATTATTTAAATTAAAGGATGAAAAAACACACTTTGTTAGGCGTATTTAAAAGTAAGGGTAGACTTAGTAAAGAACCCACATCAAAGTATCGATCACCTTTTCAAAGAGACAGAGATAGAATTATTCACAGTGCATCGTTTAGAAGATTGAAACATAAAACTCAAGTATTTGTGAATACAGAAGGAGATCATTTTAGAACAAGAATTACTCATTCTATTGAGGTTGCACAAATAGCTAGATCTATTGCAAAATATCTAAACTTAAATGAAGATTTAGCCGAAACATTAAGTCTCGCTCACGATTTAGGCCACACACCTTTTGGACATGCTGGTGAAGACGCTTTAAATGAATGTATGGGAAATTATGGTGGTTTTGATCATAATCTTCAAACATTAAGAATAGTTATGTTCTTAGAGAATAAGTATTTTAAATTTAAAGGCCTTAATTTATCTGTTGAGACCTTAGAAGGGCTATTAAAACATAATGGTCCTGTTGAAGATACAGCCTTGGTAAATAGTTTGATTGGTTTGAAAACTTTTAAGGGAAAAATTAATTTTAACACTTACGCATCTTTAGAAGCTCAAATTTCAGCAATTTCAGATGATATTGCATACAATAATCATGACATACAAGATGGAATTAAAGCTAATTTGTTTAAATTAGAAGAGCTCGTTGAAATAGACTTTTTTAAATCAATTTATTTTAAGTATAAAAATAAGATTAATAAAAAAAATTATAAAATAGCCACTTATCAAATAATTAGAGACTCAATTGATTTAATGATCAGGGATTTATTAGTTAACACACAAAAAAATCTAAAAGTGTTTAAAATTAAATCTGTAAAAGATGTTGCTAAAGTAGATCAATTAGTAGTTAGTTTTTCAGACAAATTGCAGAATTCAGAAAAAGAAATTAGATTTTTTTTAAGAACTAAAATGTATAATAATAAATCAGTTCTAAGGAAAAATCAAAGAGGTAAAGTGATTGTTAAAAAGTTATTTAATATAATCAAATCAAATCCTAGAAAATTTCTTTCAAAAGATCAATTGACTATAGATAAATTTAGAGCTATTTCAGATTTTATTTCAGGTATGACAGATCGTTATGCTATTAACCTATATAACAATTATAAATGAATATTTTTGAGTCATACATAGACAAAATTAAATCAATCTTAATTGATCTAAATAATCAAGGGGAATTGATTATTCCAGAAACATTTAATGGAATTAATGCAGAAATTCCACCAGAACAATTTGATTGTGATATTTCAACAAATGTTGCAATGGTGCTTTCAAAATTAAATAAAAAATCACCAATCGATTTAGCTGGACAAATATCTCCTATTATTAAAGATAAAGACCCACTAATTGAAAATATTACAATTGTGAAACCAGGGTTTATTAATATTAAGTTTAAACCTTTATTTTGGACAAATTTTATTCAAGAAATTATCACTAATGCAAAAAACTTTGGTGTTAATGCAAAAGAAAAAAAGCTTAATTATTTAGTAGAGTTTGTTTCAGCTAACCCAACAGGACCCTTACACGTCGGCCATTGTCGTGGTGCTATATTAGGTGATGTAATCTCTAATGTATTAATTTTTAATAAACATAAAGTTACTAAAGAATATTATGTTAATGATTATGGTAACCAAATTATAAATTATACAAAATCTGTTTATTTTAGAATTCGTGAAGTTAAATTTAAAGAACCTTTTCCTAGCGATAATCCAGATTTATATCCCGGTGATTACTTGGTTGATTTTGCAAAGAATATTGTTTCATCAAATTCAGATATTAACTTTGAGAATTATGATGAAATTGTAGATAAATTAACTGCATTATCTATAGAGCAAGCATTATTTTTAATTAAGAAAAATTTAAAAAGTTTAGGAATTAAGCATGATAATTTTGTTAGCGAAAAAAGTATTGTATTAAACAATGAAGTTGAAAAAGTGATCAAATTTTTAGAAGCCAGTAAGTACGTATATAAAGGCAAAATAAAAGCTCCAGCAGGTGAAGATAGTAAGAATTGGGTTGAGAGAGAGCAGTTATTATTTAAATCAACAGATTTTGGTGATGATAAAGATAGAGCCTTACAAAAATCTGATGGTACATGGACATATTTTGCAAGTGATGTTGCTTATCATAAAAATAAAGTAGATAGGAATTTTGATCATTTAATTAATATTTTAGGAGCAGATCATGCGGGCTATATTAAAAGAATTTCTTCTTCTGTTGACGCTTTATCAGGTACCAAAAATAGATTAATTTGTAAAATTAGCCAACTTGTAAAACTTATCAAAGACAATAAACCTTTTAAAATGTCAAAAAGAAAAGGGGACTACATAACAGTTGACGATTTAGTTGAAGAAGTTGGTAAAGATGCTACGAGATTTATAATGCTTAACAGAAGTAGTGATGTTGAGTTAGATTTTGATTTTGATGCAGTAAAAGAAAAATCCAAAGATAATCCACTTTATTATGTTCAGTATTGTTATGCAAGAATTTCATCTGTCTTTAGACACCTTAATAAAGATTTAAATTCAGATGTTAAAATAGATGATTATAAATTTGAATATTCAAATGATGAAATTAAAATATTGAAAAAAGTATCTCAATGGCCAACATGCATTGATGCTGCAAGTACAAAATTAGAACCACATCGTATACCAGTTTATTTATATGAACTAGCGTCAGAATTTCATTCTTATTGGAATCTAGGTAAACAAAAACCAGAAAAAAGATTTATTAATGATCAAAATGACATATCTCCAGATAAATTAATTTTTCTAAAGGCAATATCTAATGTCATTAAATCTGGCATGAATATTGTTGGAGTCGATACCCCAGAAAAAATGTAATGTTAAAAGAAATTAAATATTTAATTTTTATTGTTATAATTAGTTTATTTCTCTTCTATACTGGTAAATATTATTTTTCAGATAAAAATATAAAAAAATCATACCGCTCTTACAAAAATATTGATAAAAAAATTAAGTTTTATTCAAAAGATCTAGTAATCTTGGAAAATGACACACAAAATATAATAGAATATGTAGAGAAAACTAATAAAAAAAAGAAAAAAAAGTTTAATTTTTGGAAACTTTTAGATAATGATTAAAAATAGAAAAGCATTCATTGTTGGCTTAAAATCATATAAATTATCAAATAATGAGAAAATTTTTTTACAAACACATAAACCTTGGGGGGTAATATTATTTTCGAGAAACATAGAGTCAATTAAGCAAACCAAAACTCTTACAGATAATATAAAAAAAATTTTTAAAGATAAAAAATATCCTATATTAATTGACCAGGAAGGTGGTAGAGTTAATAGATTAGATAAATTTATTTCATTTGAAAACCTGACTTCAGAATATTTTGGGAATTTATTTGAAAAAGATAAAATGAAATTAAATATAATTTATAAATTATTTGTTGATAAAACGGCTTATTTGTTAAAGTTGATTGGCGCAAACATTAATACAGTGCCAGTATTAGATCTTCGAGTTCAAGGATCGAGTAATATAATTGGAAACAGATCTTTTTCTAAAAATAAAAATACAGTCTCAAAAATGGGTGATTTATGCATAAAATTATTTCATGAAAACTCTATTGGCACTATAATTAAACATATACCTGGTCATGGTTTGGCCAAAGTAGATAGTCACAACTTTACTCCAATCGTTAAAAAATCAGCTAAATATCTTAATAAAAATGATTTTTATCCTTTTAAAAATAAAAAAAGCTTTTTTGCTATGACGGGTCACGTTGTATATGAAAAATTAGATAAGATGAATACAGTAACTCACTCAAAAAAAATTATTAATTACATTAGGGAAGTCATTGGTTTTAAGAACATTTTAATTTCAGATGATCTTTCTATGAAGAGCTTAAAAGAAAATATAAAGATTAATACAATAAAGTGTTTCAAAGCTGGTTGTAATCTAGCGCTACATTGCAATGGCAATTTTAAAGAAATGGAGATTGTTGCCAACAATTCACCCTTAGTAAATACTTTTATAACAAAAAAAACATCACAATTTTACAAAATTTTAAGCTAATATCTTACTATGTCTGAGAGTGATTCTGTTTTATTTAATGTCGATATTAACAATTATAATGGGCCTTTAGATGTCTTGTTAGATTTAGCTAAAGCGCAAAAAGTTGATTTAGAAGAAATATCAATAACCAAATTAGCAGATCAATTTCATGATTATATAACAAAAGAGAAAGATTTGAATTTAGAGATAGCTTCTGAATATCTAATGATGGCAACATGGTTAGCTTATCTTAAGTCAAAATTATTATTACCTGGTACTCCTGAAGAAGAATTTAAAGTTCAAGAAGTTGCGGATAAATTAAAATTACAGCTTAAAAAATTAGAACTTATAAG
>Ga0233427_10003443_pt1 | contig 13865 bp, 11 predicted proteins | sample SI_118_April2016_5_FD_179885 | JGI IMG/M metagenome (GOLD analysis project Ga0233427, IMG submission 179885) | Seawater microbial communities from Saanich Inlet, British Columbia, Canada - SI_118_April2016_100_MG | ecosystem: Environmental > Aquatic > Marine > Inlet | place: Canada: British...
ACGGATTAAATTCAGGATGATAAGAATTTTTTTTTAGTAAGCCCTGTTTATCTTAAAATATATTACTACTATTGATTTAATCAATCTGAAGAATTGTTTATTTGCATTTTACAGATACGAAAAAATTTAGTAATATTTAACATTATTAAAGAAGAATTAACTATAATTTCTCAACAGTCCAAGCTAATTATCTCATGAAACGTAATATCCTTCTCAATCCAGGTCCAGCCACAACGACTGACAGCGTCAAGCAGGCACTGATGGTTCCGGACATTTGTCCCCGCGAACAGGAATTTGGTGACCTCACCCAGTCCGTTTTAAAAAAAGTGGTTCAGGTGGTTAATGGCAATTTGACGCATAGCGCTGTGATTTTTGCCGGATCTGGAACTGCCGGAGTTGAAGCAGCCTTGAGTTCGGTGGTAGCTCCGGACGGCAAAATTCTGATTCTCGATAATGGCGCTTATGGTAGGCGCGCAGAAACGATTATTCAAGCCTATGGCATTCCGCACCAGACATACAGAATCGGTTGGGGGGAATATCCGGACGTGGCGGAAATTGAATCAATATTTCAGCAGGACCGAGAACTGACGCACTTCGCTTTTGTGCATCACGAAACAACTACTGGAATGCTCAACCCCCTGCCGGAACTATTAGAACTTTGCCAAAAATATGAAGTTGATTCAATTGTTGATGCCATGTCCTCTTATGCAGGACTCCCCATTGACTTGCAGGAACTGCCGATTGATTATTTAATATCTTCTTCGAACAAGTGCATTCAAGGCATGGCAGGTACAAGTTTTGTGATTGCAAATAATGAAAAACTCGTAAAAACTGCAAAATTCCCAGCACGGAATCTTTACCTTAATTTGCTGGGGAATCATAGTTATATTGAAAAAACCGGACAATTTCAATTCACGCCTCCTGTGCAGATTGTTTATGCTCTTAATGCAGCTCTGGATGAGTTTTTTGAAGAGACACAGGCAGGTCGGACTGCACGCTATTTCAAAGCTTATGAGACTCTGCTGGATGGTATTGATAAAGTCGGCCTGGAACTCCTTCTGCCCAAATCACAACACTCCAAGCTGTTGACGGCAATCGTAGAACCAAAATCCCCAAACTACGATTTTATGGAAATGCATGACTATTTTTATGAAAACGATATCACAATCTATCCTGGAAAAGGAGCCAAACAAGATACTTTCAGGATTGCCAACATTGGTGCAATTGATTATCGTGACATGCTGCTTTTCAACGAAATACTTCTTCAGTATTTTGAGGACAGGAAAATCTCTAATTCATAATATATTAATACTGATACTTTTCTGAATCGATTGCTAAAATTCTTACTGGTTGCTATCGTAAAATAAGAAGTTAGGCTATTTTATTAAATTAGCATTGACTAATAATATTATTGTGCTTACAATAACTACCATGCTGGTATTTTTGTCAAGGCAATCCCTACTACAACTCCTCCTTCTCTTTCATCGAAAGTTGAATTATTTCGGAGAAAATCGATAAAGATTCAAGCTGGAAGATGTCTTACAAAGAACTAAATTTTTTATTAACATCCTGACTGAGGGATACTTTTAATTATTTTGTAAAGAAATACTATGTTTAACAATAAAAAAATCATAACCCTCATTCTCGGAAGTCTGTTGTGTTTTCCACATTTTGTCCCGGCTGCACAAGTAAATATTCTTTCTGAGCGGCAGGAATTTTTGCTCCGGCCTTTTCTGGATGTATTTGAAGAACAAACTGGAATCAAGGCCAATGTTGTTTATCTCAAAAAAGGCTCTCTGGAGCGCCTCAAGCAGCAGCCGGGTTCGGTCGATGCCCTGCTGACAGTGGATATTTCAAATTTGACTGCAATTGCAGATGCAGGACTATTTCAGCCAATTAACTCAAATGTAATTGAACAGAATGTTCCGGGAAACTACCTTGACCCAAAAGGGCTTTGGATGGCTCTAACTGCTCGAGCCCGTGTAATTTATTATTCAAAAAAGCGTATCAAAGTCGGTGAATTATCCACCTATGAAGCATTGGGTGAATCTGGAAACAACCAACGCATCTGTACCCGTTCCGGATACCACAAATACAATGTGGCGTTAATTTCTTCAATGATTGCAGAACATGGTGCGGCCAAAGCGAAAACTTGGCTGCAGGGTTTGAAAAACAATCGGGGACGCAAACCTAGCGGAAACGATCGAGGTCAGGTCAAAGCCATTTATCAGGGACAGTGTGATGTCGCGCTGGGAAACACATATTACATGGGTAAAATGCTGGAACGTGAAGACCAGCGTGCATGGGGCGCATCAGTAGGAATTTATTTTCCAAATCAAGGTGATCGCGGTACGCACATGAATATATCCGGAGGCGCAGTCATTAAAGCCGCAAAAAACAAAGCTGAGGCTGTAAAACTGCTGGAGTTTCTTTCAGGGAATCTAGCCCAATACATGTATGCACAGGTGAATCATGAATATCCAGTCAGATCTGGAATTCAGTATTCAGCAATCGTACAGGGTTTCGGTGGTGGACAGGACGGAGTCAAGAAAGGAGTTTTCAAACAGGATCAACGTAATTTAGCTGAAATCAGCAGTCACAGAAAAAAATCCATCAAAATACTTGATGAAGTTGATTTTGACAATTAAGCACAAATACTTCAGGAACATTAATATTTAATCAGGAACTCGCTACATGACAGTTGAACAAATTTAACATGTAATTTGTTATTGTAGGCCTAAGCGAGTTGCTGCTGCTGAAACAGTTTCTGCCGTTTTCAGTTGTACATTAACGAAAGGCTGTCGCTCGGCTACCGGAAGATAGAGGTAGTCATTCTCAAACATTGTTGTTTGTATATGCTAATCTCAAACCCCAATTAAAAAGTGCTATGACTGAGCATTCTAAAGTTATTGAAGAGTATCTGCTGACACTCTACAAACTGAACCGTGCAGGAGAGCCGGCAAAAGCGGTTATACTTGCAAAACGTTTGGACACAAGTCCTCCAACCGTTCATGCAACAATCTTAAGAATGCAGCGGGATGGATTGGTCAATGTAACAAAATCAAAAGAACTTACATTGACAAAAGAAGGCCAAAGTATTGCTGAAGATATTGCCTACCGTCATAACCTCTCTGAATATTTTCTTTGCAATACCCTGGGAATTCCATGGTACGAAGTGCATCAGCACGCACACCTTTTGGAACACGCAATGACTCCTATAGTAGTTGAAAAACTTGCAGAGTTCCTTGGTAAACCAGAGTTTTGCCCACATGGTACACCAATGCCCGGAACCGAATTACCTGAAAATACAATCACTCTCATGGAAGCACAGCCGGGAATGACTGTTGAGGTTGCCATGATTGGAGAGGTATTAGAGGATTCAGTTGATTTGATGAAGATCCTGCATGAGCACAAAGTGATGCCCGGCAAGCAACACAAAGTAATTGAAAAAACGGAAGTGATGCGCTCCATCTTACTTGAATCCAAAGATGGTCCTTCATCTCTGCCTTTTCATGTTGCAGAGAAAATCTTTGTGATAGAAATTCCCAAAGACAAAAAACATTCTATTCAACCTTAAATTCAGCTCCCAGAAAAAAATGGAATCTTCCGTCCACTCTTTTGGAAGCTGGAATCTTTTAACACTCTCCCTGGCTTTGTTGTTTGCATTACCTTTTTTCTCTCTGATCATAACTGCAGGTTCAGGAGGAGAAAATGTATGGGGACATTTATTAAGCACGGTTATGCCCGGTTATCTAAAAAACACATTCTGGCTGATGCTTGGTGTTGGTAGCGGGACTCTTCTTTTAGGAGTGAGTACGGGGTGGTTGATTTCAATGACAGAATTCCCCGGGCGTCGGATGATGGAATGGGCATTGTTACTGCCGTTGGCATTTCCTGGTTACATTATCGCGATGGTCTACGTGGAACTGCTGGAATTTTCTGGACCGGTGCAGGAACAACTACGTTTGTGGTTTGGTTGGCAAAATTACATGGATTACTGGTTCCCGCCGATTGCCTCACTTGGCGGTGCAATAATGATGCTCTCGCTAGTACTCTTTCCTTACGTTTATCTGCTTGCCAGAACAGCGTTTCTTCAACAATCTGTGACATTGATGGAAGCCAGCCGGATGCTGGACAAAAGTGCAGTTAACAGTTTTTTTATGATTGCCTTACCATTGGCGCGTCCGGCGATTGTGGTTGGTGTCAGCCTGGCAATGATGGAAACCCTGGCAGATTTTGGCACAATGCAATTATTTGCCGTACAAACCTTTACTACCGGGATTTATAATACATGGTTCGGGGCATATAATGCTCCGGGTGCAGCTCAGCTTTCCTTATCGTTACTGACGTTCATCAGCTTCTTTATATTTTTGGAACGCTACTCGCGAAAACAACAGCGTTTCAACGCACAAAGCAGTATAAAAAATGTACATACCAGATATTATCTTTCTAGAATTCGTGCCGTCCTGGCTTTGTTATTTTGTATATTTCCAGTACTGTTCGGATTTGCTTTGCCTGCAGGTTTATTGATTCAGTGGGCAACGGAAAGCTGGCGTGGAGTGATGTTGGACCGATTTTTCAGTGATGCCGGAAACAGTATTTTACTGGCCGGCGTAACCGCATTATTAGGAGTATTTATCGGCCTTTTAATGGCTTTCGGTTCCCGACTCAGCAAGCGCCGCAGAGTTCATTGGGCAGCACGCCTGGTAAGTCTCGGTTATACTTTTCCAGGACCGGTTGTTGCGCTCGGTGTCCTCTTGCCTTTTGCCTGGTTTGACCGGACAATGGATGCATGGATGCAGGAAACATTTGGAATAACTACTGGTTATCTGCTGAGCGGAACTTTGTTCATTTTGGTTTTTGCTTACCTTGTACGGTTTCTTGCCCTGGCTTACGGTACCGCCGAATCGGGACTTGAGAGGATTACTTCCAATATGGAAGACGTAAGTAGATCTTTGGGAAAGAACACCTGGCAAACTTTAAAGCAGGTACATTTGCCGCTGCTTCGAGGCAGCGTGTTAGCCGCCGGAATGCTGGTCTTTGTCGATGTGATGAAAGAGTTACCCGCGACACTCATGCTCCAGCCTTTTAATTTTAGTACACTTGCAACCAGGGCTTACGGTTATGCCACAGAAGAACTGCTCAAGGAAGCCTCTCTTTGGTGCCTAACTATTGTCGTAGTTGGTTTGCTTCCAGTAATTTTTCTGAATCGCCAACTCCGGCAAACTGTACCGCAAAACTAACTTATTTAACCATGATTGAATGTAGAAATCTCACCAAATCCTACAGCGAACTGCAAGCCGTCAGTGACTTTAACCTGCATTTGGAGGAACACGAATTCCTTTCCATTCTTGGACCATCCGGATGTGGAAAATCTACTCTGCTGCGGCTGATAGCAGGACTGGAAGTCCCCAGCAAGGGACAAGTATTGTTGGAAAAACTGGAGATCTCTGGAAAAAAAATAATCCTGCCTCCGGAGAGTAGAAAATTTGGTATGATTTTTCAGGATTTTGCCTTGTTTCCACATTTGAGTATAGAAAAAAACATTGCTTATGGTGTAAAAGGATCCCGAAGAGATAAACAGAAACGGGTGGAGGAATTGCTGAAGTTGGTCAGTTTACAGCACCTTGCATCCAAAATGCCCCATCAAATCAGCGGTGGAGAACAGCAGCGAATCGCTGTTGCCAGAGCACTTGCCCCACGGCCAAGGCTGATTTTAATGGATGAACCGTTCAGTAATTTAGATTATAAATTGCGTTTGCAGCTAAGGCGCGAAATTAGGGTAATTCTTAAACATGAAGGCGTGGCAACAATTCTCGTAACACATGATCAGGTTGAAGCAATAACTTTTTCTGAGCGTGTGCTCCTAATGAACAAAGGTAAGCTGGTACAGGCTGGTACTCCGGAAGAAATATACCAGCAACCACAAACACTTTGGGCTTCTTCTTTTGTGGGTGAAGCAAACCATCTTTCCGTTGAATGGGAGGAGACATCATTAAAATCACCTTTTGGTTTTTTGGACGTGCCTGCTGAAATCGGTAAAGAAACACGCATCCTGATGGTACGTCCGGAAGATTTTATTCTTGTGTCTGCTCCTGACGGCGAGGCAAACGGTATTGTGAAAACGGTTGAATTTTCTGGTGCAGCACAGACAGTTGGAGTAGAATTAAAAAGTGGTGAAAAAATTCAGGTAAGCGGTTCTCCACATTTATTGTGGAATCTGGAGGATCCTGTGAAAATCACAGCCGGAAGATATTTATGCTTCAACAGTTTCGGTGACAGACTTGACGGATTTATTGCAAAATAAAAGTGCAATAACTTTTAACACACTAGAAAATTTCAAATGTCTTGTTCTGGGAAAAGCATCTGAGCATATCTGGCGTCTTATCAATGTGAAGTCACAATTTATGTTATTAAGTCTTCAGTTTACTCCTTGAATCATTAACACATAAAGTTGCCAGAGGATCTTTCAATATTTCTTCTTACTACTTGTTTTAGCACTTTTGTACCAAAAATTTACAACTGATATGCAACTATCAGCTGAATGGTTTTGAATTGTGAAGTCTATACAGGTGTGGTGAAATGGTGAAGATAAATTAAAGACTTTAATCGAAATAGCTGACCATTATCAAAATACTCACGTGCCAACAGAAAAGACTAAAATAACTTCAAAAAAACCTCCGTGGCTGAAAGTTCCCTTCCCGGGAGGAGAGCGTTATTCGTGGATCAAAAAAAGTGCTGCAAATCTTAAGCTGAGTACTGTTTGTGAAGAAGCAAATTGTCCAAATATTGGTGAATGCTGGAACGGCGGAACCGCAACTTTCATGCTGATGGGAGACACATGTACACGTGGATGTAGATTTTGTGCAGTCAAATCAGCAAAAAGTCCTGGAGCACTTGACGCAGAAGAACCAAAGAAATTAGCTGAAACTGTTAATAAAATGGATTTGAAATATGTGGTTCTGACGACTGTTGACCGTGATGATCTCCCGGATCAGGGTGCTGGGCACATTGCCCGTTGCATCAGGTCTACTCAACGAGCCTGCCCGGACATGTTAATTGAAATGCTGATGCCGGATTTTCAGGGAAAAACAGAACTGGTTCAACAAGTAATAAACGCACGCCCTGCGGTTTTAGCACACAACCTGGAAACCGTCCGGAGTCTCACTCCAAGAGTTCGAGATGCACGTGCAGGTTATGACCAGTCATTGCAAGTTTTACGATACCTCAAACAAAACTGTCCACAGGGATACACGAAATCTTCACTGATGCTCGGCGTGGGCGAAAGCCGCGTAGAAACTTTGCAGGCCATGGAGGATCTGCGTGATGTCGGAGTGGATTTTCTTACCATAGGTCAATATCTGCAGCCCACAAAAAAACATTTAAAAGTTGAAAAGTTCGTGCCTCCGGAAGAGTTTGCTGAACTGGCTGAATTGGGTGACAAAATGGGGTTTGAATATGTGGCCTCCGGACCGTTGGTACGCAGTTCATACAAAGCAGCTGAATTTTATATAGAACGTAAAATTCGGGGCCGCGGATGAGTCTTCCGGACAAACTCACTTTGTCTCCTATCCAGAAAATTTCCGGCAGCGTAGTTTTACCGGGTTCCAAGAGTCTTTCCAACCGAATTTTACTTTTGAGCATGTTGGCTGAAGGAAAGACTGAAATTCAGAATCTGCTGGACAGTGATGACGTCCGCCGAATGGTGGAAGGATTGGAAACACTTGGAATTCAGCTCGAAGAAAACCGTGCAGAAAATCTCATAACAGTTTCAGGAACATCTGGAATAATTCCGGTTAAGGAAGCTACTTTGATGCTGGGAAACGCCGGAACAGCAATCAGGCCTTTGACTGCAGCCATGACTTTGGGGCATGGACGATTTGTTCTGGATGGAGTGCAGCGCATGCGGGAGCGCCCCATCATCGATTTAATAAACGGGCTTTCCCAGCTGGGAGCAAATTTGCGTTGCATAAACGGAACAGATTGTCCCCCGGTGGAAGTGATTGCAGAAGGCCTTCCCGGGGGAATTACCCGTTTGAGCGGTGCAATCAGCAGTCAATATTTGACAGCAATTCTACTGGCCGCGCCTTATGCAGACAAAGAGGTGCAAATTGAAATAACCGATAAACTGGTTTCTGTGCCTTACGTGGAAATGACGCTGCGTCTGATGCAGAGTTTTGGTGTTTCTGTGAATCACGAAAACTTCCGTCTTTTCCATATTCCCCGTCAAACATATCGCTCTCCCGGAAACATTTTTGTAGAAGGCGACGCCTCATCCGCCTCTTATTTTCTGGCTGGTGCTGCAATTACCAAAGGATCTGTTACTGTAAAGGGATGCGGTACTGACAGCTTGCAGGGTGATGCACGTTTTGCTGAAGTCCTGGAAAAAATGGGAGCCAAAGTTGAATGGGAACCACAGCAGGTTAAACTGACAGGAAACTCTTTAAACGGAATTGATGTTGACATGAATCAAATGCCGGACGCTGCCATGACATTGGCAGTTGCGGCTCTATTTGCTTCCGGACCTACGGCCATCCGCAACATATACAATTGGAGGGTAAAAGAAACTGAAAGGCTGCAGGCAGTTTCTACAGAATTGCGCAAACTTGGAGCTGAGGTTGAGGAAGGTTACGATTATCTTGTTATTCAACCGCCGGAGCAAATCCGGAAGGCTGAAATTGACACCTACGATGACCACAGAATGGCAATGGCTTTTTCATTGGCGGCTTGTGGGAGTTCACCTGTAACAATAAATAATCCTGGATGTGTGAGCAAAACTTTTCCGGATTATTTTGAAGTGCTTAACGGTTTATGTGCCTGAATCAGTAGAAATATTGTTTTAATTAAGGACAAAACCTCATTTTAATGTGATTCAGAACGTAAACCCAATTCCAAGTTGTACCTGAGAGGTTGTAAAACTTAGTTTATTACTTTCATATGTGAATTCTTTACCTGTCTTACCCACTTTGGAGGGAAGGTTGCTTTCTTCAAATTCTGCCTTTATGAAGTTTGTACGATAGCCTAACAAAGTTTCAAAACCAAATCCGTGGTGACCCAGGACAAAAAATATAGAATGTCCTCCAAGATAATTGTTCTTGGGATTGAATGGTGCGCTACCACCATATTCCAGAGATGTTTCCCTCTTTCCTCCAGACAAGACTCCTGCGCCCCACATAAACGAGTAGTTTTCTCCTATTCCAAAAGCCACATCAGTGAAATTGGTCACGAGTGTTGTTTTCTCTGTGTGAGTTGTGTCTGTCATTTTTTCCATTTTGGTTGTAATAGTGGTGTAGCCCAGGCCGATGCTTTTAAACAAAAAATATAAACTTCCGCCAATTTGTTTATTGATAATTACAGGTGTAGCAGTTGATTCCGTGTCAGTAAAAATAGCGTAATCTTTTTTGTCTTCGGTTACCGGGGCCAGCATGCGTATTCGAATCAACTCCGAACGGCCACAAGCTGCAAATAAAATTGGAAATAAAATAATCAGTGATGAGAAACGTAAGGCAGACATGATTTTCTGAACTGTCTTTAATTACAAATCGAAAAACAACCAAGGCTTTTGGCTCCTGGCTTGCCGTTCATATTCTTGAATTTTGTCTTCAAACTGCAAGGTCCAACCAATATCGTCCAAACCTTCGAGTAGACAGTCTTTTGCAAATGAATCAATTTCAAAAGAAAATTTATTACCGCCGGGAGAACAGACAGTCTGCTGGGGAAGATCGACTGTCAGCAGACAGCCTTCGTTGGCTTCAACCTCTTTAAACAAGGCCTGTACCTCCTCTGCTTGAAGCACTACTGCCAAGATTCCGTTTTTCCTGCAATTGTTGAAAAAAATGTCTGCAAATCTGGACGAAATTATGCACTTAAATCCGTAATCCTGTAAAGCCCATGGAGCATGTTCACGGCTTGAGCCGCAGCCAAAATTATCACCAGTCAGCAAAATTTGTGATCCTTGATAACGAGGATAATTCAGAATAAATTCTGAATTGGACTTAGTTCCCTCATCGTCGATGTAGCGCCAGTCATGAAAAAGATGAATGCCAAAACCTGTACGTTCTATCTTTTTTAGAAATTGCTTAGGAATGATTTGGTCTGTATCCACATTTATTTTATCAAATGGTACAGTGATTCCGGAAAGTGTGTTAAATGCTTCCATTATTTAAGTTTAAGTCAAGGTTGAATTTACAAAGTTCTCGGGTCAGTAAAATGTCCAGCAATTGCTGCTGCTGCTGCCATCAGTGGACTTACAAGATGTGTACGGCCACCCTTCCCCTGGCGCCCTTCAAAATTTCGGTTACTTGTCGAGGCACAACGTTCACCTGGTTTGAGCACATCATCGTTCATGGCTAAACACATGGAACATCCCGGCTGACGCCAGTCAAATCCTGCATCAGTAAAAATTCTGTCCAGGCCTTCTTCCTCTGCCTGCCGTTTTATAATTCCGCTTCCAGGAACTATCATTGCAGAAACGTGTTCATTAACTTGTCTGCCTTTAACGAATTCTGCAACAGAACGCAAATCTTCGATACGTGAATTTGTACATGAACCAATAAACACACGGTCAATAATTATATCCTTAATAGGAAGATTTGCTTTAAGATCCATATATTTCAAAGCTTGTTCAACAGACTTGCGTTCCATCGGATTTTGAATGTTTTCAGGGTCCGGAATTTTGCTGTTAATATCAGTCACCATTCCCGGATTGGTTCCCCAAGTTACCTGCGGTAAAACATCATTTGCATTTAATTTTACAGTAATATCAAATTCTGCATCAGGATCAGACGGCAGTTTTTTCCACGAATTCACAGCCAAATCAAATGCATCACCCTGTGGTGCAAAAGGTCGATTTTTCAGGTGTTCAAAAGTTTTTTCATCCGGTGCTACCATCCCCGCTCGTGCACCGGCTTCAATCGTCATGTTACAGAGAGTCATACGACCTTCCATAGTCATGGAACGGATTGCTTCCCCAGCATATTCAATTACGCAACCTGATCCACCTGCAATACCTATTTTTCCGATAATTGCCAGGATAATATCTTTAGGCGTGACAGTTTCCGAAAGTACACCCTCGACTTGCACCAGCATTGTTTTGGGTTTTTTCTGCTGCAGTGTTTGAGTGGCAAGTACATGTTCAACTTCAGAAGTTCCAATCCCAAATGCAAGTGAACCAAAAGCACCATGTGTTGCAGTGTGTGAATCTCCGCAAACTATTGTTGAGCCGGGTAGAGTCAAACCTTGTTCTGGTCCCATTACATGTACTATTCCTGAACGCTTATCTCCCAAATCAAAAAGGGTAATTCCAAATTCTTTACAGTTCTGACGTAAAGTCTCAACTTGTAATGCAGAAATTGGATCCGAAATCGGCTTATCCTGATTTACGGTTGGAATATTGTGATCAGGAACGGCAAATGTTGCTTCCGGATGCAACACGCTGCGTCCTGCAAGACGTAACCCTTCAAACGCTTGTGGAGAAGTCACTTCATGCACCAGGTGACGATCAATATAAATGATTGAGTTTCCATCCTGCTCATGTACAAGATGTAAATTCCAGATTTTTTCAAACATTGTTTTGGGCATCATTTTACTCAGTCTATAATTATTTTTAGAAAGTTTACTTTAAGAAACAAAGGCTTCAGGTAAAAAACCTCATTATTATAAGGTAGAAAACAACTTGAAAATCCACAAACCATTAATTTTAATTAATTTGCAAAACACAACATTATGATTTATTCATTACAACTAACCAGCAGTTCGCATCAAAGTTTAATCAAACTAGGTCTCCGCCACCTGCACCAGCAATGGAAATCGTTCCAGCTTCCTCAAGTTTCTTGACAACTTTGATGATTTTTTGCTGTGCAGCTTCCACATCAGATAATTTTGCGGGACCAAGATTTTCCAGGTCTTCCCGGACCATTTCAGCAGCTCTGGATGACATGCTGCCGAAAATAAGTTCTTTGACAGCATCGCTAGCTGTTTTGAGCGCCAGCACCATGTCGGCCTGATCAACATCTTTCATAACGAGTTGCATTTGCTTAGCATCAATGAGAGCCATATCCTCGAAGGTGAACATCAATTCCCTGATTTGTTCAGCCAGTTCAGGATTTGTTTCTTCTATACTGGAAAGAATCCTGGTCTCTGTAGCCTTGTCTACAGAGTTTAAGATTTCTGCCACTGGTTCAACACCACCCACACTTGTTGCCATACTACCTGCTGTTTTCATTTCTTCAGTTAGAACCTCATTCATTTCCGAAATTACTCCTGGAGGAATACTTTCAATCACCGCCATTCGATACAGTATATCAGCCTGTAAACTTTCAGGCATCTCTCGAAGCACGGCAGAAGACTGTTCAGCATTTTTTAAATAAGAAAGAATAAGGGCTATTGTTTGAGGGTGTTCGGTGCGAATATAATTTGCAATCATGATGGGTTCCGCATAGCGAAGGGCTTCAAGACCTGCCTCTTCTTCACCTGCACGAAGATTGTCACTTAGCTCTTTTGCCCTGTCTGCCCCCAGGGCTTTGGTCAGTGCATTTTTGACAAAATCTGGCGATGAGCTAATGTTCACACCATCATCAGCCATAACCGAATTCCTGTAGAATTCTTCAAGAACAATATCCAATTCTTCAGAAGAAACGTCTGAAAAGCGGGTCATATAATAACCAACCTGCTGGATTTCTGCTTCTTCCAAATTTTTCATCACATCTGCTGCTGCATCTTCGCCAAGGGCAAGCAATAGAATTGCGGCCTTTTTAGGGCCTGTCATTTTACCTACGCTCATCTAGCCTCACTTGCTTTTAATCTGATTAATGATTTTATGATTTTTCCATTTACTTCAAATTACTTTTTGAAGTTGGAATTTAATAGTCAACCTCTCCGCACTTCAAGAAACCGGCCAAACTGGTAAGATGTATCCAGGATTCATTTCAAGCACCTCTTCTGCTAATGAATTCCAGGGTACAACTGTCACATTCATTCCCAGTCTGTTCATTATTCGCAAAATATTCTACTTCATCCTAAAATCATAAGCAATAACAGTCAGAGGTTTTACCTCTGCTTCAGAAGGCCAAAAATATGATTAACCGGTCGGAACTTGTCGTGCCAGATTTTGTCCTGCCATAAAAGGCAGGGCGAGCGCTTCTTCACGAATCTCATCCAGAGTGTGTCGTGAATCTGATGGAACAAGTAGTCCGGAACACTCTCCGCTTGAACGCACAGCTTTCACCAAAGATCGGGTGTCTACTCAATCCAAAACGGGAACCCTGTGTTCTGTCAATCACTCATCTAATGATTGAGTTTCCCCTACAGTTACTGCTGATGTGACTTAGTTTACGTACTATCAGTGCTGAGGCATACGTTGTTTTTGACTACAAGTCATCCGGATTTATTTTATAGTTGCCAATCTTTGAATATGTCATTGTCACTATTTGACTTTTGTAATTTCCACAACATATTCTTTACTTGTCAAATAATAATTGTTCTAAATTTGTTCTCATCAGAGTATTATTTAAAATATTAACAAAGGTTTTGTCGGATCTTTTTTTAGCACTGCAAATCGCATAAATCGTGTGAAATTTTCTAAGATTATACTTAAAAAGTACCGACTCATAGGCTAAAATGTCCACATAGTCCAGTTGATTCATTAAATCTGGTATCACTGTTTTTTATTAATAAACAGTCCAAACTTTAGTTTTTGCCTAAAATATGCTAGGAATAAAACACCGAAAACTTTGTCGGGTTTTTTTAATTAACCTAAAACAGCCATGTTTTAATAACAATAACTGTATTGGAATAAGACTTTATTAGTAATGGAAAAGGAAAAATTAATAAAAAGAAGGGGCACCATTTCCCCAGGAAAAAGAGGG
>Ga0233427_10003446_pt1 | contig 13845 bp, 12 predicted proteins | sample SI_118_April2016_5_FD_179885 | JGI IMG/M metagenome (GOLD analysis project Ga0233427, IMG submission 179885) | Seawater microbial communities from Saanich Inlet, British Columbia, Canada - SI_118_April2016_100_MG | ecosystem: Environmental > Aquatic > Marine > Inlet | place: Canada: British...
TCTCGCCAGTGGTGTGAAAGCGACGACCGATCGCCTTGTCGCCGGGATTGCCGCGATCGGTGACCTGGCGCCACTGCCCGAGCCGGAAGCTGGGCTGGTCGTGATCACCTCGACTTCCGTCGACCTGTTCGCGGTGAGCGAAGCACTCGAAGAGCGCGGTTTCCCCCACGGCATGACGCGCGAACCTCCGGGCCTGCATTTCACCATGAACCCTGTCGAGGACACGCGGCCGGTCGATATGCTGCTCGAGGCCCTCGAAGGCGCGGTCAATGAAGTCCGTGGTGGCCGTCAGGTCAGCGATGGCACCGAGGGGTCATATATCTGATGTGGTTTCCCCGGCTCAGCGCAATATTTTGGGGACGGTCCGTCGATGGACTTTGAACTGAACGCCGATCAGTCCGACCTTGTTGCCCGCGCTGAGCGCCTGGCGCGTGACGTCATCGCGCCCCGGGCCGCCGAAACCGATCGCAGCGAAGCTTATCCCTGGGACAATGTCGAGGCGCTGACAGCCGCCGGTTTCATGGGCATGACCATCCCCGTGGCCTATGGCGGGCAGGGGCGCTCCTTCCTTGATGCGGTGTTGGTTGTTGACCAGATGGCGCAGGCTTGCGGAGTCACGGCCCGGATCGTGGTCGAGGCTAATATGGGCGCGATATCAGCAGTCATGGGTTATGGCAGCGAGGATCAGAAGGCGATGGCTGCGGCGCTGGTTCTGGAAGGCGACAAGCCGGCGATCTGTATCACCGAGCCCGAGGCCGGAAGTGCCGCCAATGAGATGACCACACGCGCCGACCGGCGTGGCGACGGTTATGTCATCAACGGACGCAAGCACTGGATTACCGGCGGCGGCGTTTCGCGCCTGCATCTGATTTTCGCGAGAGTGTTCGACGAGAGCGGCCGGGAAGAAGGAATTGGCGGTTTTCTTGCCGTGCGAGATGAAACCCGCGGATTGGTGATCGGCACCCGCGAACCCGCGATGGGGTTGCGCGGTATTCCCGAAACCGAGGTCATTTTCGACAACATGCAAATCCCTGCCGAACACGCCGTCGAGCCGCCAGGTGGCTTCCGAAGGGGTTTCGCCGGTTTGATGGAGGCCTACAACTCCCAGCGCGTCGGTGCGGCCACGGTCGCGCTCGGTCTGGCCGACGGGGCCTACAAGCTGGCGCTGGACTATGCCGGCAAACGCGAGCAGTTCGGTCGCCCAATCGCTGAATTCCAGGGTTTGCAGTGGATGCTGGCCGATATGAGTACCCAGATCGATGCCGCGCGCCTGATGATCCACCGGGCTGCCGCCAGCGCCGACCCTTTTCCCGATGCAACCATGGCCGCCAAGGCCAAGATCTTTGCCTCCGAGATGGCAATCAAGATCTCAAACGACGCACTCCAGGTTTTCGGTGCCAGAGGGTATTCGCGCAATCTGCCGCTCGAGCGGATCGCACGCGATGCCCGTATGTTCACGATTGGTGGCGGAACTGCGCAAATCCTGCGCACGGTGGTGGCGTCGCGTCTTCTCGAGCGCAAGTTGCCCCAAACCCGGGACGGCTTCCAGAAGCTAGAGCAACGTCGCGACGAAGCAGCCGAATAACAATCGAACCGGCCCATTTGACCGCTCTGTCTCTTGCTCGCCATAGTGCGGCATGGTGTTTGCAGGGCTAGTTCAGGGGATGATCGCAAGGATTGTCCGGGACCATCGGGGGACCATGCGCGGACTATTCGTCTTTCTCACGGCAGTTTAGCTGGCCGGTTGTATCAACAGCGATACGCACGAACCCCATCGGGCGATCGATCTGGAGTTTAATGGCGGCCCGGTCAACGGCGCTGACTATTTTTCCGCGTTGCACATGTGCAACATCGTCAACCGTTATTCCGACGGCAAATACAACTGTATCGCCCGGGCTTCGCCAGGGCCTGTCGCCAACATCGATCGGATCATGGCGGGCGCGGTCCAGTTTGGAATGTCACGTTCGGATTACGTCTGGTCGGCAGTTCATGGCACCGGCATCTGGGAGGATGATGCCCAGCCCGGTTTGCGCGCGTTGTTCACGGTCCACAATGTCGCCGTGACCTTGGTCGTGCGCGACAGTTCCGAGATCTATTTGGTCACTGATCTGGCCGGTCGACGGGTCAATCTCGGTATTCCGGAATCTTTCGGTCAACAGAATGCCGTCGAATTGCTTGAGCGTTCCGGTCTGGATGTGAAGGACGACATCGAACCCAGCGGCCTCCTGCCGAAAGAAGCCGCGCGTGCGTTGGCTGCAGATGAGATCGATGCTTTTTTCGTGTCGGCTGCCTCACCGGATCCGGCTATCACCCTGGCGGCCGAATTAACTGATATCCGCCTGCTGCCACTCAGCTCGGCGGAAGTGATCCAATTGGTGAGCGAAACGCCCTGGCTTTCCTATATCGACATAACCACCGGACATTACCGTCCGTTCGATCCGCTGGATGAGGTTTTCTGGACCTGGTCCGTCCCGAGCTACGGTTACGAATCAACCGTGATCGTCGATGCGAACCTGCCAGAGGAAGTGGTCAACGATGTGACGGGATTTGTCTTCCACCATCTCAACGAACTGCGCAGTGACCACCCGTTCTTCTATCGCCTTGATTATGATGAGATGCGTGATGAACTCATGGCGCCGATTCATCCCGGCGCCGTCGGCGAGTGGGAATTAGTCGATCCGTGATTCGTATTTTAGCTTAAAAAAATTATACAACCTTTTGTTAAATAATAGATTATTGATGTTACAGAAATGTCTTTGGCGAACTCTTCGGTTTGACCGGACGTTGCTGCCGCGCGCATAGTTCCGCAGGGGCGAGGTTCGCGCGAGCGGACATCCTAGAATCAATTTGTTTCGCCCCTGGATCCCGACGACGAGCAGGTTCCAAGCCGGCCGTCGATCGGTGAAAGCAAGGGAGATAATTCATCATGCGCAAGTTTCTTCTCACGGCGCTGACCGCAGCCATTGTGGCTATCGGCGGTGCTGTCACGACCCCGGCCCATGCCGCACGTGATCTGTTGATCGGCGGCGGCTCGGTCACGGGTGTCTATTATCAGGTCGCTCTCCACGTCTGTAACCTGATCAACAAACATTCTGACGGCACCTACAACTGTGTCGGTCGTCCGGCTCTGGGTTCTGTCTTTAACATCAACGCCGTCAATCGCGGTCTGCTCGACTTCGGTGTCGCCCAGTCGGACCGTAACTGGCAGGCAGCCAACGGCGCGGCCGATTGGGACGGCGCCCCGGTCGAGGCACTGCGCAGCGTCTTCAGTGTGCATCCCGAAACCGTGTTGCTCGTGACCCGCGCCGATACCGGCATCGACAATGTCGGCGATCTGGTCGGCCATCCGGTCAACATTGGCAATCCCGGCTCGGGCCAGCGCGGCAATGCCGAAGATGTTCTGCGTCTCTATGGCATCGACGTCGATAACGACATCGAAGCCGAGGGCCTGCAGCAGAACGAAGCTTCGCGTGCCCTGATCGACCAGAAGATCGATGCGTTTTTCTACACGGTTGGCAATCCGGCTGCGGCGATTGAAGAGCCGGCGAACTCAACCGACATTCGCATCATACCGATCGATTCTGATGCGATCCGTTCGTTCATCGCCGACAAGCCTTACTACGTCATGACCTCGATCCAGCCCGGCACCTACAACGGTGTCGATGAGCCGGTCGAGACCTATGCCGTGAAGGCTACGGTTGTGGCGAGCACCATGCTCGAAGACCAGGTCGTTTATGACGTCGTGAAGATCGTCATGGAGAATCTGGATGAGTTGCGTGCGGCTCATGCCGCCTTCAAACATCTGGAGCCTGCGACCATGCTCGAAGGCCTCTCCGCACCGTTCCATCCTGGTGCTCTGCAGTACTACGAAGAACAGGGTTGGATGTAAGTCTGTTCAGCGGGAGGACGGCTGGCCAACCAGCCGTCCTCCCGTGAGTTTTTGAGCCAGGTGGAGACCAGGTAATGGCCCAGACCGAGCAAGCGCCCGGCGCTGCCGAGGATCTTGTTGCGCAGGTCGAGACCGGGCCGCGCCGCGCCGACAGCAAGGCATGGCGTGTCATCGTCGTGCTGCTGTGCCTGGGCTGGTCCGGATTCCAGCTCTATATTGCCGACAACCCGTTCGATACCTGGCAGGCGCGTTCGATCCATCTCGCCTTCGCTTTGATGCTGGCCTTTCTGGCCTATCCCGCGTTCAAGCAGAACAATCCCGGCCGCATCCAGCGTTTCCTGGGCAATCTGATCCCGGGCACCAACGGCAACGGTTTTGTCCTTGTCTACAACCTGATCTTTGGTGGCCTTCTGCTCGCTCTGGCGGTCTGGACGGCGATCGACTACAGCATTCTCGTCTCCGACCTGGAGATGATGGGCCATCCGGAATGGACCTTTGCGATCTGGTTCGTGATGGCGGTTGGTTTCGTTGAGGGTGGTCGGCGTATCGTGGCAATTGCCAACCAGTTCATCGGGTTCATCCCGGTCGGGTCGGTCGCTGCGTTCGTCACTGGCTGTGGGATTGATCGATCCAATCGGACCTACATCCCGCTCTATGACATCCTGTTTGGCTTCATCGGCGCGATGTCGTCTCTGTTCATCGTGTTCGACTACGAAGGTCTGATCTGGCGTCAGGGGCTGCCGGGCTGGATCGATGTCTGGGTCGGTCTGATTTGCCTTGTTTTCCTGCTGGAAGCCGCACGACGGGCGCTGGGCATAGCCCTGGCGGTCCTGGGCGCTCTCTTCTTCAGTTATTTCTTCCTTGGCCCGTTTCTGCCCGAGGTGCTTCGATATCGTGGTTCACCGCTCGATTTTGCGATGAACGACATGTTCCTCTCGACCACCGGCATCTACGGCACGCCGCTGGGTGTTTCGACGAGCATCATTTTCCTGTTCGTCCTGTTTGGTGCACTGCTCGAGAGGGCCGGAGCCGGTAAGTACTTCATCGATGTGGCGTTTGGCGCATTCGGCAGGTTTCGCGGTGGCGCAGCCAAGGCCGCGGTTGCGGCCTCGGGTGCATCAGGGCTTTATTCGGGCTCTTCGATCGCAAACACGGTGACCACCGGTACGTTCACCATCCCGTTGATGAAAAAGGTAGGCCTGCCGGCCTACAAGGCAGGCGCGATCGAGGTTGCGGCTTCAACCAATGGTCAGCTCATGCCGCCGGTCATGGGGGCGGCTGCGTTCATCATGGCCGAGCAACTCGGTCTTCCCTATATCGATGTTGTCCGTGCTGCGGTGTTCCCGGCGATCATTTCGTACTTTGCGCTGTTCTACGTCGTGGATCTTGAAGCGCAGAAACTCGGTATTCGTGGTCTGCCCAAGGATCAGTTGCCTCAATTGTTGAAGACCACCGTGCGCGGCATTCATTTTGTCGCGCCCATCCTCGTGCTTTTTTACTTTCTGCTGATCCTGAGGCGTTCGCCGATCCTCTCCGCGCTCTATGCCATTGAGGCGCTGGCAGTGATCATGCTTATACAGAAACCGCTCATTGCGTGGTTCGCCGCCCATGTCGCGCGCAGGGCCGGACAGGCCACCGAAGGCGTCGGCGATCTTGTGTTTGAGGGGTTCAAGCAGGGCTTTCTTGATATCTTCGATGGCGCGGTGGCCGGCGCCCGCAACATGATCGCGATCGGTATTGCGACCGCTGCTGCGGGCATTATCGTCGGGGTCGTGACCGCGACGGGGCTGGTCAGCCGTTTCACGTCCCTGATCGATACCCTGGCGATGGGGAGCATCCACCTCGTTCTGGTCCTGACCGCGATCTGTTGCCTGATCCTGGGAATGGGGCTGCCAACGACGGCAAACTACATCCTGATGGCATCGTTGATGGCGCCCGTGATTGTGGAACTTGGTGGCAATGCGGGATTGATCTTCCCGATCATCGCGGCCCATCTCTTTGTCTTCTATTTCGGCATCCTGGCCGATGATACGCCGCCGGTGGGGCTGGCCGCCTATGCTGCCGCGGCAATCGCACAATCGGATCCGATCAAGACCGGTATCCAGGGTTTCACCTACGACATGCGCACGGCCATCCTGCCGTTTGTCTTCATCTTCAACACCGAGCTTCTGATGATCTCCGGGGTTGCCGAGAACGGCGACATCATCTGGCTCGACGACTGGTTCAAGATTGCATTCGTCTTTGCCATATCCATGATGGCGATGTTCGCCTTTGCCGCCGCGGTACAGGGCTGGTTTGCCGACAAGCTCAACATTGCTCAACGTCTCCTGCTGGGCGCCGTCTGCCTCTTTCTTTTCCTGCCGGGCATTATTGCCGAGCCGACCAGTGTTCCCCGCGAGGTCGTGCAGGTCCTTGTGGTCGTCGTGATGGTGGTGCTCTATGTCTGGCAACACAAACGCAAGAAGCAGCATTCCACCGTCAGCTGATCGGGAGTGTGTCATGTGCAAGAATGTCGTACTGGCCATCGATCTGGATGATGAGAACAGCTGGTCGAGTGCTCTGCCGCGAGCGATCGAACTGGCGCATGGCGGTGCCCTCCATCTGGTGAACGTCGTGCCCGATTTCGGCTATGCGGTGGTTGGCCAGTATTTTGACGACGGTGCTGAGTCAGAGATGCTGGAAAACACGCGGCAGCGGCTCCATGCCTTTGCCGAACAGCATGTTCCGGCCGATATCCTGTCCTCCTGCCTTATTGGCCATGGCCCGATCCATTCCGAGATCCTGCGTATGGCCGCTGGGGTTGAGGCTGACCTGGTGGTGGTGGTCGCGCACAAGCCCGGCATCAAGGATTATCTGATGGGCCCGACAGCAGCCCATGTCGTGCGCCACGCTGAAACCAGCGTCCTGGTGATCCGGAACTGAACGCGGCGGCTGGACAGGACGGCCGAATACCGTCAGAAACGCCATCAAGAAAGCGAGATATCCGTGGGGGACACCATGAAGAAGGCGGGTGCGCCGTATCTGTTGTTTCTGGGCGACGTCCAGGACGAACTGTCGATCAAGGGCTGCACGGGCGTCACGATCTGGCGGCCGGAAAAGGCCCATGCCCAGATCCGCCTGGAAGGCGGCACGCAGGACCTCGGCTTGCCCAACATGGCTCCTGCCGAAGCCGCAGCCGCCGGCTGCCAGACCATGCTGGTCGGTGTTGCCAATGCCGGTGGATTTGTCCCGGAAGCCTGGGTCCCGACGATTATCGCAGCCCTTGAGGCCGGCCTTGATGTGATGGCCGGCATGCACAAACGCATGGCCGATATTCCAGAGATTGCAGCGGCCGCTGCCGCGAACGGCCGCACACTTTTCGATGTCCGCCAGCCCAGTCAGGACTTCAAGGTGGGTAAGGGTTACAAACGCGCCGGTAAACGGGTTCTAACGGTCGGGACCGATTGTTCGCTGGGCAAGATGTTTACCTCGCTTGCACTCGAAAAGGAGATGCTGGCCCAGGGTCTGAAAGCGACTTTCCGGGCCACCGGCCAATCGGGCATCTTTATTGTGGGTGAAGGTGTGGCGGTTGACGGTGTGGTTGCCGATTTCATTGCCGGTTCGGTCGAATGGCTCTGCCCGGAAAACGAACCCGACCATTGGGATGTCGTCGAAGGGCAGGGATCACTGTTTCATCCCAGCTTCGCAGGCGTCAGCCTGGGTCTGCTCCATGGCGCACAGCCCGATGCGCTGATCATGTGCCATGAACCGGGGCGCCCGCACATGCGTGGCATTCCAGGCCGCGCCCTGCCTTCTCTCGAGGAGTGCATCGAAGCCAACGAACGCGCCGCGCACCTCACCAACCCTGCTGCCAGGGTGGTTGGAATTTCGGTCAACACGTCGGCCATGGCCGAAGACGAGGCGCTCGCCTATCTCGAAGAGACCGGACGACGCCTTGGCATGCCCTGCTGCGACAGCATCCGTACCGGTGTCGGGCCTGTCGTCGAAGAACTGGCCAAAATCTAGATGTCGATGGGCCGCACGATCTTGGCCAGGCATGAGAGCTGGCCTCTGGCGCAGGCCTTCCGCATCTCGCGCGGCGTCAAGACGGCAGCCGATGTCATGGTCGTCGAAATCATCCAGGACGGTGTGCGTGGCTGGGCCGAGGCCGTGCCGTATCCGCGCTACAACCAGACGATCGAGTCAGGCCTGGCTGAAGTTGACGCCGTGCGTCGCGCGGTCGAGGAAGGTGCCAGCCGGCACGAACTGATGACGATGATGGCACCTTCTGCGGCGCGCAATGCGCTCGATTGTGCCTTGTGGGATCTCGAAGCCAAGATGACGGGAATTCCGGTCTGGCATCTGGCCGGTCTGGAGACGCCGGTTGACCTCGTGACCGCCTACACGCTTTCGCTCGATACACCCGAAGCCATGGGCCAGTCGGCTGCCACCCATGCCGCGCGCTCGCTTCTGAAGATCAAGCTCGATGGCGAGATGGTCCTGGAACGCGTGAGGGCCGTGCGGCAAGGCGCTCCCGAAAGCCGTTTGGTCGTTGATGCCAACGAAGCCTGGTCGATCGATCTGCTGCGTGAGATCGGTGATGCGCTCAAGTCGCTGGGGGTTGAGATGATCGAACAGCCCCTGCCTGCCGACGACGATACCGGTCTGGCCGGATTTACCTCTCCGGTTACGCTTTGTGCCGACGAATCTTGCCATGGCAGCGACACTGTGGCCGCACTCGCCGATCGCTACGGAATGGTCAACATCAAGCTCGACAAGACGGGCGGTCTGACCGAAGCCTTGGCCCTGCGCCGTGCTGCGCAAGAGGCGGGCCTGCAGGTCATGGTCGGCTGCATGGTCGGCACATCGCTTTCGATGGCGCCCGCCATGCTGGTCGCACAGGGTGCTTCGGTGATCGATCTCGATGGCCCGCTGCTGATGAAACAGGACCGGTCGCCAGGGATCAGCTTTGACGGCAACACCATGCACACGGCACTGCCGGAGTTTTGGGGTTGAACCGCCTCTGAGCGCTCAGGAAACCGGCCAGGTTTCCTGCCGCCATGCGGCGTCCCAGAACATCCACTCCAGCTGCATCGCCCTGTGAAAGGCCTCATGCATCTGTTCGCGAACGATGGGTGAGGCGGCTTCGGCGAGCCGGTCGGCATCGGCCCGACCCAGCGCGCATTTCTCGCCGAAACCCGGAGCGGAATAGGTGTCGATCCAGGCGGCGAACGGATTTTTCGCGATGGAGTCTTCAGCGATCGAGCAGCCGACTTCCCAATAGACCCAAAGGCAGGGAAGCAGGGCCGCGACGACGACCTCCAGCGGCGCCATGGCGCCGGTTGCAAGCAGATAATCCGTATAGCCACGACAGGTCGGTGTCGGTTCAACATCGAGAGCCGTCACGGGGTCGAGACCGAATTCCTCGAAGTAATGCTCGTGCAGACTGAGTTCGGCACGCATCGTTCCCGCGGCCCAATCGGCCATGGTGATGACCAACTCGTTGGTGTCTGCCTTGGCCGAAGCCATGGCATAGACCCGTGCATAGGCCATCAGATAGTGCGAATCCTGGATGATGTATTGCTGGAACTTTTTGTTCGAAAGTGTGCCGGCCGCGAGTTCGCGATTGAACGGCATCGTCCGGATGGTTTCGTAGAGTGCCGCGTTTCGGTCCCAGGCGTCGTTGCTGAAGGTCATGGGGTTCTCCTCATTCGCCGTCTAAATCATGGCCGCGAGCGAGACAGTGATTGTGGCGAACCGGTTTGATCGTCAGAAACGGTCCCGACTTCCAGCATGAAGAGCCTTGTCGTCGACCTTTGGCGCGGACCCGGTCTCGGGCATTGCTCGGATGCCTACGGCCTTGGCATCGGCCGGATCGGGGAAGGGGAAGTGGCAGCTGGCCCAATGGCCCGGAGAGACTTCTTTGTACTCGGGTGCTTCTGCCAGGCATTTAGCCTGTGCGAACGGGCAGCGGGTGTGGAACTCGCAGCCCTTGGGCCGGTTCATCAAGGAAGGGATCTCACCTTCCAGTTCCAGCTTGTCGCGCCGTTTGTCTGGATCGGGCTCAGGTACTGCGGCAAGCAGGCCCAGCGTATAGGGATGGGCAGGGCGCTCGAAGATTTCCTTGGTTGTGCCGGTTTCCACGAAACGGCCCAGATACATGATAGCCAGGCGGTCGCTGACATGGCGTACGACGGGAAGGTTATGCGTGATGATGAGGTAGGAAAGCCCCATCTCGCGCTGCAGCCGGTTCATCAGGTTCAGGATTTCGCCCTGGACCGAGACATCAAGGCCGGCGGTCGGCTCGTCAGCGATGATCACCTTGGGTTCCAGCGCCAGAGCCCGCGCGACACCGACACGGCGTGCCTGACCGCCGGAAAGCTGGTGGGGATAGGCCCCCATAAAACCCTCGTGCAGGCCGACCAGGCGAAGCAGGCGGCGCGCTTCCTCGCCCAGGTCCTTACCCGTGACGCCGTGGATTCTAAACGGCTCGGTGATGCTGTAGCGCACCGTCTTGCGTGGCGAGAGGCTGGCGATGGGGTCCTGGAACATCATCGCGATCTCGCGCCGGAACTCCTTGTATTGTTTGTCTTTCAGGCCGATCAGTTCGTCGCCCTGAAACTTGATGCTGCCTTCCTGGGCCTGCACCAAACCGATGATCGCGCGGCCCAGCGTGGTCTTGCCCGAACCGGACTCACCGACCAGCCCGAAGGTTTCGCCAGCCTGCAGACTGAACGAGACATGCATCACAGCATCGATAAAGGGATCGTCCAGACCTTTCATCAAGGTCTGAACCAGCCCTGAAGTGCGGAACCTGACGCGAACCTTGTCTGCGTTGAGGAGATCAGGCATCGCGCACCTTGAAGCAGCGGGCGGAATGGACATCGTTGACGTCATAAGTACCGGGCGGAGTTTCATCGCACGGTGCATATCGTTTCGGGCAGCGCGGAGAGAAAATGCAGCCCTTCGGCAGGTCGACCAGATCAGGGACACTGCCGGTGATGGTCGGCAGGTCGCGGCGGGTCTCGGCGATCCGGGCGGGGTCACACTCCAGCAACATCTGCGTATAGGGGTGCTGGGCGCGATGGAAAAGGTCGTGAACCTCGCCCTGTTCGATGACCTCGCCGGCATACATCACGATGACCTCGTCGCAGAGCTCGGCGATCAGGCCCAGATTGTGCGAAACAAAGAGCATCGAACACTCGAACTTCTCGCGCAGCTCCTTCATCAGATGGATGATCTGGGCTTCGAGCGTGACATCGAGCGCCGTGGTCGGTTCGTCGGCGATCAGCAGAGCCGGGTTCATCATCAGTGCCATCGCGATGCAGATTCTCTGGCGCATACCGCCGGAGAACTGATGGGGATAGTCGTCCAGCCGGCGCATGGGATCGGGGATGCCGACCTGGCTCAGCATCTCGGCAGCACGCTCGCGCTTCTGAGCCTTGTTGAGGTCCTGGCGATAGAGGACATCAACCATCTGCTGGCCGATCGAGATGACCGGGTTCAAGGCAGTCATCGGATCCTGAAAGATCATCGAGATGCGCTGGCCGCGCAGACCCTGCAAACTTGCGTTGTCCATCTTCATGACGTCGTCGCCCTGGAAGATGACCTCCGATTCGGCATTCACTTCCGAATTGGGAGAGAGCAGGCGCAGGACGGAATTGATCAGGGTCGATTTGCCGCAGCCCGATTCACCGACGATGCCGACAATCTTGTTCTGCGGCACCGTGATGTCGACATGGCGCAAGGCACACAACGATCCGCGCGCCGTGTTGAAGCTGACCGAGAGGTCGCGAATATCGAGAACTGGGTCGTTGTCTGTCGTACTCATCGATCCCTCTTCAGCTTGGGATCAAAGACGTCACGGAGGGATTCGCCAAGGAAGGTGAAGCCCAGCGTGGTCAGGATCAGGGGGATGCCGCCGGCGACGACAAGCCAGGGCGTGTTACGAATGAATCCGTAACCATCGTTCAGAATCGAACCCCAGGAAGGTGTCGGCGGTTTTACGCCGAGCCCCAGGAAGGAGAGACCGGCCTCGATCGTGATCACGACCGGAATATCCATACTGCACAGGATCAACAGAGGCGCGATCAGGTTCGGCAGCAGATGCGAAACCATGATGCGCTTGGACCCCGCGCCCAGGGATCGTTCGGCCAGAATGAACTCATTGTTCTTCAGTGACAGCGTCGAGTTGCGTGCAATTCGGGCATAGCCGGGCGTTGTGGTCATCACGACCACGCCGATAATGGTCTCCAGGCTTGGCCCCACGACGGTGATGACCGCCAACGCAAACATGATAACCGGGAAGGCGCGCACAGAATCGAAAATAAGCAGAAGAATGTTGTCGAGCCAGCGTGGCCCGTATCCAGCCAGCATGCCAAGCCCCAGGCCCAGAACCAGCGAACTGCCGATCGAAACCAGCGCGACATAAAGTGCGATCTGGCCGCCATGGAGGATGCGGCTGAAGGTGTCACGGCCCAGATTGTCCGTGCCCAGAAGATGGGCCCAGGAGGGGCTGGCCAGGCGGTTTTTTACGTCGAGTGCTTTGTAGTCATACGGCGAAAAGAAATCGGCGCCGGCCGCAGAAACAACGATCAGCATCACAAGGAAGAGACCAAAGGCACCCAGCGGGTTTTGCAACAACTGCCAGAGCCAGGCCAGACGCGGTTCGCTTTTGATCGGTGCGTCGGCTGATGCAACGTCGGTCGGTGTGGTTGAGGCCATCTCAGAAACCCTGCCGGACACGAGGATCGAGCCAGGCTGCGATCAGGTCCGAAATCAGAGTCGAGAGGGCAAACAACATGGTCGTTACCAGAACGCCACCCATCACGATCGGGTAGTTGCGCGTGTTGACCGCGTCCACCACCATCTTGCCCACGCCGGGGCGTGCAAAGATGATTTCGGCAAAAACCGCGCCCGATATCAAAGCGCCGACGCCGACGCCCAACAGCGCGACCGTGGGAAGAATGGCGAGTTTGAGAGCATAGACATAAGTGATGCGCCGTGACGGCAGGCCATAGGCCCTGGCCATGCGGATATGGTTTTCGCCCATCACTTCAAGCATCGAGGTGCGCACGAAGCGCGCCAGATACCCGACCCAACCCAGTCCGACGGCTATGCCGGGCAACACCAGGTGGGCCATCTGATCGCCCAGGTCGCCGGGTTCTCCCGCGCCGATCGCAGGGAACCAGCGGAGTTCCACGGCAAAAAGAAGCAGCAGATAGAGACCGACGATGAATGAAGGGATGGCGATACAGCCAACCGAAATCACCGCGGTAAACTTGTCGAGAAAACTGTTGCGATGCACAGCCGAGAAACAACCCATCGGAATGCCGATCAGCATCGACCACCCGAGCCCGACCAGCGCCAGCGCCAGCGTATGGGGAAGCTGTTCGCCGATCATCCTGGCGACAGGCCGCTTTGACCAGACGTCGACACCCAGATCGCCGGTGACCACGTTACCCAGGAATTTGAAGTACTGGACAAAGAACGGTTGATCCAGCCCCATCAGGGAGCGGAACTCTTCGCGCATCTCGGGCGTGGCACGCGGACCAAGAGCAATACCGGCGGGATCGCCCGGCACAAGATGGATTGCCGAAAGCAGCATCAGCATCGCCAGACAGACGATGAGAACAGCAAGACCGAGGCGTTTGACGGTGTAGATCAGCATGGATAGCAAATGGGCTATGGATTGGGCTTCAAGTCAACCCTTCTGTCCGAACCGGGCCGAGGAAATCTCGTATGGATGTCGGGTTCCCCGTGCCTCGGCGCTCAGATCGCGGACGGTGGGCCTTCCTGATGGCGCGGCAAGTCGTCGGTAATTTCGTGCCATCCAGCCTTGGAGCCGACGAAGATGTGGTCCTGCGGCCGGATGCCGGGGTCGTCGTCGAGGCCGCCCATTGGCACTACCGCGATACCGCGTTCCGGGTCGAGCCGCGGCATCGGTGAGGCGCAGGTGCGGCAGAAAGTCTGGGTGA
>Ga0233427_10003451_pt1 | contig 13839 bp, 13 predicted proteins | sample SI_118_April2016_5_FD_179885 | JGI IMG/M metagenome (GOLD analysis project Ga0233427, IMG submission 179885) | Seawater microbial communities from Saanich Inlet, British Columbia, Canada - SI_118_April2016_100_MG | ecosystem: Environmental > Aquatic > Marine > Inlet | place: Canada: British...
AAGGGTTGACCAAAAGTCAGCTAACCGCTACTGTTCATCGTTCTATTTATTATATTTATGGTTCTCAATGCAGGAAAATAAGAAAAAATGAGCGCAGAAGATTTAACTGGTGCTGAAATTACAATTCACTGTTTACAGGAAGAAGGGGTAAAACATATCTTTGGCTATCCTGGCGGTGCTGTACTGTTCATATACGACGAGTTGTTTAAGCAGGATAAGGTAAAACACATTTTAGTACGCCATGAGCAAGCTGCGATACATGCGGCTGATGGATACGCCCGATCGAGCAAAAAACCTGGGGTCGCTTTAGTGACGTCTGGGCCCGGCGTAACGAATGCGATTACCGGTATTGCTACTGCCTACATGGATTCAATTCCAATGGTCATTATTAGTGGACAGGTGCCAACTCATGCTATTGGGCTAGATGCGTTTCAGGAAGTTGACACTGTGGGCATCACGCGTCCTTGTGTTAAACATAATTTTCTAGTAAAAGATATTACAGAATTAGCTGCGACCATCAAGAAAGCATTCTATATATGCTCAACTGGTCGCCCTGGACCAGTACTAGTAGATATTCCTAAGGATATAAGTGCCGAAAAGTTTAAATTTTCCTATCCTGCTAGTGTTTCTATGCGCTCTTATGACCCGATTAATAAGAATCACCCAGAGCAGCTAAAAAAAGCGATCCGCTTAATCATGGGCTCAAAACGACCGATGGTTTATACTGGTGGCGGTGTAATATTGGGTAATGCAACCTCACAACTTACACGCTTTGTACAAATGCTAGATTTCCCCTGTACAAATACATTAATGGGACTTGGCGGATACCCCGCAACTGACAAGCAGTTTGTAGGCATGCTTGGTATGCACGGTACCTATGAAGCAAATATGGCCATGCAGAATTGTGACGTGCTAATAGCTGTTGGAGCACGTTTTGATGACCGTGTAATTGGAAACCCAAAACATTTTTCTAACAAAGATAGGAAAATTATACATATTGATATAGACCCTTCATCCATTTCCAAACGCGTAAGTGTCGATGTACCAATCATTGGCGGCGTTTCAAATGTACTTGACGGACTTATTAAGTTATTAATGGCCAGCAAAGAAAAGCCTAAGCAAGAAGCACTCAAGTCATGGTGGGCACAAATTGATCAATGGCGTGCACGAGATTGCCTAAAATATGACCGAAAAAGTACTATAATCAAGCCACAAATGGTAATTGAAAAACTTTACGAGGTGACAAAGGGCGAGGCTTTTATTACATCTGATGTAGGCCAGCATCAGATGTGGGCTGCACAATTCTATAAATTTGATAAGCCCAAAAGGTGGATTAATTCTGGTGGATTAGGAACTATGGGGTTTGGTCTGCCGTCAGCAATGGGTGTTCAGATTGCCAACCCCAAAAATGCGGTAGCCTGCGTCACAGGTGAAGCCAGTATACAAATGTGTATTCAGGAACTATCCACCTGTAAGCAATATAATCTGCCACTGAAAATTATTAATCTAAATAACCGTTATATGGGTATGGTGCGCCAGTGGCAAGAATTTTTCCATGGCAATCGATACGCCGAATCATACGTAGATGCTCTGCCAGATTTTGTCAAACTGGCAGAAAGTTATGGCCATGTAGGCATAAAAATAGAAAACCCGAATGATATAGAGGATGCGCTAAAAGAAGCGTTTAAACTTAAAGATAAGTTAGTATTTATGGACTTCATTACCGACCAAACTGAAAATGTATTTCCTATGATACCTGGCGGAAAAGGTCTCTCTGAAATGATTTTGATATAAAAATGCGACATATAATTTCTTTATTGATGGAAAATGAAGCAGGTGCTTTGTCGCGCGTGGCAGGTTTGTTCTCTGCAAGAGGTTATAATATTATGTCTCTCACTGTTGCACCTACAGAGGACCCTACATTATCTCGAATGACTCTGGTTACTGTTGGGTCAGATAGCGTGGTCGAGCAAATCACCAAGCAGTTGAATAAATTGATTGATGTAGTGAAGGTACTTGATTTAAGTGATGGGGACCATATTGAATGTGAGCTGATGCTGGTGAAAGTAAGCGCTCTAGGTAAAAACCGAAAGGAGATAAAAGCTACAACTGATATTTTTTGTGGTCGCATTGTTGATACTACTGACACATCTTATATTATTGAGTTGACTGGTACCTGTTCAAAGCTTGACGCATTTATCGATGCAATGGGTCACAGCACTATACTGGAGACAGTTCGTACTGGCGCCTCTGGAATTGGCCGTGGCGAAAGGGCCTTAGAAGTAAAATGAAATCTGATATAAATTGCAGGGGAAGAGTTTCTGTCTGCAATAAATAGTCTTTCAACATCTATTCCAAATTATTTTAAGAAGGAAAATCTATGAAGGTTTATTACGACAAAGATGCTGATCTGTCGATCGTCAAAAGCAAGAAAGTCACTATTGTTGGCTATGGCTCACAGGGACATGCACATGCAAATAATCTTAATGATTCTGGTGTAAATATCACTGTTGGCTTACGTGAAGATGGAGAATCTTGGAGCAAAGCAAAGAAAGCTGGTCTTACAGTAAAAAGTGTAGCTGAGTCTGTTAAAGATGCAGATATTGTAATGCTTCTATTGCCTGATGAAAAGATTGCTGAAGTTTATAAAGCAGAGGTTGAGCCTAATCTCAAAAAAGGAGCAACACTCGCATTTGCACATGGGTTTAATATCCACTACAGCCAAGTATCACCGCGAGATGACCTCGATATAATTATGATTGCACCAAAGGGACCAGGGCACCTTGTACGATCAACCTATATGCAGGGTGGGGGTGTTCCCTCTCTTATTGCCGTGCATCAAGATAAGTCTGGGAAAGCTCGTGAGTTAGCTCTCTCTTATGCTGCAGCAAATGGTGGTACACGTGGAGGAGTGATTGAAACAAACTTCCGTGAAGAAACTGAAACTGATCTTTTTGGTGAGCAGGTTGTACTATGCGGGGGACTGACTGCCCTGATTCAAGCAGGTTTTGAAACACTAGTTGAAGCAGGCTATGCTCCGGAAATGGCCTATTTCGAATGCCTACACGAAGTTAAATTGATAGTTGATTTAATTCACGAGGGTGGGATTGCCAACATGCGTTACTCTATATCTAATAATGCTGAATATGGGGATATCTCACGTGGTCCGCGTATTGTGACCGATGAGACCCGCGCTGAAATGCGTAAAATTCTTCATGAGATTCAGACTGGAGAATATGCTCGTGAATTTATATTAGAGAATCAAGCAGGTGCACCGATGCTTAAAACCAGTCGTCGCCTTGCTTCTGAGCATCAGATTGAAGTTGTTGGGGAAAAATTACGAAGCATGATGCCTTGGATCAAAAAAGATCAGCTTGTTGATCAACAAAAAAATTAATATAAAACAGCTGGCGGCATGTAAAGCATGAGCATGATCTATAGCATGCTCATGCCACTCTAATAATAAACGCACATTACTAAACTACTCACACCATGACGAATTACCCTCATCCGTTTTTTGCCCGTGAAGGCTGGCCTTTTATTGCGGGAGCTGCAGCTATCTCAATATTAGTAAGTATTTTTGCAGGTTGGATTTGGTCTGCCCCATGCTGGATAATCGCATTATTTGTTTTACAATTTTTCCGTGATCCACCACGCGTTGTTCCACAAAAAATTAATGCTGTATTGTCACCTGCTGATGGCAGAATAGTAGCGGTTGAAAATACACAGGATCCATATCTAAAGCGTGATGCCATAAAAGTAAGTGTCTTTATGAATGTGTTCAATGTCCATTCCAACCGAAGTCCAGTAGATGGAAAGGTTCATAAAGAATGGTATTTTCCTGGAAAATTTATCAACGCTAGCCTACCTAAAGCCTCACTTGAAAATGAACGCAATGCGCTATGGATAAAAACTGATAATGACCTTGATATAACCTGTGTACAAATCGCCGGTCTAATTGCAAAGCGTATAGTTTGCCATACAAAAATTGGTGAATACCTTGCGCGTGGGCAACGTTTTGGTTTTATCCGCTTTGGATCACGAGTAGATGTTTATTTGCCACTTAATACTAAAGTAAAGGTAAATATCGGAGATAAGGTTCATGCAACACTAACTATACTAGCGGAACTAGCACCTTGAATCTGTCATAACCTCATTTCTTAAGCCTCATTAATAACAAGTCTTCTGTTTACCATCCTAACGTAACGGTTTACCATTCATTAGTCTTTTATTGTAATGTACAAATAATGTACGATCCCAACCAATCTCGCATAATGTTCAAATCAAAGCTACGACGGCGTGGCATCTATTTACTGCCCAATTTATTTACTACGGCAGCACTATTTGCTGGTTTTTATGCCATCGTACAGGCAATGAACGGGAATTTTGAGTATTCTGCCATAGCAATATTTATTGCTATGGTACTCGATGGACTAGATGGGCGTGTGGCACGACTCACTCATACTCAAAGTGAGTTTGGGGCTGAATATGACAGCCTATCAGACATGATTTCATTTGGTGCTGCTCCTGCACTAGTTATATATGAATGGGCCCTAAAGGACATGGGGAAGATGGGTTGGATAGCAGCTTTTATTTATTGTACCTGTGCTGCGCTACGTCTTGCGCGTTTTAACTCAAAAACGGGAGAAACAGATAGACGATTCTTTCAAGGACTGCCCAGCCCAGCTGCTGCTGCACTTATCGCAGGATTAGTTTGGGTAATGTTAGAATTTAAAATTGCAGGGCCAGATATAAAATGGCTAGCTTGGGGTACCACGGTATTTGCTGGCTTTACTATGGTGAGCAACCTGCCTTATTACAGTGGAAAGGAAATAAACTTACGTAAGAGCGTGCCATTTATAACCGTTTTGTTACTGGCACTATTCTTTTTTGTATTAATTCCAAGCCAACCACCTGTTGTGCTTTTTTGTGTGTTTATGCTTTACGCATTATCTGGTTATATTATGTGGATATTACAGTGGAGAAAAAAGAAAAAATCTACTGACATTCAGGAAAGCTGACCCAGCCCTTGTTGCGTAAAAATAAAAAACCATTTATATTTAACCATATGAAACATATATACAGCCCTTTCTGGCGTCACCCTTCACATATCCTGCCACTACTGTCAGGATCTCTGCTGCGCCTTGCGCGCTGATTATTACATTTTATTCTAGTGTTTTATCCGGCAGAATTTGCTTTGCAGATTCTTCACTTCAACTCAGATTTCTTCTATATAAGGTAGACCTATGGTGGAGAAAGAATGAAAGACCATTTAATAATTTTTGATACAACCCTGCGCGATGGCGAGCAAAGTCCTGGTGCGTCTATGACTCAGGAAGAGAAAATTCGTATTGCACGACAATTAGAACGTATGCGTGTTGATATCATTGAGGCCGGATTTCCAGCAGCCTCCAATGGGGACTTTAAAGCGGTAAAAGCAGTAGCTGACACTATTAAAGATAGTACTGTATGTGGGTTAGCTCGTGCCATTAAAGGGGATATCGATCGTGCCGGTGAGGCCTTGAAGAATGCGAATTCAGCACGCATCCATACCTTTATTGCCACTTCACCAGTTCATATGGAGAAAAAACTACGCATGTCTCCTGATCAGGTACTTGAACAAGCCGTTAAGGCTGTAAAATGGGCGCGCGAATATACTGATAATGTAGAGTTCTCTCCTGAAGATGCAGGACGCTCAAATATTGATTTTCTTTGCCATATATTAGAAGCAGTTATTAAAGCGGGGGCAACCACCCTTAATATTCCTGATACTGTTGGTTACACAATGCCAGAACAATTTGGCAAGCTTGTACAAACTCTGCGTGAACGTATACCTAATTCTAACAAAGCAATATTCTCAGTACACTGTCACAATGATTTAGGCTTGGCAGTCGCCAATTCATTATCCGCGGTAATGAACGGCGCACGGCAAATTGAATGTACTGTTAATGGTTTAGGAGAGCGTGCGGGTAACGCATCTCTTGAGGAAATCGTTATGGCAGTTCGTACTCGTCAGGATGTATTCCCTTGCGAGACACTTATAGATGCCACTCATATCGTGCCAGCAAGCAAACTCGTTTCAGGTATTACCGGATTTCCAGTACAACCTAATAAAGCTATCGTCGGAGCAAATGCATTTGCACATGAAGCAGGAATTCATCAAGATGGTGTCCTGAAACACCGTGAAACATATGAAATCATGCGTGCTGAAGATGTTGGATGGGGAGCTAATAAATTATCACTTGGAAAACACTCTGGACGCAATGCATTCCGTAACCGCTTGGCAGAGCTTGGTATTGAATTAGAGTCGGAAGAAATACTTAATGCCACATTTATCCGTTTCAAAGAATTAGCGGATAAAAAGCATGATATTTTCGATGAAGATTTACATGCGCTAGTTTCGGATGAAACTATGAGTCTACAGGAGCATTACAAGCTTCTATCTCTGACTGCACACAGTGAGACTGGTGAAACACCATATGCAAAAATAGTAATTGCTGAGGGGGGTAAGGAATTACGAGCAGAATCAGATGGTAGTGGACCGGTGGATGCCACTTTTCGTGCAATTGAGAAAATTATTTCCAGTGACACAGAACTACAATTGTATTCAGTAAATAATATTACTAGTGGCACTGACTCGCAGGGTGAAGTAACCGTGCGATTACAAAAGTCAGGGCGTATCGTCAATGGTAGCGGGTCGGATATTGATATTGTGATAGCCTCTGCAAAAGCCTATCTCAGTGCGCTCAATAAACTACATAGTAAATTGGAAAGAGCACACCCCCAAGTATAGTAAACCTTTTAGTGATGCCCCCCCGCAATACTCTAATAATATAAGTACCCTATTATTCAATAGGTATCACGGCTCATGATGAGTAGGCTCAACTATTCTGGATATAATATTGATTTTATAAAATCAACCGTCCCTTGTAGGGGTATAACCTTATGTTTATCATCGCACCTACCTTTGTACTCGATATTTCCTTCTTTCAAACCACGCTCACCAATGACAATACGGTGGGGGATTCCAATTAATTCCATATCAGCAAACATTACGCCCGGACGCTCATTACGATCATCAAGTAACACTTCAATGCCAATAGCAGAAAGTTTTTCATATAGCCTCTCCGCTTCAGCTTTTATCAATGCACTCTTGTTCATTCCAATAGGTATAATTACCACTTGGAAGGGAGCCATCTCAAGTGGAAAAACAATCCCATGCTTATCATGCTTCTGTTCAATAGCTGCCGCTACGATACGTGATACACCAATACCGTAACATCCCATTTCCACGGGAACAGACTGGCCAGATTCATTTAAATAGCAAGCTTTCATTTCCTTGGAATACTCAGTATGCAACTTAAAAATATGTCCAACTTCAATCCCTCTGCAGATCTCAAGCTTACCCTTCCCATCGGGAGATAAGTCACCTGAAATTACATTGCGAATATCAAATACATGACTAGGCTCTTTCATATCCCGACCAAAATTAACACCAGTGTAATGGTAGCCTTCCTCATTTGAACCACAAGTAAAATCGCTCATTTCCATTACTGACACGTCTGAAATAATGGTTAGCTCTGTACCAATTGGGCCTATATATCCTGCACGACAATTGATTTTATTAGAAATTTCTTCCTCATTTGCCAGCCGAAAATCTTGTAATAATGGGATTTTTTGTGCTTTTAATTCATTTAAATTATGATCACCACGTAACAGCAACAAAACCATTTCATCGTTCACGACCACCGCTAGAGTTTTAACGATCCTCTTAATTGGCACATTCAAAAATTCCGCCACCTCTTCACAAGTTTCTCTGTTAGGTGTTGCAATTTTTTGTATGTGAGTCTTAGCTCTTTCTCGTAATTTATCCGGATGTAATGCCTTAGCAAATTCAATATTGGCTGCATAAGTTGAATCTGGACAGAAAGCAATGCTATCTTCACCCGAATCAGCCAAAACATGAAATTCGTGTGAACTTCCGCCACCTATTGCCCCTGAATCAGCTTCTACAGCACGAAAATTTAATCCTAATCGACTAAATATTTTAGTATAGGAGTTATGCATAGCATTATATGTTTTCTCCAAGCTAGCATTATCAACATGGAATGAGTATGCATCTTTCATTAGAAATTCACGTGCACGCATTACCCCGAAACGGGGGCGAATCTCATCACGAAATTTAGTTTGAATCTGATATAGAGTAAGTGGTAGCTGGCGATAACTATTTATTTCTCTACGTAAAATATCAGTAATTACTTCTTCATGCGTAGGCCCAAAACAGAAATCTCGTTGATACCTATCTTTCATTCGAAGCATCAGTGACCCAAATTTATCCCAGCGCGCTGTCTCTTTCCATAATTCTGCCGGTTGTACTACAGGCATAAGTAGCTCTATTGCACCGCATCTGTCCATTTCCTCCCGAATAATACATTCAACTTTACGTAAGACTCTCAAGCCCAGTGGCATCCATGTATATAACCCACTCCCAAGTTTTTTTATGAGGCCGGCTCGCATCATTAGCCTATGACTCGCTAATTCTGCCTCGGCAGGGGCCTCTTTATAGGTAGAAATAAAAAATTGTGATACACGCATCACTTGGCTCCATTAGAAATGTTAAGTCTAAGAATTCTACCTTGAAAGGATTCAATATGTATTATTTACATGCAACATTCATACCTACAAATTTAGGCATGAGAGCTCCATATCGAATTTTATACACGTTGCACCTTTAAATGATCCTTAAGAGGGTTATTTATTATTATGATGCCATGAGGATCCATTTCAAACTCAGATAGAAAATTAATTCCAGAATTACTAAGAAATTTAGATTCAAATATAATAATTTAAGCTAAAAATATTTATTAATTTAACGATTACTTTCATTCTAGTATAAAGTATGAAAAAATCATTAATAATCTTATTGAAATAGATCACACGGGTGAACCATATGATCGACCGTAACGGATATCGCTCCAATGTTGGTATTATTCTTTTGAATAAAAAGAATGAAGTCTTCTGGGGGAAACGCATTAAACAAGATTCCTGGCAATTTCCTCAAGGCGGAATCAATCCTGGCGAAAGTCCAAAACAGGCCATGTACAGAGAATTAACAGAGGAAACCGGACTTCACCCCCGCCATATCGAGATTGTTGGCCGCACGCGTGATTGGTTGCGCTATGAAGTACCAGATCAGTGGATAAAACGTGAGTGCCGTGGAAACTATAAAGGTCAAAAACAAATTTGGTATTTATTACGTTTGGTGGGACGTGACTCTGATGTGTCACTGCGTACAAATGTTCGTCCGGAGTTCGATGCCTGGCGCTGGAATCAATACTGGATCAAACTCGAATCGGTAGTTGAGTTTAAGCGTCAAGTCTACTACCAGGCACTTACTGAGCTAGCGCGTTTACTGAATCACAAGCCTCATGAAATTAGTAAATATGGAAAATATAACCGCATTTACTTACAAAAGATGAATTTAGACGCGGCCATACCTGCTAATAAATAGGACCGCACAATGCCAGGCTGAACCTTCTCCCTCTTCTATCTTCTATCTTCTATCTTCTAATGAGCAAATTACAGTAACTGTTTTATATTTTATATATAAAGCTCATTTTATATAAAATGAATAATGAACAATATTTTTCTAAAAGCATGACGAAGCCTAAAGTGTGAATTTATTTATTCATACTTTGAGGAGTATAGATTTACCACAAAAAATCAAGTAAAGTGAAATTTCGAATAATTAAAAAAAAAGACTCTCATGACAGCTAAAGGACAACTCTTACAAGATCCGTTTTTAAATGCCTTGCGAACAGAACATATTCCAGTGTCAATTTACTTAGTAAATGGCATTAAACTGCAAGGACAAATTGACTCTTTTGATCAATATGTAATTCTTTTAAAGAATACAGTTACGCAGATGGTATATAAGCACGCTATTTCTACCGTCGTCCCCACTAAAACTTTCTCTATCCCATTTGGGGCACCAGACATACCAGATGCTTGATAATTCTTTCGATAGTACTACCACTTCAGATGATCCAAATACAGCTATACTCGTCAATTTAAATATTGACAACAATAGACGCTCGGAGGAATTAGAAGAATTACGACAATTAGCGGTAAGCGCTAAACTTACAATTTTTGCCGAGGTCAAGAGTAAACACTATAAGCCCAATCCTTCTACCTATGCAGGCAAGGGGAAAATAGATGAAATTTCGGACCTACTGAAACAAACTGGTGCCAATTTAATCATATTTAACAATAACCTCTCTCCGATTCAACAGCGCAATCTAGAAAGATACCTAGAATGCCGTGTAATCGACCGTACCAGTCTAATTTTAGATATATTTGCTCAACGCGCTAAAAGTCATGAAGGGAAGCTACAAGTGGAACTAGCCCAGCTTCAATATCTGGCTACTCGCTTAGTTCGTGGGTGGACTCACTTGGAGAGACAAAAAGGCGGGATAGGATTACGTGGCCCTGGAGAGACTCAACTTGAAACAGACCGCAGATTACTTGGGAAACGAGTCAAATTACTTAAGGAGAAACTTAAAAAACTTCAATCCAGACGAAACGTTCAGAGGCGTACAAGAAAGCGCGCCCGAGTTATATCAGTTTCCATTATTGGTTACACAAATGCGGGAAAATCTACCCTGTTTAATCGCCTCACTTGCGCACGTACTTATACTGCCAATAAACTTTTTGCAACGCTAGATGCTACCACTCGTAAACTCTTTATCCCGGAACATGGTTCGATAGTTATCTCTGATACTGTTGGCTTCATTCGAGAATTACCCCACACTCTAGTTGCTTCATTCAGGGCCACGCTAGAAGAAACTGTGCAGTCAAACATACTATTACATGTGGTAGATGCAAGTAGCCCTAATCGAGAAGAACAAATTGAAGAAGTTAACAAAGTACTGCAAGAAATTGGGGCCGATACAGTTCCGCAGATTCTGGTATTAAACAAGATTGATTTAGCAAAATCGTCATTAAAAACATCTGGGTATCAGCGTAATGAATATGGTAGAATAGGACAAATCTGCTTAAGTGCGAAAACCGGTGAAGGGCTTGATTTTATTAGGATGGCTCTAGCTGAAACAATTGAACAGCCTACGCCACATTGGTGTAAAATATTTCCTGATGTTGGAGCATTAAACGATGAACTGGCTATAGTCAATTAATGATTTATCAGATTGTAATTTTATAATTAATACTCATATCAAATCTAAACTTCAAAGGAACTTACTAGGCTATCTGTTCGTCGAAGTTAATTAACACAATAACTGGAAGAAATATCATCATGACAAATGACCCACAGTGGGGACGTAAAAAAAACGGATCCGGTCCACCTGATTTGGATGAAATATTACGCAACGTTAACAAAAAGCTTAACGATCTTTTTGGTGGGAGCAGGAAGCGCACCAGTAGCAATAACTCTGGAGATGGCAGTAATAGTGGCGGGGGTGATAATTTTAAACGGCTTGGTGGCGGTTTAAGTGTTGGCGTGCTCCTTGTTATTCTATTAATGTTATGGATGGCCAGTGGATTCTACATTGTGAATGAGGGTCAGCGGGGAGTGGTTCTGCGCTTTGGACAATATAGTGAAACAACCCCAGCAGGATTAAGCTGGCATTTGCCGTACCCGGCTGAGACTGTTGAGCTTGTTAATGTAAGCCAAGTGAGAACAATTGAAATTGGATACCGTAAGAATGTATCAAGTAAGGTGTTGAAAGAGTCACTGATGTTAACTGATGATGAAAATATTATTGATATTCAATTTGCTGTGCAATATATACTTAAAAGCCCTCAAGAATACCTATTTAATAACCGTGATCCAGATGAAGCAGTGCTCCAGGCCGCAGAATCATCTATTCGTGAGGTTATTGGAAAAAGCACTATGGATTACGTCCTATATGAAGGACGGGAAGATGTCGCAGCAAAAGCAACCGTATTAATGCAGAGTCTTCTTGATCGCTACAAAATAGGGATCGCTATCAGCAAAGTTACTATGCAGAATGCACAGCCACCGGAGCAGGTTCAGGCAGCATTTGATGACGCGGTTAAAGCGGGACAGGATAAAGAGCGGCAGAAAAATGAAGGGGAGGCTTATGCTAATGATGTTATCCCAAAAGCCAAAGGTAATGCAGCGCGCCTGATGGAAGAGTCTGAAGGGTATAAACAACGAGTGATAGAGAATTCTGCTGGTGATGCCAACCGATTTAAACAGATATTGGTTGAATATGATAAAGCTCCTGATGTAACTCGTGATCGTCTTTACCTTGATATGATGCAAGAAGTGTTAATGAAGACCAATAAAATATTAGTCGACTCAAAGAGCAGTAATAATTTACTATATTTGCCGCTGGATAAGATGATAGAGAAAAGTAACACTACTACTGCTACACCTACTGTAGTAGCGCCAGCAGCTCCTCCTCAGGCAGTTTCGCCAGATCCTATCAACAATGCTGCTCGTACACAACGTTCTCGTGAAGCATTCCGAGTTCGCGACCGGGAGTCCAGATAAATGAAAAGTCAAACATTATTAGCTGTCCTTGTCGTATTGTTTCTTCTCGTCAGCTCTTCACTATATATTGTTGATCAACGCCAAAGAGCGATTGTCTTTCAACTAGGTGAAGTTGTCTCTGTAAAGACATCTCCTGGATTATATTTTAAGATTCCTATAGTACAGAATGTACGTTTTTTTGATTCGCGTATATTGACCATGGATGCAGAAGAACCAGAGCGGTTTATCACATCAGAAAAAAAGAATGTACTGGTAGATTTATTTGTTAAATGGCGCATCGTTGATGTAAAACAGTACTACATAAGTGTACAGGGAGATGAGGCCTTAGCTAGAGTCCGCCTGGCACAAACTGTAAATTCAAGCTTACGAGATGAGTTTGGTAATCGCACGGTTCATGAAGTAATTTCAGGTGAACGTGACAAAATTATGGAGATAATGCGCCAAAAGGCGGACGCTGATGCCCGTAATATTGGTGTAGAAGTTGTAGATGTACGTCTAAAACGCGTTGATTTACCATCAGAAGTAAGCGAATCAGTCTACAGAAGAATGGAAGCAGAAAGAAAGCGCGTAGCTAATGAACTACGATCAACTGGTTTTGCAGACTCTGAAAAGATCCGTTCCAATGCCGATCGTCAACGCGAAGTAATTATGGCAAAAGCATACCGGGATGCGCAAAAAAATAAAGGTGAAGGGGATGCAAAGGCTACAAAGATATACGCTGAAGCATTCAGTAAAAACCCTGAATTTTACTCTTTCTATCGGAGCTTGGAGGCCTATAAGCAAAGCTTCCAGAACAAGAGTGACATGATGGTACTTGAGCCAAATTCTGAATTTTTCAAATACTTGAAAAATTCAAAGGCTAAGTAGATAATAAATAATTAATTTCAATTAGAAACATTTTTTTAAAAAAGCTTCAATATATGAAATTGTACTATTGGAGTTATTAAAAAATGTGGGACACCTTAATAATAGCATTTGCTTTAATGTTGGTACTGGAAGGAATATTGCCATTTTTGCTTCCTAACATTTGGCGTGATACCTTCAAGAAATTGACAGAGACTAGTGACAATCAGGTACGTTTCATAGGACTGACATCTATGCTATTAGGTATAGGGTTGCTATGCCTAGTTAAATAAACACATATCATCACATTTCTAACCAAAACTTTTCCAAATAATAAATATGCGTAATTGGGTCCTCCCCGAATACATTGAAGATATTCTGCCTGCAGAAGCGCAGCGTATAGAGTCAATGCGAAGAGAAATTCTTGATTTGCTATTAGTGCATGGTTATCAACTAGTCGC
>Ga0233427_10003452_pt1 | contig 13839 bp, 8 predicted proteins | sample SI_118_April2016_5_FD_179885 | JGI IMG/M metagenome (GOLD analysis project Ga0233427, IMG submission 179885) | Seawater microbial communities from Saanich Inlet, British Columbia, Canada - SI_118_April2016_100_MG | ecosystem: Environmental > Aquatic > Marine > Inlet | place: Canada: British...
AAAGACAAGCCAATCTTTAGATGGTTTAGTTGATGCCGTTCAGAATCAATTGGAAACTATCGGTGATGAGATGATGTCTAACAGTTTAGAACATTTCAATTCACATCTCCAAAAGCTCCCAAATTTTACAGTTGATGGTAATAATTTACAGTTCAGTGAGCCAATTCAAACCAATAAAGTTTATGAGTTTGCATTTGCTGGCAATGATGCTGAAGCTGAGATGATTGAGAAGAGTACTGGTCTGTCTTTCCTCGGAGATTCAACAAAATTATACGATAAAGAACAACCATGTATCATTACAGGTATTCTCACAACTCGTAGGATTTATTTAGCAAAGACTTATTAATTTTTGTAAAAGAAAAATAAATGTTAGACTTTATATACTGTCTGTGGGTTGTTTATGTCCGGCGAATTATCTTTCATTAGATACATTTGTCAGAAAGAGGACGCAACCATGGAACAAAGAATAGTGAAAAACGATGAGGGTGTATCTCCAGTTATTGCGGTCATTTTAATGGTCGCAATCACCGTGGTCTTGGCCGCTGTGCTGTACGTTTGGGCAGCCAGTTTCCTGGAACAAGGAGAGTCCGCACCTATAGCAACCTTTACTGTAGAAACGAGCAGTGGCGGGGAGTATTACGTAAAAGTAATTAAAGTTAGTAAGCAAGAAGACTTAGCTGGATTCAGCTACTTCTTGAAAGACGAAACCGGATCAACTTATGTTGGCGGCAATGGCTTTGGAGAAATCGCACTGCAAATGATTGCAGGTGAAGAACACGGTATTGAAAGGACATACAACGGAGACGACAGTCAGCTAGAAAGTAGAGCTGGAAACGTATCTGCGGATGATGGCTCTGAATTCCCAGTTAACTTCAACGACAATGACCGTGATGGAAAATTGTCAGCTGGAGACCAGTTCACAATATTCGGAACCGGTAATTCAGCAAATGGACCTGCTAAATCTGGTTGGAAATTAGATATCCAATTTGATGCAAGCGGAGACATAATCGGCTGGGGCGAAATCAACTAGATTTCAAACTATCTGAAAAATAACGTTAGGTAGGGGGTGCACAGCCCCTGCCTTTCTGTTGAGAACATTTCCTGTGCCCATTTTTTTTTGACCAGCGAAGCTGCTGTCTTTTCTTTGATCTTTATTTCTAGGAAATTGATATATAATTGAAAGGCATAGATACAATATGAGTGTAAGAGACGTTGATGGCTTTGTAATGGCTGCAAAAGAGAGGTACGGGCTTGAAAAAAGAATTATTAAATTAGAACGGTTTATGAAATATATTTTAGAAAGTAAAGAATCTACGAAGGAATATAGTGACTGGCTAGAAAGCAAAGGTTATGAAATACGTAGATGATAACAACGTTAGAAAGCTTCCCCTGAAAGGTCTAGAATGGTAGACAAAAAAATTGCATGGGGAATAAGTAGTGGAATTTTTAATATAGCTTTAATTTTTATTAATGGAATAGTTCTGTTAGTTAACTACTTTGTAGGGGTGACTAGCAACATAGAATTTCATATTCTAATATCGATTGTCTTTCTTTTAGGATTGTATAGAGGTGGAAATTTAATTATGTATGAAGGATGGGACACTGAAGAATATGAAGAAGTTCTTCCTAGTAAAAGTATACAGAATGTAATATTTGTTTTTATTTTTGCAATATTAGCATATATATTTTTTACACCTTAGTTACCCTATCTCTTTTGGCGATGCCAAATTAGGGGCGTATACATTCAACTTAGCGTATCTAACGTCTTGATCTATAGCTGACGTAGACGAGACCGGCTACGAGGCCTACAACGACCAATACAGCCATTCTAAGCAGACTGTTGTCGTTATCTTCTTCTTTCGCTTCTATAGAGAAAGCTGCATTTGCTTTATTATTCTCGATATCAGTTTCACTAATTACACTTTCAGGATCAATTGCTACCTTGAGATAGTGCATTCCTGCAGTAGCAGTCCATACTGCTGTAACAGTTACTTCATCTCCACTTCCATCAAATTCAGCAGTGGTTAAATTGATTGCAACATCATCAGCGTAGAATACAACAGGTACTGAGTGTACCCCTGAATGATTTACTAAATTAGTTATTGTTGCAGTAAGTGTTACCTCATCACCAACAGTAGGTGCTCCAGGGCTCCAAGTAAAGTCATTATCTAATATTGTAAAGTCAGGATCTGGTTGTTCAATAGGATCGACTCTGATTGAGAAAGTTCGAGTAATATCATCAACATCGTTGTCGTCATCATCACTCCACATTATTTTAACATCAAATATTTCCCAAACACCAGGAACTACGTTTTCATCAGGAGTTATGCTTAGAATAACTAGTTTATTATTATCATTAGCATTCAAACTGATTTCACTTGGTTCAAAGGCAGCAGTCCAATTGGTTGGAACCTCTCCAATATCAGTTTCTAATATAATATCAAAAGATCCGGTTGAGGTTACATTAAATGTGAACACTGCGGTTTGACCAAGTGGTATCTCGTAGTTATCTTTGTCTAAAGTAACTTCAATTCCTCTCATCAAGTCACTATCTATCAATTCAGTTTGACCAATTCCATCTAAACTATCTGTAATATTAACGTTCATATCTAAGATGTAGATGTAATCATCTGCAGCATCTAAATCTTCGTATTCACTTACAAAGTTGTAGTCACCAGAAGGCACGACCATTACAATACCGCTATCTTCACTATCAAATTCAAAGCTAAAGTTATCTCCATTAACTTGAATATCTGCAAAGTCCAAATCTTCTGGAGTAGTTTCATTAGATTGATAAGTCACAATATAATTTACACCACGAGTTAAAGATGCATCCAAATTGGTTGCTTCTTCAAGTTCGAGATTGTTTATGCTAACATAGCTAGTTTCTTCAGTATTATAGAACCAAGTTTGGTAAGATCCAGTGCTTAGATATAGTTCATAAGATCCATTTGCATCAGAAGTAGTCTCTGTATCAATTCGGTCACCTTGCACATTCCATATTTCTACCTTTGAATTTCCGAGTAAATCACCAGCGTCTGCATTTCCATCAAGTTCACGGTCATAGAATATAGTTCCAGACACTTGGACTTTCCAGTTTGCTTCACGATTGTATTCTTGTTGTTCTTTACCAGCTCTAACAATGATATTTTGTGGCGATAGCTTGAATTGATCTTCACCATCATTCAATACAGTATCTATCTCAATTTCATATGTTCTTGGTACCATATCTGAGATTATAATTTTTCCATCTTCATCAGTATTTTGTGAGAATGTAGCTCCAGTTCCAGTAAACACAACCTCAGCATTACTTAACGGAACTATACTTCCAGTAGCATTTCTGTAAGTAACTGCAAGTGTGACATTAACTGTCTTTGGAGTTAACATAATTCCACCATAATAATCTGTTGAACCACTTACAGTAAGTGTATCTGTGAAAGTTTGGTAACCATCTTCAGTTACAAGAACATCATAATTTCCATTAGGTAAGTCAATTTTACCATAATTGAGACTTCCTCCGAATAACCCTTCATCAGGATCACTATCTACAATGAAAACTATTCCTTCTTCAGAGGTAAATTCAATTCTAACAGAACGATCAGTTATTATGTTATTATCAGCTACTGAACGAACATCCCCTCTTACATGGCCTTCATCTAGAAGTGTAATATCATGAACATCTGAAGATTCGGTCAATTCCAATAATCCACCATAACTGTAGTGTTTACTAGATTTTCCATCTTGGAAAGTTACGTAATAATTACCAGGGAAAAAATATTCAGAATAAGTTCCGAATGGTGTAGATTCAATACTTATAATATTTCCAAAATCATTAACAGGAGTAAATTGAATTATTCCAGTCTTTGCTTCACCATCTAACGTAATATCTCCAGAAACTAAGTATCTCAATTCAGCAGTTAGTTCACCCATATCAACAGAGGGTGTTCCAATTGGAATGCTTATTTGTCCAGCTACGTAGTATCTACTTCCGTCACTATCGAGTGTTATAGTATACATGTAATTATCTGGAGGTAACACTACATCCTCAAAAGCTCCATTCTCATCAGTTGTGAAATTCAAACTTAGGAAAGGATGACTCATTGGTGCAAAAGAGATTTCAGCATCAGGAATTGGCGTTCCTTCATAAACAAAAGTTCCATCAATTGCAGTAGGTATTCTCTTAGCTACAATAATTAATTCATCAGCTCCACCTTGGATAGGCATCTCTAGTTGAGTAATGGTTACTTTGGAATCTTCCGGTCCTAAATACATATTATCTAAAGAATAACCAAATTTCTCTAAGGTAACATCATATTCTTCAGCAGGTAAAACTTGGATAGTTGAAGGGTCTGTAACCCACATTTCAATATCAGCTACTGTAGAACTAAACTGAACAGTTCCTTCTAATGTAATCATTTCTTCTAGATATTCTTCATACATAATAATCATTACATTATGGCCTAAGTTTGTAGAAAAATTAACATTCTCACGATCACCATTTTCTACTTGGAACTTAGATAAACTTGCTTCTTTTTGTCCTTCATTAATTTCGATTACGGAATAAGCATTGTAATTTCCATCAGGCAATACAATCTCATACTTTCCATCGAAGGTTGTAGTTATTGAAACAGAACCACTATCTGATTCAATTCTCAAAGGAACTTGAGCATAGGTAATTTCTCCAGTTTCTTTATTGAATTTCCCATCGCCATCTAAATCATTGAACAATGTACCTTCAATAGTGTGCCCAGGTCCCATAGCTGCATCAATTGGTCCAGAGTAAGTATCACTATCAATCCTGCTTAGATATGCTAAGGTTGTACTTTCTGAATTGTGTGTTGTATACACGTTGTAAGTACCAGCTGTGAGTATGGTTGCGAAGTATCCACTTTCGGTTGTGAAAACATTATCACTGAATAGTCCATTCAAGTTTCTGAATGATATTTGTTCATTAGAAATTGGATTGCTATTATGAGACAAAGTACCTTCTACTCTAAAACCATCTAATAGTGTGGCATTGAAACTTCTTGAGGATCCTTGTTCAAGCTCTATGTCTTTTGTATTATTAGTCCATCCAGTATACATCGAATCAGATTCGAAACGCATAGTATAGTTGCCAGGTAATAATTTATCGAAACAATAAGATATTGAAGTATCGGAAGTTTCACCAGCACAAGTTGAGCTGAAATAATTAGTATTTACAAAAGAAGTTTCTGTAACGCTGTTATTGGTCTCATCATGTAATGAAATAGTTACTACTTGCTGATCTACATTACCAACTGCAATTCTACCCCAGATTTTACCAGATTCTAATGCCCCAGGTCCTTGGTTGCCTTGTGCAGGTATATTCTGACCCTCGGACAAAGCAGCTCTTCCAGTATACGATGCTAATTCAACATCATGTCCGTTAATTACCGTCGTAATTTCGTATTCACCAGGAGCTAAACCTAGTAATTGGTAATTTCCATTTGCATCTGTATTTACAACTTTAACTTCGTTTGATCGAATATTAGTTGCAGTTACTGGAGTTAGAGGTATTGTTTCATCGTTTGAATCAAATGCATCATCTTTGTTAATATCCCAGAATAATCTTCCTGAAACAGAAGAAGCTTCAACTTCTAAATCTATCTTAATATCAGAAGCAGTTTGTCTCATTGCTTGTTCTTCGGAAACAATTATGTTATCTTTTGTTACTAATATATTATTAGACACAAGTTTGACTCTCTCAATATCAGTTTCATAATTACCGATTGAAACGGCTAAAGTTAAATTTCCAGCAGGAGCTATTATGCTATATTCTCCATTTTCATCAGTAGTTGCTCTACCATGCGGAACATTGTATTCATCTGAAACAGTCACATTTGCATTAGCAACAGGTGATCCCTCAGGTGTTGTGACAGTACCGTATAATGTTGCACCATCATAATATTTCAAGATTCTTAATCCTGAATTAATTTGAACTAATTTGAAATGAGTTAGATTCCATCCAGGTAGCGGAGGAAGTGATTGGTCTTGACCAATAGTTCCAGAGATACTAGGAATTCCATCTGCAGCAGGTCTTCCAATATCTGGACCAGACCAGCCTATGAATGATCTAAAGAACATTGAGTTTAGAAATTTATCTTTGTAAACTAATCTTTGATCAGTGACTTGAACATTAGGGTCGCCTTCTAGTACATCAATAGCTTCATCGAATGGTAATGTTTGACCATTAGATAATACGGCTTGAACTTCAATAAAACTACTGATGTCATAATCAGCTAGAGTTACTGGAGCATACATAATTCCTGTATTCTGTGCAGAATAAGGCATTAATCGAGTATCTGCAGCGAAATAACGAATTGACTTTCCAGTAATTTGTTCAACTTCCCAGATAATGTCTGAAATATCATTTTTCTCCAGAGTCATTAGTATTGGTTTACCGGCTCTTATTGCTGCATTTTTCTTATGAACCTCTTGGTCAGTTCCATCAGCTTTCTTTGGAATATAGCTTTCAGGATTTGAAACAATATTTTCAAATTCAGTAATATTTTCTTCGGAATAATAATTTAGTAATGCAGTTTTGATTTCACTGTTAAACTTATCAGTATCTCTATCAACTTCAGGTTCCAAAAGTCGATATAGTAGAAGTGCCATGGCTTCTTCTTCAGATTGTGAAGCAATGAAATTACCTGCAATTTGGTATCCAAATTGGAAATTATCTGCAACGGTTGGATGTTCTCCAATATCAATTGCCCAGAAACCGTAATCCCACCATGACATAAATCCAGGTCTTTCTTCAGGTGCTAGATTAGTATCTTGTTCAGCTAACCATTCCAGTCCTTCTATCCAATAATCTTGAGGGAACGAAGGTCCTGTGTTACCCATATACCAAAGTTGGTTATTGGTAGTATTGTACATTCCTTCAACACCGTTAGGGTATAGTGTTGTGTTTGCACGTTCACCATAGTTGTATTCCATAGGTCTAAAGAAATCATAACTTAAGAAATCATAAACATCAACATCGTGATCTTTCTTGTTCTCGAAAGGAACTCCTGCATCATAACCATAAAAGGTATTAGGTAGGAAAATGAATAATCCAACGAATAGAACAACGAGTGTTCTCTTCATTTCTATTCCCTTTCTTAATCCACTAATTCTATCTCGGAAACGATATTGGTCATCGTCTTGAGCGTCCATATGCCCAATGACCATTATTAATGCGATAAGAATAATTACAGCAAGTATTCCAATTAAGACACTTATAGTAAAGAATAACCAAAATCCAATGAACAATGAAAGAATCGATAATCCTAGGAATGTTCCTCCACGTTTTCCCCATGCCGATTTCCAAGTGGTGAGTACTACCGAAAAATTCGCCCAGTCAATTATCAGCCACGTAATCCATCCACTAAGCAGTGAAACAACAGGGGTTGCATTGAAAATGAAACGAACTGCAGATTGAGCCATATAGATTGAAACTGTAGCCCAAATCATAACAAATAAGTAGTCTTTCTTCCAGATACTTTGATTGAATAATTGATATGCCATCCATACAATACCGAAAAGAGCAAGCCATATCGAAACAGGTCCGAATGCGAACACGAAATCCGTAAATTCAGGTGCCTGAGCCTCAGCAATTGTATTGAACAGCTTTGTCCTTACGAAGTATCCCTGACCACTGAATAATAAAAATCCTAGATCAGTAAAAACATAGGTAAGTAATAGATAAATTCCCAATGCAATTCCTATTGAAGATCCAATAACTAAAAGCCATGGAAGATCTCTGGTAGTTACCATTAAAAGTGAAAGTAGAGTATATCCAAGTAATATGTAAGCAGGAGCTTCCCACCAAGTATTCACGAATCCCATTGTGTGATAATAAGGATATGAAAGAATAACTGGCATAGCTAATGCAATAAATCCAAGCATTGCCGTAGTTAGACTATCAATTCTACGGAAAGCATTGATTAACATCTGGAATCCAAGATAGATTGCAATAATTGCCATGATGTAAGGGAAACCTTTCCAACTCATGGAAATCATAGTAATCGTAATACCTGTCAGACCAGCATAACCTATTGCTAATTTTTCAGAATTTACAAAATTAGTAAATCCTTTCTTAACTTCTTCAAAATCACTCCAATTCGAAATCCATTTTTTATCATTGGCAACAGTAAGTGCCTTCATGAAGAAAAAATAAGCAGTTGTTGTAAACAGAATAATATACGAATCGTGGTCAGCTAGTCCTAAACTGGAATGACTGACATGTCCTGAATTAACTCCAATTAAAAATGCTCCGATAAGTCCCGCTTCTTTACCAAATTGAGATTTACCAATAGCATAAACAGGGAAAATTATCATTGCTCCATAAATTGCAGGCATTATTTCCATTGCCCACCACACCGATTCTGCGGACGACGAAAAGAAAGGTGAAAGAGCTAAACCAACAATTGCAATCGACCAATCAAACAAGGGGGGTCTGTTATTATTTGCACCATATGGATAATTCAACATCGGATCTCTTTCGAGATGTTCTCCAGTATCAGCAACATGGTCAACTACACGTTTGTGATAGTAAGGGTCACTACCTCCAGTAAGTTGGAATCCATCTTCAGTAGCAGGCTCTATTGTCCATGCAGTTCTAATATAAAGTGAGAAAATAAAAATAGCAACCAAAGCTAAGACGGTTGTCCAATTAACTTTACTTACTTTAGTAGATTTAATTCCTAATTTACTATCTTTTCCGCCAGAGAGTCCTCTATCGGACGAAGGGGTAGATGCTAATCGGGTACGAAAGCGATTTTTTGACTTGGAGTCACGCTTTCGGCGCGTTTGTCTTGCCATTGATGTTGTGTCCTTCCGGTCTTTCTAAAGAAAGACGGATTGCGCGCCACTCGGATGGTTATATAAGGTCTACTCTAAAAATCGTGCTAAGGCAAGGGTAAAATTGTACCTTTACATTCTCCAAAACCAATTCTATATCCTTTTCCTTCACACCAGCCTTTTAGAGTTACGACATCACCATCTTCTAAGAAAGTCCTTTTTTCACCATTTGGAAGGTCAATAGGTTCCTTGCCATTCCAAGACAATTCGAGCATAGATCCGCGGTTGTCTTTTTCAGGTCCTGAGATAGTTCCGCTTGCTAATAAATCTCCAGTTCTAAGATTACATCCTGTAATGGTGTGATGGGCAATTTGTTGTGCCATATTCCAATACAAATAGTTGTAATTAGTTTTTGATATGATATGAGATTCAGACATATTTTCGGCTTTCAAATGTATCTCTAAATTTATATCATAATTACAATCTTTTTTGTTGTTTAGATAGTCAAAAGGTTTTGGATCTTGTTCAGGGCTCTTGCATTTGAAAGGTTCAAGAGCTTCCATTGTAATAATCCATGGTGATATGCTAGTTGCAAAGTTTTTTGCAAGGAAAGGTCCTAACGGAATATACTCCCAGGTTTGAATATCTCTTGCAGACCAATCATTGACGAGAGTAAATCCAAAGACATGGTCCTCGGCATCGTCGACAGCAATGGGCTTACTCAATATATTTCCTGAACCAATTAAGACTCCCATTTCAAGTTCAAAATCCATTCTATTACAATCTCCAAAACTTGGTTTTTCGGCATCAGGGGCTTTTGTTTGTCCTTCAGGTCTGACAATATCAGTTCCACTTAGAACAACTGAAGATGCACGGCCATGATATCCTACTGGTAAATGTAACCAATTTGGCATAAGTGCAGCATCAGGTCCTCTGAACATGGTACCTACATTTGTTGCGTGTTCACGAGAAGAATAGAAATCAGTGTAATCTCCAATATCAACAGGCATTTCCATCCTTACTTCAGACATAGGAATTAGTGCCATTTCTTTCAATTCATCATTATCTTTGAAACTAGTATTGTCTTCTCTCAATATTCTGCTTATTGTGAGTCTAGCTTCTTTCCAAGCCTTTTGTCCTAATGCCATAAAGGCATTCAAAGTAGGTTCATGGAAAACTTCAGTTTCTTCAATTTCAGTGTCAATGAAAAATCCTGCGTCGTCTAAGTAAGCTAAATCAATTAGGTAATTTCCAATTGCAGTTGCAACATGGAGGTCACCTCCTTCTTTTGGTGAGTATACTCCAAACGGAATATTTTGAATAGGGAAATCCGAATTTTTATCGACCTCTATCCATGATTTTAATTTTGAATCGTGTGTTTCGTCCATTACATCCATCCTAGTTGTTTCAAGTCATCAATGGGCTCTTCAAAAGAACAACTGCCGTATGAGATTGCTCTATTTGCACGAGCTTTTTTTATCTTTTCTAAGTCCATTTCAAAGCGAGTATCACGATCATCTCCAACTTTCCAAGTAAGTTTTTCATCACTAAAATTGAAATTATCAGAGTTATTGTCATCAATCATATGCGAAAGAAGGATAAACATACGATATTTTTCTTGAGAATGCTGAGGTTGTTCAAAGTTGGAAGCTAGAATTCCAGCTCCAAATACATTAACAAATCCATGCATATCACAATCATATTGTTCTTCAAAATGGCGTAGTGGATGATGTAGTCCAGCAGTGAATTTCATTGGGATTTTATTAAGTGAACATGCTTGAATCATTGCAGCCACTTTTTCAACGCTGGGAAATGCATCTTTGACGATTCCTCCGCATCTCAATTTTATTCCGGCATTATCTATTTTAGAAATCATAGCAACTGTTGATACAACTTCAGAATCCCAATTAGTTTCATCTAATTCAGTTGAATAATCTATACCAACATAGGGGAGTTCAGCAAATTCATGGAAATGTTTAAGGTCATTTTCGTTTAATAAATCAGTAGCTTTTTGCATGATGTCTTTTGAGGGTGTATTTGTTGCCAATTTACATTCTATAACCTCAATTTCAATTTTCTCAGAGTGTTTTTCTCTAAAATCATTAATATCTGCTATATTTTGCTTAATATTATTTAAATACTCATCGTCAGTATTTCCTCCACCGCCTAAAACGGATAGCCTTAAAGGCCCTAAACTATCAAAAAGAGGTAAGAATTCTTCTAAATCTTTGAACTGTGAGATAGGTATAATGAACCTCCCTAATATCCATGAATTTCCACCTTTAAGGTGTATGATGTATTCATCTATTGCTTCATTAAGTGGTAATTTGGCAGGAGGAAAGAGACCTGCATAGTCTATCAATCCGTCCATGAAAGTTCGGAGACTTTCTTTCATTAAATTTATTCGCCTAAGGCGTCCTTGTATCCATCACCATCTAGCCAAGATTTTGCATACTCCGGATCTTCTACATTTAGAGCAAACTTAGCTACTTTTAGTGGATAATGTGTATCTACCATTACAGCTAGTTCATCAGTTCGTTTTGCTCCAATAGATCCTTCATATTTACCTGGATGAGGTCCGTGTGTTAATCCATCTGGATGGAGTGTCATTGAACCAAATTCTACACCTTTTCGTGACATGAATTCTTTAGAATCATAATAGATAACTTCATCAGACATTACATTCGAATGATTATATGGGGCCGGTATTGCATTTTCGTCAAAATCAAATGGCCTTGGACAGAAAGAGCATACTACAAATTTATCGCTAGCAAATGTTTGATGGACAGGAGGGGGCTCATGAATTCTTCCCACAATAGGCTCAAAATCATGAATACTGAATGCAAATGGATAGTAGTATCCATCCCAGCCAACGACATCACAAGGATGGTGGCCTAAAGTAACTTCAGTAAATCGATTTCTTTGCTTTACAATTATTTTGAATTCACCTTTTTCATCATGAGGAACAAGTTCATCAGGTCCTCTAAAATCTCTTTCGGAGTATGGACTTCTTTCAATAATTTGTCCATATTCATTTCTATATCTTCTTGGGGTTCTTACTTCTCCAGGAGATTCGACAATTAATAGAGAATGTTCTTCATCATCCATTACATATCTATGCAAAATACCTCTTGGAATAACTAAATAATCGCCCTGAGAGTATTTCATATTACCAAAAGCAGTTTCTAAAGTTCCACTGCCCAAACTAACATAGATAATTTCATCGCCTTGTGCATTTCGATAAAAATAGTCATCATTCTTATCTGGATAACACATCATCATAATAGCATCATCATTGAATAGGAATGGTTTCCGATCCATTATGATACTTCCACCTTTTTCTGCTCGATTAGTATAGAAATGTCTCATCCGGAGACTTTTATCGTCGTCCTCTTCAATTTCAAAACTCCCAATGTCTCTTGTAGAAATTACTTCAGTTGGAGGGTAAATATGGTATAGCAGTGAAGAAGGTCCAACAAATCCTTTATTTCCTTTTAATTCTTCATGATAAATTTTCCCATTCTCATCTCTGAAAACGGTGTGTCTTTTCTTTGCTACTTTCCCTAGTTTGTGATACCTGTGCATTACAAATTTCCTCTTTCTTCTTGATGTCTTTCAATTGCTTGAAATAAAGCCTTAAAGTTTCCAACTCCAAATCCTTTTGATCCTTTTCTCTGAATAACTTCATAGAATACTGTTGGTCTATCTTCAACAGGTTTTGTAAACAATTGTAAAAGATATCCTTCATCATCTCGATCTACGAGAATTTTTAACTTCTTTAATACTTTCATATCTTCATCGATATTTCCAACTCTTTTAGATAAATTATCATAGTAAGTATCAGGAACTTCTAGAAACTCAACACCATTTTCTTTGAGTTTGGTTATAGCCTTTATGATATCATCAGTTAGCAAGGCAATATGTTGTACTCCTGGACCTTGATAGAAATCTAAATATTCATCAATCTGTGATTTTCTTTTACCTTCAGCAGGTTCATTAATTGGAAATTTGATTCTTCCGTTATCACTTTCCATAACTTTAGACATTAATGCAGAATATTCAGTAGAAATATCATCATCGCTAAATGCTTGAAGTTGAGTGAAACCCATTATGTCTGCGTAGAAATTTACCCAATTTTCCATTTTCCCTAATTCAACATTGCCTACAATGTGGTCGATAAACCTTAATCCTACGGTATTTCCTTCTACTTTCTTTTCTTCAAATCCAGGAAGGAATGGACCTTCATAGTCATTATGAGAAATAAATGAATGTATAGTTTCACCATAAGTGTAGATTGAAGCTTTGGTTATGCTTCCATTATCGTCACTAATAACTTCAGGTTTAGCTGCACTTTTAGCTCCACGAGCAATGCAGGCTTCATAGCATGCTTTTGCATCATCTACATGAAATGCAATATCTTTGACACCATCTCCGTGTACCTTGATATGTTCAGATATTTCATTGTCACTGTTCAATGGAGTTGAAAACATCATTCTTATCTTGCCTTGTTCCAAAACATAGCTTGCTCTATCTCTGTTTCCAGTCTCTAAACCAGAATAGGCTACTTGGTTAAATCCGAATGCTTTTCTATAGAAATAAGCAGCTTGCTTTGCATTACCCACCCAAAACTCTACGTGGTGTACAGCTTTCAGTGGTACTGGGTCTTTATTCATTATTTTCACATCGGCAGGATTCAAAATCATCCTGAGTTAATATTTATCAAAAATGGTATCTATTATTAAAGTTTCAGTTACTTGATTGGAAATAATTAAACCAATCGTATTCGTAAGTAAAATCAGAGGCCGCATCGTTCGACTCTAGAATCATTTCCCAATCTCCAACCATTTCCCCTTCATCAATACTGAAAGTGAAAGGTTGTCTTTGTCCATTGTTTAGAGTGTAGGTTTCGGTAAACTCAGTTCCTGACGGTCCATTGATTGTAATAGTAACATCTGATGCAACAAGTGGTAACCCATTATCTCCGGTTATATTTCCAGAAATTTTTATTTTATTAACATAAGGATTTACCTCCGC
>Ga0233427_10003454_pt1 | contig 13836 bp, 12 predicted proteins | sample SI_118_April2016_5_FD_179885 | JGI IMG/M metagenome (GOLD analysis project Ga0233427, IMG submission 179885) | Seawater microbial communities from Saanich Inlet, British Columbia, Canada - SI_118_April2016_100_MG | ecosystem: Environmental > Aquatic > Marine > Inlet | place: Canada: British...
TGATACTCTTATACCCGCAATGTTTAATATTACTTTTGCGCCTTCCAACGCAGTCTTTAAAGAATTGATATCATCAAAATCTACATTGATGAATTCAAAGTCAAGGTCATATCTTTTAAGATGATCTATTTGACTATTGCTTCTTAAAAGGCATTTGATTTTTTTTTGAAAATTTTCTTTTATTAGTCTGTCAAAAAAAAATTGAGCTGAATGTCCACTTGCACCAACTACTAATAATTCATTATCATTTAGGATCATACTTAATCTTTTTACAATATTAATATTGTTTCAATTTTACTCATGCTTAGTAATGAGTTCATGAGTATTGATTTAAGAGTTTTGTGAAGACACATTAAATAACATAATCAATAATTATTGAAGGTTAAAGCAACTTTAACAATGTTTTTTAAATATAATAAAGGCTCATATTATTTACATAGATAAAGCAATTGATTAATAAATGTCTTTTTCCGGCTGCAGGATATGGAACTCGGTTTCTACCTGCAACAAAAGCAGTCCCTAAAGAGATGCTACCAATATTGACTAAGCCTTTATTACAATATGGCGTCGAAGAAGCTCTATCTGCAGGTATTACCAATATGGCAATTGTGACCGGCAGAGGTAAAAGAGCAATTGAGGATCACTTTGATAATGCATATGAACTTGAATCTCAATTAAATGGCACTTCTAAAGAAAACTATCTTAAAGAAATTATTGAGATAATAAATAAATCCACTTTTACCTATGTTCGCCAAAAAAAAATGCTAGGCCTAGGGCATGCTATTCTTACTGGTGAGCCTCTTATTGGTAATGAGCCTTTTGCTGTTGTATTGGCTGATGATCTATGTGATAGTGATAATAATGGTGTAATTACACAAATGATTGAAATATATAACCAATACAAATGCTCCGTAGTCGCTATTGAAGAAATTCAATTAGATCAAAGTAAAAATTATGGAATTATTGCTGGTAACCTATTTCCAAACTCTAATGATACATATGAAGTTACTGATATGGTAGAAAAACCAGCTGAGAAAGATGCTCCAAGTAATATGGCAATCATTGGACGGTATATACTAACTCCAGATATTTTTGACATCCTTAGACACATTAAGCCCGACAATAAGGGAGAAATTCAAATCACTGATGCTTTAAAGATTCAAGCTAAAAAAGGCCGAGTAATAGCATATAAATTTAAAGGAAAACGTTTTGACTGTGGAAGCGTTTCAGGCTTTATTAAAGCCACCAATCATTTCGCAAATAAACTAGACAACAATAGCTAATATAGTTAAATAAACTATTATTTGATGTCTATTTTAGTATCACCCTCTTCTATATCATCAGTATTAGATTGTGGATCAAATTGTGGAACTAGTTGACTGAGTAAATTATAAATTTTATCTGTTTCTAAGTTTAATGTAATCTCCTCTAACTCTTCTAGTAAAGGCTCTAATTTCTCCCAACTCAACATGTCTTCTTCTGCACGCATAATTAATTTATTCTCAGTAGTAGAAAACTTACCATCAACTAAAAGTTCTTCATAGAGTTTTTCGCCAGGCCTTAATCCTGTGTATTTTATTTCTATATCACCATTAGGATTACTTTCATCAAGTAACTGCAATCCACTTAATTGAATCATTTTCACTGCTAAATCATGAATTAGTATAGGCTCTCCCATATCTAGAACAAATACCTCTCCTCCTTTAGCCATCGCACCAGCTTGAATAACTAATTCTACTGCCTCTGGGATAGTCATAAAATATCTCACAACCTTTCTATGAGTAACTGTAACGGGGCCACCATTTTTTATTTGTTGCCTAAATAAAGGTATTACCGAACCACTTGAGTCAAGCACATTCCCAAAACGAACCATAGTAAAGCAAGTATTATTGGGTTGTTTAGCTAGCGCTTGTAAAACTAACTCAGCAATACGCTTACTAACCCCCATTACACTAGTGGGCCTAACTGCTTTATCAGTAGAAATTAGCACAAACATTTCTACATTTTCTAAAATTGCTGCTTCTGCAAGTAATTTTGTACCAATTGCGTTATTGAGGACTCCTTGTGATTGATTATATTCAACCAGAGGCACATGTTTATAAGCAGCGGCATGATATATTGTTTGCACTCCATAAAAGTTAAAAATATATTGCATTCTATTTTTATCATCTATAGAGCCTATAACTGGAAATATTTCTACATTAGTTTCTTTAATATTGATTAATTCTTGCTCAATAATATAAAGAGAGGACTCACTCATCTCATAAAGAACTATTTTTTTTGGGTTTAATGAAAGTATTTGTCTACAAAGCTCTGATCCAATAGAGCCTCCAGCTCCCGTAACCAAGACTACTTTTTCGAAAATATTTGTTTTAAGAAGACTTTTATTTGGACTAACTAATTCTCTTCCCAATAAATCATTTACATCAATATTAAGAAGATCATTTACTTTGACCTTGCCTTGAGCTAGCTCAGAAACGCCTGGTAATGATCGAACTAAAACTGGAAAAAGCTCTAAATAGTTAATAATTTCTTTACGACGATTGCGCGATAATGATGGAATAGCAAGGAAAACTTCTTTAATATTTTTTTTCTCAATTAAAAACTTTAAATCATCTTGAGAATAGATTTTTAGGCCATTAATGAAGTTATTACATAATTCATTGGCATCATCAATAAAAGCAACTGGATTGTACTCTCTTGACCCGTTTAAGGCAGTAGATAATTGCCTCCCGGCTGAGCCAGCACCATATATCAAAATATTACTATTATTTCTATTTTCTTCAGATAATATCCAACGAAATAATAATCGTGACCCAGCTATAACGACAAGTACAAGTAGCCAATTTATCAAAATTACCGAGCGAGGAATAAACTCTATAGCCGCCATAAAGGTAATTAAGCCCCATAAGGTGGCGTAAAAAGAAACGCCTTGGAAGATATACCAAATTGCCTTAAAACCAACATAACGAACAACCTCGTGATAGAATCCAAAACGATAGAAAATCGGCAGCGCTAGTATTGGTGCAGCAAAAATTATAAGCAGTAGGTCAGTATCTCCAGCAGGATAAAACCAATAACCCAAGCGTACAGCAAATGAAATAAATAAACCCCCTACAATAGCAATCAAATCAAATAAAAAGATTATTCCTTGCTTTGTTTTTCTAGGGAGTTTAAGGAGAGTTTGAATCACATCAAATATTATAGTGCACAATTATTGCATTATAGTATTCAATATTAATACTTCTTTATTATAAAATTTTATAAAAACTAGCTTCTTTACTCTTAAAAAAATAAATAAACAGAAAATAAGCTAGTTAAAAAATATTTTTATACTAATGCGAGATATTATTTTGCCCAATCACCTTTAATAAAGTCATCCATAATATCTTTAAATCGAACCAAAACGATTGACAATTTAAATATTCCAAATCTAAACCCACCTTGTCAGGTATGGATAAATCATCACGCCCATTGACTTGTGCCCATCCAGTTATTCCAGGAACCAGTTTATTAATGCCTTTTTTTGACCGCAGAGCAATCAAGTCATCTTGATTGTGGAGAGCTGGACGAGGCCCTACAAAACTCATATCTCCTTTAAGCACTGAAAATAACTGTGGTAATTCATCTAAGCTATAACTTCGAAGAAAGCCACCTAAAGGTGATAAATAGAATTTAGGATTTGACATCAAATGAGTTGCTATATCAGGCGTATCAATTCGCATAGTTCTATACTTTGGCATCTTGAATATACGATTATTTTGACCAACCCTTGATGACCAATAAATTATAGGGCCCTTTGAAGTAGATCGAATAGAAATAGCTATTATGATAATTAACCATATGAAAAAGAAAATTAAAATTACTGCTAAAAAAATGTCAAAAAATCTCTTCATTTAATTTTTTGATTACAAATCTCGATAATTTTTTGTTCGTAGCTCTGAATAACAATAGATTCATCATAATTTTTAATCATTTTTTTTCGCCCCATTTGACCCATTTTTTTTCTTTTATTAGTAGTCATTTTCAAAATAATTTTCATCTTAATTAATAAATCTTCACTATCTCTTACTTTACAGTAAAGCCCGGTAACATTATTATCAACTACTTGTCTACAGCCTGGAACATCTGAAACAATAACTGGCAACTCAACTGAAGATGCTTCCATAATACATCTAGGACTTCCCTCCCGATATGATGGTAACACAACACAATCTACTCTATCTAAAAAAGATTTCACATCATCAGTTCTATCAAAAAAATTAACAACTTTCTGTTTTGTATATTTATTTATTTCCTCCTTAGTGAGCGCAGTCTTATTTGAAGCTCCAATTTCACCCAAAATCCAAAACTCAATACCATCTTCTCTAAGTAATTTTGCAGCCTCAATGTATTCATGAATCCCCTTATCTCTTATAAGTCTTGCAACCATAAGAAACCTAAAAGTACTTCTATTTTTTCTTGGTTGAGGATAAAATTTCTTTGTATCAACTCCACTTCCAGGCAGAAGAGCAGATTTTTTTACTGCTACTAAATTTGAATCTATAAAAAATTGCTGATCATCAGAATTTTGAAAGAAAGTAAACGATGAACAATATAGTGAAACCTTATATAGAAGCTTTACAAGTTTTGTAATGAAAGATTTTTTAATAAATACAGTGCCTAATCCTGTTATGTTGTTAATTGATGGAATATTTAAAACTCTAGAAATAATTGCACCATAGATATTAGGCTTAACAGTAAAATTTAGCACAACATCAGGCTTAATTAACTTAAGTGCTTTATATAGTGAGAAACATACTTTTAAATCCTCAATGGGATTAATACTTTTTGCATTTATGTTTATATTAATAAAATTAAATTCTTTTTTTAACTTGCGGCTATATTCTCCATCCTCTAAAGCCAGGAATGAAACATCATAATTATTCTTTTTAAGTTCTCTTGCAAGATTTAATCTAAAGTTATAGCCTTGCCATGCTGAATTAAGAATAATTGCAACTTTTTTCACTTATTTTTCTCTAGCCATGCTTGAAACATTAGGATATCCCACAAATGATGTTGCCAATTTCTTTTGCCAGAAATATGTTCAATCCATTTTCTTCTGATTGGTTCATAATTAAGAAACCCTTCTTTTTTTATCCTAGATTCTTCTAATAATGATTCTGCCCAATCTCTTAAAGGACCTCTCAACCAGATATCAATTGGCATCCCAAAACCCATCTTGGGACGCTCAATCAAATCTTTAGGAATATATTTATATAATAATTGCCGAAGTATCCATTTACTCTCACCATCTTTAATTTTCATTGATAGTGGTAAAGTATTTGCAAATTCAACAACATGATGATTCAAAAATGGGACTCTTGTTTCCAAAGATACACTCATTGAGGCTCTATCAATCTTCGATAAAATATCATCAGGCAGATAGTTTATCGAGTCAAGATACATCATTTTTTCTTCAATACTATCAAAATCTATATCATTACTAATATCAGAAAATGAAGGACTTAAATGATTTGCACCAATTACAATATTTTCTGAATTTTTCCAATGTGAAATTAAATTTAAATAACAGTCTGTTGCTGAACTAGAAGTCAAAATAGATGAAAGTTTATGGACCTTATCTCCAGGCTGAGGAGTATCCAAAATTTGTTTTAAAATCTTATCCCAAGATGAAGGAGAAACAGACGTCATACTATAAGAAATAATTTTTCTTAACGAAATAGGTAAGAATTTAATTCTACTCCAAATTTTTCTTGTCCAAAGATATCGATTATATCCACCAAATAACTCATCCCCAGCATCCCCTGAGAGACTTACAGTAACATTTTTCTTAGTCATCTCAGATATTAAATATGTAGGAATTTGAGAGGAGTCAGAAAAAGGTTCATCATAAATTTGTGGCAATTTATCAACAACAGATAAAGCATCTTTAGAAGTAATATACAATTCTGTATGATTAGTCCCAAGATGCTTTGCAATTTTCTTAGCAAATATTGCTTCATTATAATCATCCTCACTAAAACCTATAGTGAAGGTATCTATCGGTATACTGCTCTGTGACTGCATTAAGGACACAATAAGAGATGAGTCAACCCCTCCAGACAAAAAAGCACCCAAAGGAACATCAGCAGCCATTTGATTACGAACCGATTTGCCTAGTAAATCATTTAAATCATCAATAGCTTCGAGTGAATTGCCAGTATAAATATTTTTTTGAGCTTTAATTACAACATTTTCCAGAGCCCAGTAGACTTTTGGCTCTTCAAGCGCCTCTTTTAAAATATTTGACCTACTTAAATTTACTTTAAGTATAGTGCCGGCTTTCAACTTCTTAATTCCCTTATAAATTGAATATGGAGTGGGTATATAACTGTACCTGAACTGTAATGCTATAGCATTTCGATCGATTTCACACAAAGAGTTAGGGTGTTTATTAATTGCTTTCAATTCTGACCCAAACAAAAAAACACCGTTCTGATATCCATAATAGAGTGGTTTTTCACCCATTCTATCTCTTACTAAAAAAAGATTATTTTCCTTATTGTCGAATATTGCAAGTGCAAACATTCCTGTACTTTTTTTAATAGATTTTTCTATACCCCATTCATCTATACAGGCGAGTAATGTCTCTGTGTCTGAATGACCACGCCAACTAATGTTAACACCTGATTTTATTAATTCATTACGGAGTAATGAATGATTATAAATTTCTCCATTAAAAACTATGGCATAACGACCACTATTTGAAAGCATTGGCTGACTTCCATGACTTGACAAATCAAGGATAGATAAGCGCCTATGACCTAAACTCACACCTTTTGCCTCATCATGCCAATATCCTTCGTCATCAGGACCTCGATGTATTAAGGTATTTGTCATTTCAGAAATAATTCTTTGACGATTTAAATGATTATAGCGATTAGATAAATCAACAAATCCACATATACCGCACATTACAAAATATCCTTAAATAAAAGCATAAATAGTTTAAAAAATAAAAATTGATATTTCTTAATCATAAACTTAATATCAAATTATTAAAAAAATAATCACACAGAAATCTTTCGAGAAACAGATAAAAATATTAAAATTTAGAGATTATTAATAGATTCTTTGAAAGCATTTTCATCTGACTTAAGATCTTGAATTTGATCTTCAAGTTTTTCAATTTTAGTATTCAAAGTTATTAATAACTTATTATTAGATAAACTCATATCTGATGGCCTTTGAATTGAATTAACTTGTCCTTCATATTGAACCTTCGTAATTAAATTCATATTTCCAGAAAAATTATTAAAAATCATCTTTCCAAACTCATACTTACTAACTCTTTCACTTCCAACAATATTAAAAACACCTTTGTAATTAGAGTTAATTAGCATATGAACAAATTTAATGAGATTTTTAGCATATATAGGTGTGTAAAAAATATCAGTAAAGAGTGATATTTTTTTGTTTTCTCGTAATGCAATTATTAAAAAATCACTAAATGAAGCTCTGTAGGATGTCCCCCAGCCAAAGAAATTAGTCCTAATGATTAAAGATTCTGGATTATTTTTTAAAACTACCTCTTCAGCTTTTGCCTTGGAAGCTCCATATACATTTAGTGGGGATATTTCTGATTGCTCAGTTGAAAAAAGATTGAGACCAGAAAATAAATGGTCAGAAGAAATATGTACAAACTTAATATCTAATTTGTAGCAAACTTTTGCTAACTTTTTAGAAATCAGAACATTAGTTTCAAAAGCAGCTTTAGAATTTTTTTCGCAGTAATCTACATTTGTTATAGCTGCACAATGAATCACGATGCACTGTTGTTTTTTTGACAAGAATTCATACATTGCAATCTCTGACTCAAGATTAATGAATATTGAATTCACACCCTCTATAGAAACTTTTCTTTTATGAAGTAACAGGGTAATTTGAGTATCATTCTTTTTAAAAAAAGCCCAGTTTAATGCCAGTAAACCAGAGCCGCCTGTAATTATGACATTTTCCACAGAAATTTAAAATTTCCCTATAGTTGCTCTATGATCTTCAATCCATGACTGTAAACTAGAGATACTCATCCAGTCTTTATTATTATCTGATGTATAGCAAAAATCATTTGAAACTTTGACACCATTTCCAATCCATTCAATATTTTTAAATGCATCAAATATTGCTGGGAATATTTTATAATGCCCATCATATTCATAGGTGTAAGGAGCATCCTCAACTCCAATCATCTGTTCATGAATTTTTTCTCCTGGTCTGATTCCAATAATTTTATGTTTAGCAGTGTCTGAAACAGCTTTTGCTATATCAGTAATGTTCATAGAAGGAATTTTTTTAATGTAGACTTCGCCACCATTCATATCTTCAAATGCATGCCATATTAGCTCTATAGCGGTTTCTTGTGTAATCATGAATCTTGTCATTCTTGGATCAGTAATTAGCAATTCACCAGCATCTGCAATAGATAAGAAGAAGGGTATAACAGACCCGCGAGACCCCATAACATTTCCATATCTTACAGATGAAAATTTAGTAGAAGCTCTTTGATTATCATATATATTTGCAGCAATAAATAACTTATCCGAAACCAACTTAGTTGCACCATATAAATTAATTGGATCACTTGCTTTATCAGTTGATAAAGCTACAACTTTCTTAACATTATTCTCAATGCATGCATCTATTAAATTATTTGCTCCATCTATATTAGTTTTTACACATTCTGATGGGTTATATTCGGCTAAGGGGGCAATTTTAGTGGCTGCAGCATGAACGACATAATCTACCCCTTTAACAGCTTTATTAACCCTATCTTTATCTCTTATATCTCCAATCATAAATGAAATTCTTGGGTCATTTTCATATAGCTTTGACATCACCCACTGTTTCATCTCATCTCTTGAAAATATAATTATTTTTTTAGGATTATATTTTTTTAAAGTTAATTCAACAAAAGAATGACCAAAGGAGCCCGTACCACCAGTTAATAGAATTATAGAATTTTCCAACATTTTGTTACCGCCTTTAATTTAAAAGTTTTGATTTTATATGCAAGATAGTATAGAAGCAAAAAGAAGCAAATATATCTAAATAAAACAATAGATATGAGCCATCTGTAGTTTCTAATAATTTCTTTTGTCTATCTATTGTGTTTAAGTAATCTCTTGGTTTAATACTAGAAGTGTATGGATGGGTCATCCTAATATTTTCATCTAAAATTAGTTTAAAGCCTTTTTCTCTTAATGATAATGTAAAAAAGACGTCCTCATAATAACCTTTACCGGTATTATTATTTTCTGAGTCAATTATGGACTTCGCGCCCATAGCATCTTTATGGAACATCAAACAACTTGATAGCCACTCTGGTTCTATATTTTTTTGGCCATCTAAAACGAGTGGAAAAATTCTCCCCGATTTTAAAATAGACATATTTTTAAGCTCTTTAAATCCATTCATAATTTTAAAAAATAATCTAACAAACCTTGAACTTTGATATAAATTTTTTACTCTATCAAAAGACATATGTTGGCCATTAGGGAGAACAGGATAACCACAAACTACCCTTTTATTTGATTCAGGTCCACTAAAGTGATGACAATAATTTGCAATTACATTAGTGTCCAATATTAGATCGTCATCAAGTTGTAAAATGAAAGTTGTATTAACCTTGGATAGGGCTAGATTCCTTTGATAGATTTGATTAGCAAATTCTGAAACAATAAAAGAAACATTATTGTTGTTAAGTAGCTCATCGCTTACAGAACTAATGTCTGATTCATGAGTTCCACAAATAATAACTTCTTTAGGTCTGACACTATTTCTTTGAATGCTATCTAGAAACAATGGAATCCTTTTAGCACCATTATAAGAAGCACACACAATTGTTAAGTCGTCTTCTACATTTATAGTCATTGTATCTTAGCTTTAGGAAATTTAAATAAATGAAAATCTATAGATCTATTTTTTGCAAAGTCACCGTCAATTTTGGCATTATCTCCAATAACTAAACAATCTTTTGATCCTTGACTAATTCCAATCTTATCCAAAACTTCACCACTAGGTTTTAATTGGTGATCAGTTAATGGGTGGCAAATGTAAATATCGCTTAAATAATTCTCAATACCTAAGTCTTTAATTTTATTCATTTGTCTAATTGGATGGCCATTTGTAACTATAAATATCTGTTTTCCCTTTGAATGCATTTCTTTTAACAAATCTCTTATAGAATAATTTTGGAGTACACTTCCACATTTAAAGTTTTGGTAATATTCAACTATTTCATCAATATCATCATTATTTATATTTGGAGATATTTGGTCAAATAAATATTTTCTACTGATTCTTTTCTGCATAATTCCCTTCTTAGCATAAAGATCAGCATCAATATCCCCCATCAAGTAGAACTTAGAAGCAATGCTCTTAAATGAAAGATAATCGAAGATATCTTCTGAAAAAACCGTATCATCTAAATCGAAAATAAGTTTTTCATACTTTATTAAAACATTTACTAGTGCCTCAAGTTGTATTGCACCAATATCTAAAGTAATATTCACCATCATTTTTTATTGAAATACCATTTTTTTTATTATTGAGATAATCCACTGTTAACTTAATCATATCCATACCGCCCAGAGCACTGAAAATAGCGCCGCCAGATAATCTTGGATTAACTTCAATGACATATAAATTTTTAGTTTCTTTTTCCTCAATAATTTGAACATTTGCTGGACCAAATATCGATAACTTTGAAACAATCAACTCAGCCAATTCAATAACTTTATTATTCATATGAATTTTTGACTCAATACTGACCCCCTTTGAAACAATCCTCAGCCGAGCAATTGAATCAATTACTTTACCATTACCATCTGAAACAGTGTCTACACTGTATTCATCTCCAACAATATAGTCAGACACTATCCACTCACTAGAAGATCTAAAAGGATGAATCATTTTTTCATCATTGACTCTAAAAATATTTCTTCCTCCTCTTCCAACTATAGGCTTAATAATCTTTTCTTTTAATTGAGAATCAAGCGGAACAGGAATGGAATTTACCAACGCAAAATCATGGAATAAACTCTTATTATTACAAATTTCAATTGATTTTCTAGAACTAACTATAACTTTTTTTCTTAGAGATGAATTTTTTGATATTTCTGACAAAGCAATAAGTTCTTCATCCGAATATGGAAAAAATAAATCAAATTTATTAATATTGACTTCTAAAAAATTTATGTACTGATCGGGAGTCTTTTCTGCACTTGGACTTAGTAAGAAGTTATCTCCTAATAGATTTTTTGTAAACTGATTCTCTCTAATATCTATACCTAAAACATCAATATTTAAATTATTAAGATAATTTAAATAAGATTGAAAGATGGGTCCACAAGCACCACTTAGCATGATTTTCATTATTTTATCTTTATACGATTTACATAAAAGGCTTCGGCATAACTCACACCAATTTGCATTCCTCTATATTGAGATAAGCACTTAACGCCTTCTGAAGATCTTGAATGTGGGAATTCTCTAATTTCACCATCATATATCTTAATTGCTTCTATTTTTTTATTCAAATTATCTGCAGATAATTCAAGAAATAAACTTGGATTAAATGGATTTTGTAAATTCCACTCTGTACTAGATAAAATTTCAAAACTCAAAACATTCATATCAAATCCAACTATTGGCCTAGTTGACATTTGCACTGAGCGAGAAACAATTCGATGATCGTTATTAGTATCATATGAATAGTGACTTAATATGATAGAAGGCTGAAAGGATAAAATCTTTTTTTCTATAATTTTATTAATTTCAATAATATCGATACTATCAAGCCTTCCACATGGAAGTCGATTAAATTCAATATCTGAAATATTGAAAAGTTTTAAAGCTTGCTCTGCACAATATTCCCTATGTTTGATTTTTTTTAAAATCGATGGGTTTATTTTAGAGCCTTCAAAACGACAACTATCGCCTTCTGCAATAAATATTATTGCAGTTTCAACCTGGTTAGAATATTTTGAAAGCAGGCCACCACATCCCAAGATTTCATCATCCGGATGAGCTGCAATAATTAGAATTCTATCATTTTCATTAATTTCCATTAAAGAAACCCTTTTTTTAAATTAATACTTACTTTAGGTTGAATAAAATATAACAAACCCAAAAAGCCCATACTCAAGAATAACTTATTGAATAAATAGGCATGCCTCAAATAAGTCCCAAAATTTGTATCAAACAAATTAGTAATATACATGCAGGAGAAAACTATAATAACGAAAAATAGTCTATATAGTTTTTGCTTTACTAAAAAATAAATAATTGAGAAAGCTAAAATATAATTTATAAATGTCTCTATCAAAAAAATAAGCTTAATTGCACCACTCGAATTCATATCTAGAATTTGAACAATATAAGGAGCAAAAATAGTTGTAGGCAGGTGAGAAACTAGTACTTTTATCTTAGAATCCATAATACTACTTGGAGTGTCATAATTAAAGGTGGCATTGGGTGCTACGGTCAAATTACTAATTTTTCTATGTTTAAGCTCTGCAAAAAAACGAATAGTTAATATTCTGACTTTACTTACTTGATTAAGAAATGAATGCTTAAATCGACCAATCAAATTGCTTTCATTGTTATAGATTTCTTCCTTTAAAGAGCTAACTTTTGACTGCGATATTATTACTAATTCATGAATTTTTAATAACTCCTGATCATTTAATTCCTGATGCTGCTTTAATTCATCTTGAATTTTTAATAACTGCTGATCATTTAATTCCTGCTGCTGCTTTAATTCCCCTTGAATTTTTAATAACTCCTGAATCTCTGATTCTAATTGAGCTTTCAAGATATTATTGACTTCTATTCTATCTTCATCAGTTAACACATTCATATGTGAATGAGTTATTTCTGTGGCGGGCTCATAGCTAATAAAATTCATAAAATTTTTAGCATAACTAGAATAAAAATAAAATAGATGAATAAATAGAATAAATAGCAGTGGAATCAAATTCTTATAAGGATTTGATTTAATTAATACTAAAACAATTAGTATAAATAATGATAATGAAATAAGCAGAGTTAAATAAGGCACATAACTCATTCTCGAAATTGAGATTAAAAGTGCTGAAATGAAGTAAAAACTTAAACTCAATACTAGATTTAATGGTTTATTGGCAATAAATCTAGCAATTACAAACAACATAATAGCAAAAGCTAAATATGCAAGATTATCCTTATACATCATTAAGAGTGTAACCATCGATGATGGGAAACCAAGTACTAGAATAGCTGCAAATAAATTATATTTATTATCAAAAACTTCTAATATTTTCACAAATAAAATAAATAAGCAAGTATTGATAAAAGAAAAGAAAAGAATACCAAAATAGACAGCAAGTCCTGTCTTTAGCTGAACCAAGTAAAAGAATTTTTCCCATAGACTAAAAGAATAGTACTCCTTGTTCCTGCTTATTAAAGATTGCCATTGGTCGACCCAATCACCATGAATAAGAGTTGAAACCACACCATTACTATAGTCCCAAAAAACAACATGTAATAAGATGAAAAAGATAAATATATAAGATTTTCTTAATTCAAAAACCATTTTGATCAATTATTTGAAGAAGTGATTTGTAATTTAATGGCATAAAGTAATCTTTACAAAACTGAACAGTTTCTTTTTTATTGATCAGTAAATTTTTATTTTTAATGACTGAGCGTAATTCAGAAATCGACGATATTCGATTAATTTCCATATTATGCATTATATCAATACCTATCTCTCCCTTTGTTTTTAAATAAATTGGCACAAGATTATTCATTACC